>ERZ808240.697-NODE-697-length-43070-cov-3.931140_pt1 | contig 43070 bp, 37 predicted proteins | sample MGYA00521084_ERZ808240 | MGnify/ENA primary metagenome ERZ808240 (study PRJEB31516, sample SAMN03275571) | gut metagenome | biome: mammalia-associated habitat; material: feces | host: Papio cynocephalus | place: Kenya | collected 2012-08-06 ...
GGTCATCCCCATGTCGATGCACTTTGGCGCACCTTGCACGCCCCTGGTAAAAGCAGGGGACAGTGTGAAAGTCGGCCAGAAGATCGGCGAGTTTCACGGTTTGGGTGCCCCGATCCACTCCAGCGTCTCCGGCAAGGTGCTGGCAGTGGAGCCCCGTCCCTACAGCATGGGCGGAAACATGATGTCCGTGGTCATCGAAAACGACGGCAAAAACGAACTCAGCGAGGAAGTCAAGGCCCCTGCAAATCCTGACAGTCTGAGCGTTGAGGAGATGGTGGAAGCCGTCAAGAACGCCGGCGTTGTCGGCATGGGCGGCGCAACCTTCCCCACCCATGTGAAAATCTCCGGCGGCATCGGCAAGGTTGATACCGTCATCATCAACGGCGCCGAGTGCGAGCCCTACATCACCGGCGATCACCGGACCATGCTGGAGCGTCCCGAGGAAATCATCGGCGGCGCCGCCTACCTGGCCAAGATGTTCGGCGTGGACAAGGTCGTCATCGGCGTAGAGGTCAACAAGCAGAACGGCATCGACGCCATGAACAAGGTCATCGCGGAAAAGAAGGCCCCCGTCGTGGTGGAGCCTCTGCGCTGCCGTTACCCCCAGGGCGGTGAGAAACAGCTCTGTCAGGCCATTACCGGCAAGCAGGTTCCTCCCGGAGGACTGCCCTCCAACATCGGCTGCGCCGTGTTCAACATCAACACCACCTGCGCCATCTACCGGGCCATCACCGAGGGAATGCCCGTCGTACGGAAGATCGTCACCGTCTCCGGCTCCGGCGTCATCGAGCCCAAGAACCTGGAGTGTCCCATCGGCACCCCGGTTTCCGACCTGCTGGACGCCTGCGGCGGCGTGAAGGACGGCACCTATAAGCTGATTGCCGGCGGCCCCATGATGGGCATGGCCCAGTACACCGCCGACATCCCCGTGGCAAAGGGCACCGGCGCCATTCTGGCTTTCTGCGACAAGGAAGAGCAGACCGTGGAGAATCCCCAGTGCATCCGCTGCGGCAAGTGCGTCGAAGCCTGCCCCATGCACCTGGAGCCCCTGTTCATGTATCAGTACGCCTCCAAGAAGATGCTGGACGAGCTGAACGACGCCCACATCATGGACTGCATGGAGTGCGGTGCCTGCTCCTACATCTGCCCCGCCCGGATGCACCTGACCCATATGTTCAAAACCGGCAAGCAGCTGCTCAAGGACAAGATGGCTACTGAAAAGAAGGCCGCTGAGGCCAAGAAAGCCGCACAAGAGAAGAAGGAGGCGTAAACAATGACTGATTATAAAAATCTGAAGCTGATTGCGACTTCTTCTCCCCACATCCGCTCCGCGGAGAACACCAAGTCCATCATGCTGGACGTCATCATCGCCATGATCCCGGCGCTGGCCTATGCCACCTGGCAGTTCGGCCTGAAGGCGCTGACCCTGACGGCTGTGTCCGTCGCGGCCTGCGTATTCTGGGAGTGGCTGTACCGGAAGCTGATGCACAAGCCCGAGTCCGTGGGCGACCTCAGCGCCGTGGTAACCGGCATTCTGCTGGCCTTTGTCTGCCCGGTGACTCTGCCCTACTGGACCATCGTCATCGGCGCGTTCTTCTCCATCGTTCTGGTGAAGCAGCTGTTCGGCGGCATCGGCAAAAACTTCCTGAACCCCGCTCTGGCAGGCCGTGCCATTCTGTTGGCCAGCTATGCCGGCTACATGACCACCTGGCTGGATCCCGCCGCCGGCAAGGCCCCCCTGATGGGGCTGGTGGCCGATACCATGACCAGCTCCACTCCTCTGGCCTACATCAAAACCGGCGACTTCGCCGCTCTGACGCAGAAGTATTCCGTTCTGGATATGTTCCTGGGCAAGACCGGCGGCTCTCTGGGTGAGGTTTCCGCTCTGATGCTGCTGGCCGGCGGCATCTGGCTGCTGTACCGGAAGGTCATCTCCTGGCACATTCCCGCGGCCTACATCGGCACCGTGGCGGTTCTGACGCTGCTGTTCCCCAAGGGCGGCGCTCCCAACGTGGAGTTCATGCTCTACAGCATTTTCGGCGGCGGCCTGATGCTGGGCGCCATCTTCATGGCCACGGACTACGCCACCTCTCCCGTCACCAAGAAGGGCCAGCTGATCTACGGCATCGGCTGCGGCCTGTTCACCGTGTTCATCCGTTACTTCGGTTCCTATAACGAAGGCGTCTGCTACTCCATCATGGTCATGAACCTGTGCGTGCCCCTGATTGACAAGCACACCAGGCCCGTTCGTTTCGGCACCGTGAAATCCGACAAGAAGGAGGCGGCTGCGAAATGAGCAGTGAAGTCAAGACCAAGGAAAAGATCGACATGGATCCCAAGTACATCATTAAGCTGACCGTGACCCTGTTCATTACCTGCGTCATTGTGGCCGCGGCTCTGGGCGAAGTGGACAATGTTACCAGAGGCCCCATCGCGGCCGCCAACAAGGCCGCTACCGACGCGGCTCTGTCCTCTGTGTTCACCGACGCTTCCGCCCCCGAGTTCCCGGAGCTGGAAGTGACCGACGCGGTTTCCTCCGCGGCTGCCGCCGCCGGCGCCACCGTAGAGAACCTCTATGAAGCCACGGACGGCGGACAGACCATCGGCCACGCCGTGAAGATTGTCGCCTCCGGCTCTCAGGGCAACATCGAAATGGTAGTCGGCGTGGACGCTGACGGCGCCGTCACCGGCGTGTCCATCGTCTCCAACTCCGAAACCTCCGGCATCGGCTCCAAGGTTATGAATAATGATCCCCTGCCCAGCGGCACCGGCGTTCTGGATCAGTTCATCGGAAAGAGCGCGGCGGACGGCACCCTGACCGTCGGCAGCAATGTGGATGCCATTTCCGGCGCTACCGTGTCCAGCCGCGGCGTCACCACCGGCGTCAACGGCGCTCTGGCCGCTGTCGGCGCCATCGGCTGAGAAAGGGGGATACTGAAACATGAATTTCGCAAAACAGTTTAAAGAAGGCCTGATTACCAATAACCCCGTGCTGGTGCAGGTTCTGGGTATGTGTTCCACCATGGCCATCACGACCTCCTTCTTCAATGGCCTGGGCATGGGCGTTTCCGTTCTGATTATCCTGACGGCTTCCAACATCGTCATTTCCGCCATGCGGAAAGTCGTTCCCGACAAGATCCGGATCGCCATGTTCATCGTGGTGATCGCAGGCTTCGTGACCTGCGTGGACCTGCTGCTGAAAGCTTTCGTCCCCGCGCTCTCCAACTCTCTGGGCGTGTTTATTCCCCTGATCGTCGTGAACTGCATCATTCTGGGCCGCGCCGAAGCCTTCTCCTATAAGAATGGAATCGCGGCTTCCGCTGTGGACGGCATCTGCCAGGGCATCGGCTACACGGTGGTTCTGCTGATTATGTGCGTCATCCGTGAGTTCCTGGGCGCCGGCACCTTCGGCGGCGGCCTGCTGAACGGCGGCAACGGCATCCGGATTCTTCCCGAGCAGTTCCCCATCGGCATCCTGACGCTGCCTGTGGGCGGCTTCCTGGTGCTGGGCTGTCTCATCGCCGCTATGCAGTGGGCGCTGAGCAAATCCAAGAATAAGGAGGAGAGCAAGTAATGCAGGAGATTTATACACTTCTCGCCATTACGCTGGGCGCTATCCTGACGAATAACTTCATTTTCTCTCAGTTCCTGGGCTGCTGCCCCTTCCTGGGCGTCTCCAAGAAGGTAGACACCGCCGTGGGCATGGGCATCGCCGTGACCTTCGTTATGGGCCTGGCCTCCGCCGCCTGCTACGTAGTTAATAAGTTCATTCTTCTGAAGCTGGATCTGGCGTACATGCAGACCGTGGCCTTCATTCTGGTTATCGCGGCCCTGGTTCAGTTCATTGAGATGTTCCTGCAGAAGTCCATGCCCGCCCTGTACACGGCCCTGGGCATCTACCTGCCCCTGATCACCACCAACTGCGCGGTGCTGGGCGTGGTGCTGCTGAACGTGCAGAACAACTACAACTTCATTGAGTCCGTGGTCTACGGCATTACCGGCGGCCTGGGCTTCCTGCTGGCCATCGTTCTGTTTGCCAGCGTCCGGGAGCGTCTGGTGTTCGCTGAGTATCCGAAGGCATTTGAGGGCTTCCCCATCGCTCTGGTCACCGCAGGTCTGATGGCCCTGGCATTCATGGGCTTCTCCGGCCTGAGGGTCTGGTAAGGAGGCACACATCATGACAAATGTTATTTACGCTGTCGCGGTCCTGGGCATTCTGGGCGCCGTGTTCGGTCTGGTTCTGGCCGTCGCCTCCAAGGTTTTCGAGGTGAAAAAGGACCCCCGTGAAGAAGAAGTTCTGAGCCATCTGGCCGGCGCCAACTGCGGCGGCTGCGGCTTCCCCGGCTGCGCCGGCTGCGCCGCCGCCATCGTGGCGGGCGAAGCTCCGGTAAACGCCTGCGCTCCCGCCGGCGCCGAAAACGCCGCGGCCATCGCCAAGATCATGGGCCAGGCGGCTCCCAGCGGCGAGCGGGAGGTTGCCTACGTTCGCTGCAACGGCGGCGTCAACGCCAAGAAGCGCTATGAGTACATCGGCGTGCATGACTGCATCTCCGCCACCAAGGTGGCCGCCGGTCCTCTGGACTGCGCCTTCGGCTGTCTGGGCTTCGGCTCCTGCGTCTCCGCCTGCCAGTTCGGCGCCATGTCCATCGGTCCCAACGGCACCGCCGTGGTAGACCCGGAAAAGTGCACGGACTGCATGGCCTGCGCCGCCGCCTGCCCCCGTCACCTGATTGTTTCTGTTCCCGCTTCCAAGAAGGTTCATGTGGCCTGCGCCAATCAGGACAAGGGCAAGGCCGCCATGGAGGTCTGCTCCAACTCCTGCATCGGCTGCGGCCTGTGCCAGCGTGAATGCAAGAAGGATGCCATCCACGTGGTCAACGGCGTCGCCGTGATTGACTATGACAAGTGCGTGGGCTGCAAGCTCTGCACCAAGGTCTGCCCCCGCGATGCCATTCTTCCCAAGGCTACCGCTGAGGAAAAGGAAAAGTACAAGGCGATTAAGAAGGCCCAGGCTGAAAAGGCCGCTGCCGCGAAGGCTGCCGCCGCTCAGGCCGCGCCTGCTGAAAAGGCCTGATTCTGGTCTCCTTCCGCATAAGATCGTCAGCATTGCAAACCGGCGTACTGTGCAGCAGCACAGTACGCCGGTTCTATTCCGGAAAGCCCGCGCAAAGGGGTTAAAAAGTTAAAAAAGCCGCCCAATGGGCAGCTTCGAGACTGTCGAAAAAGCGGCAAGGCCGCAAGGCCGCGGCCCTCCTTGACGGGCATGGGATCATGCACCGGCAATCAGAAAGAAGGGCAGCGCCTCCCCCGGCAGAGCCCCCCCGCCCCGCCCGCAGGCGTCTCCGACTGCCTGACGACAGATTCCTGCCCTTCCGGAAACGTCTGACACCGCCATGCGGCACTCCGTTGCCCGCTTTTCGCGAGAGGCGTTTTCCGCCGCGTACAGAAGGTGTGAGCCGCCCGGCATGGGTAAAAGAAGCCGGCTCCTGGGGCACGCCGCGGCGGAAAGCAATGGAACCCCATCCCGTGCCCGCGGGCGCAAAACTCCGCGAGGCCTTTTGACAAGCCGAAAGCCGCCCAATGGGCGGCTTTCTATGCTTTACGCGGCTTTCTCCGCCGCGCTGAGACGCTGCTGTTTACAGCACCTTCTCCAGGAAGGACTTGAGCCGGTCACACTGAGGATGGGCGAAAAACGCATGGGGCTCATTTTGCTCCATAATATGTCCGCCGTCCATGAAAAGCACCCGGCTTCCGACTTCCCGCGCAAATCCCATCTCATGCGTGACCACGACCATGGTCATACCGTCCCGGGCCAGCTGCTTCATAACCTCCAGAACCTCTCCCACCATTTCCGGGTCCAGTGCGGAAGTCGGCTCGTCAAACAGCATCAGCTTGGGTTTCATGGCCAGCGCACGGACAATTGCGATCCGCTGCTTCTGTCCGCCGGAAAGCTGGGCGGGATAGCTGTCGGCCTTCTCTAAAAGCGCCACCTGGCTCAAAAGGCGCTCCGCCTCAGCGTCCGCTTCCTCCTGCTTCATCAGGCCGGTCTGCACCGGGGCCAGCGTGATGTTTTTCCGTACCGTCATGTTGGGAAACAGATTGAAATGCTGAAACACCATGCCCATTTGACGCCGTACCGCGTTGATATCCGTCTTCGGATTCGTAATATCCGTCCCCTCAAAGGAAATGGTTCCCTTTGTCGGAATCTCCAGCAGATTCAGACACCGGAGGAAGGTGGATTTCCCAGAACCGGAGGGCCCGATAATCACCACCTTTTCACCGGGCGCAATATGCTCTGAAATGTCATCCAGCACCAGATGATCTCCAAAGGCCTTGGAGAGATGTTTAACGTCGATCACTTTGCCGGAGCCTCCTTTCCAATTTGCCCTGCAGCCAGGAGAACAGCATCACCATGGCCAGATACATCAGCGCCACGCCGAACAGCGACATAAAGCCGCCGTAGGTCTTTCCCTGAATCAGCATGGCCACCTTGGTAATATCCCGGCCGCCGATGACGGTGACCATGGAGGTATCCTTCAAAAGGGTAATGAACTCGTTGCCCAGGGCGGGCAGGATATTCTTAATGGCCTGGGGAATGATGACAAACCGCATGACCGGCGCGTATCCCATGCCCAGGGACCGCCCCGCCTCCATCTGCCCGGGATCAATGGACATAATGCCGCTCCGGATAATCTCGGACACATAGGCGCCGGAGTTGATACCAAAGGACAGGGCCGCCACCATCGTAATATTCCGGCTGCTCTTGAAAATGATGAATCCCATAATGAGCAGCTGCACCATCATGGGCGTTCCCCGGATGACAGTGGTATAGATTTCGCACACGCCGTTGACAGCACCCAGTATCCAGTTCCGCCGGCCAGGCCGCTGCTGGTCGTGGGTAGTCCGGACCACGGCCACCAGCACGCCCAGTATAATTCCCAGCAGCAGCGCCAGCACGGTAATCAGCAGTGTGACGCCCAGGCCCTGAATATACAGCTTCCAGCGGCCGCCTTCTATAAAGCTCTGATAAAAATCATATCCGATATCCTGCCAGAAATTCAGCTTCTGTCCGTTCAGCAGAAGCTGTCCCATTTCCTCATACCACTGTGACAAGTTCAGACCACCTCATCCATCTCATGTTGCGCCTGTCCGGGGTTCACCGACGGGCATATTCATCAGCTGACAAGGAAAAACGCGGCGCTCCGGCGACTCTGAATACCGGCGGACGGATTTTCCCTTCTCAACTGATTATCATATCAAGTCTCGACAGTAATTGCAAGAAAAAGCGGCATTTTCACCAGCAGATTCCATCTTCCGGGAAATAAACCAAAAGGCGGCATGAAGCCGCCTTTTGGTTGGAAGCCGGAATTCAGCCGGCGTTGATGTAACTGTCAATAATGGTCTGAACCGTTCCGTCGCTGATCAGTTCGTTCAACGCGCCGTTGATGGCGTCCAGCAGAGCGGTATTGCCCTTGGCCACGGCAATGGCGTAATCCTCGTTGGTGAACTCCGTGTCCAGAATCTTCAGGCCGGGATTTGCTTTCACGTACTCCTGCGCGGGCTGGCTGTCGATGACCACGCAGTCCACCTTGCCGGCCAGCAGAGCCTGAACGGCAGTCGCGCCGTTGGTGTAGGCGATCACGTGATCCTCGCCGTAGCCGCCGTCCTCGGGAGAGGCGGAGCAGTAGTTATAGCCGGTAGTGCCCTCCTGGGTGCCGATCATCTTGTCGTTGGCCAGATCGTCCACGCTGGTAATGTCAGAGTTCTCGGGAACAATGACGACCTGCACACCGTTGGCGTAGGTATCCGAGAAGTCCAGATTCTTCTTGCGCTCGTCGTTGACCGTGAGACCAGCCATGCACATATCGGCCTTGCCCTCGGCGGGAGCGTTGACAGCGGCGGTGAAGTCCATGTCCATGACTTCCAGCTCCAGGCCCAGCTTCTCCGCGATCTTGGAGGCGATGTCCACATCAATGCCCTCAAAGGAGCCGTCGTCCTTTACCATCTCATAGGGAGGGAACGAGGCGTTGGTGGACATGATCAGTTTGCCGGCCTCCACAGTGGTCAGCGCGGAGCCGGCGGCAGAGCCGGAAGCGGAACCGGAGGCGGCAGAGCTGCCGGAGGACGCGCCGCTGCTGCCGCAGGCGGCAAGACTCAGGGCCATGGCCAAAGCCAGAGCCATTGCGAAAATCTTTTTCATAACAACCAAACTTCCTTTTCATTTCAAAATTCATTTTGACACGCCGCGCCCGGAGAGGATCTTCCAAGCCTCATCGGTGCTTCGGTGGTTGCTTGTTAGGTTAGCACGTTCGGGAAATGATGTCAATACCATTTCGCGCAAAAAGTGAATAAATATTTGCGTGAAACTGTTTTCTATCTCTCTAATTCATCTTTTATTCAAAAATGCATGAATATGCCGGATGAAACCCTTCCCGGTTCCCCCGGGACGGCACCCCGGCGCGCGTAAAAAGAGGGAGCCGGCGTTCCGGCTCCCTGCTGATTTCCGTTTATAAGCGGGGAAGCGTATACTGCTTCAGATCCGCCCGCAGATCGCTGTTAAAGGTCGGGCTGCCCGCTTTGACCTCATGCAGATAGGCATGGGAATCCATGACGCCCTCCCGGGATTCAATAACGCAGACGGCAATATTGGAGCAATGGTCCGAGACCCGTTCGAAATTTGTCAGCAGGTCGTTGAGCACAAAGCCCAGCTGAATGGTGCACCGGCCGGTCTGAAGCCGCTCGATGTGCCGCAGGCGGATTTCCTCAATCAGGCGGTCAATCGTCTCCTCCAGCGGTTCAATGTGTTCCGCCGCGCCGGCGTCGTTTTTGACAAAGCAGTCAAACGTGCTGGCAAGAATATCCGTCAGTGCTTTTGTCAGCACCGCCAGCTCCGTCTTGGCCTCGTCGGAGAAGGAAAGCTTCTTGTCGTGAAGCTCCTGGGCGGAAACCTGAAGGTTCAGCGCATGGTCCCCGATCCGCTCGAAATCGTTGATGGCGTGGAGCAGGCGGGCCACATCCCGGCTGTCCTTGGTGGAAATATTGTGGCGGGAAACCTCCACCAGATAGCTGCCCAGCCGGTCCTCATAAATGTCCAGCTTGTCCTCGTTGGCGTTGATGGTGGCCTCCCGGTCAGCGGAGTAGCACTGGAACTGTTCGATGGACAGCAGCAGGTTCTGATGCGCCAGACGGGCCATCTGATTGGTCTTGTTCACACACTCGCTGATGGCGACGCTGGGCGTCCGGAGCAGCAGCGGGTCCAGAAAGACAACGTCCCGGGACTTGTCCTCGCTCTTGACCAGGATGCGCGCCAGCTTCTCCAGCTGGCGCGAGAAGGGCAGCAGCAGCGCGGTGGTAAAGACGTTGAAAATGGTGTGGCAGAACGCAATGCCCACGGCGCTGATGGGATCGTCAATAAAGGTAAAGCCGATGAGCGCATGGGCGCCGTAAAAGAGCGTCAGGCATATGACCGTGCCGATCACGTTAAAGGAAATATGCACCACCGCCACCTGCTTGGCGTTCCGGTTGACGCCGATGGAGCTGATCAGCGCGGTAACGCAGGTGCCGATATTCTGTCCCATGATGATGGGGATGGCCATGCCGAAGGAGATGCTTCCCGTCAGCGCCAGCGCCTGCAATATGCCCACGGAGGCGGCGGAGGACTGGATAATGCCGGTGAACACGGCGCCGACCAGCACGCCCAGAATGGGGTTGCGGAACGCGGTCAGCAGGCTGCTGAACTCCGGCATATCCGCCAGCGGCGCCACCGCGTCCGTCATGAGCTGCATGCCATACATTAAAATGGAGAAGCCCACCATAATGCGGCCCACATCCCGCTGCTTCTGCTTTTTGCCGCCCATAATCAGGATCACGCCGATCAGCGCAATGGCGGGCGAGAAGTTTTCCGGCTTGAGAAGGTTGATCCATACATTTTCACTTTGCAGGCCCGTCAAGGAGAGAATCCACGCTGTCAGCGTGGTGCCGATGTTGGAGCCCATAATCACGCCGATGGTCTGGCCCAGCTCCATCACTCCGGAGTTTACCAGTCCCACCAGCATAACCGTCATGGCGGAGGAGGACTGAATGGCAATGGTAATTCCCGCCCCCAGCAGCAAGCTCTTGAAGGGATTGGACGTCATCTTTTTCAGCAGCCGTTCCAACTTTCCGCCGGCCATCTTTTCCAGGCTTTTGGACATGGTGTGCATTCCATAGAGAAAAAAAGCCAGTCCGCCGCAGAGGGTCAGAATTGAGAAAATGTTCATGTCGAACTCCTTCAGCCAAGTGATCTCGCATTTTACACAGCTTTTACATATTCAATATTTTGCGCGTATAGCTCTATTATATATGTAAAATCCTCAGTCGGAAAGACGTTCTTTCAGGAATTCTGTAAAATCTAAGTAAAATCTTCAAAAATCGCGGGCCGCGCCGTGTAAAACCGGCGGACCGCCGGAAAATCATTCTCCGGCGGCCCAGAATTTTCCGACGGCGGACGCCGCCCGCCGTCCGTCGAAATAGCCGTCCTGCCACAGGGAGCGAATTTTTTCCAGATTCTTCTCCACCCTTGAAAAGCCCGCGGTGGACTCCGGCGCGATTACCAGCACGCGGCCCTCCCGCTCCAGCTGAAACAGCCGCTCCCGGCACTGGTTGTAGTGGTCCGCCCGGCGGCGCATCGTCTCAATGAAGCACGGATACTTCCGGTAATACCGGTCGATCACTCCTTCCACCTGCTCCGGACGGCGGACATAGCTCCGCTCCCGGGTCAGAACCACCACGACCCGGTCACAGCCCTGGTCAAACGCCCGCTGGTAGGGAATGGGATCGGCGCAGCCGCCGTCCAGGTAGGGCTGTCCGCCGATGTGAAAGATGGGAAACAGCAGCGGCATGGCGCAGGTAGCCTGCAAAACGGTGAAATGGTCATCCCGGCGGGGAACCGGCAGGTAATCCGCCCGGCCCGTGTTCAGATTGGTCACCACCGCCTCCACCGTGCCCGGATAGGCGGCGAAGGTCTCGTAGTCAAAGGGAATCAGCTCGTTGGGAATGGTCTCGTAGGAGAACTTCAGGCCGAAGTACGCGCGGTTTTTCGGGTTCAGCAGATTGCCCATTCCCATATACCGCCGGTCGTTGGCGTAGCGGCAGGCAATCGCCAGATTCCGCCATTTCTGGCGGGAGATATAGCTGACGCCGTAGGCAATGCCGGCGGATACGCCCACCACGTAATCCGGCATCAGCCCGGCGTCCAGAAAGGCGTCGCAGACGCCGGCGGAAAAAATCGTGCGAAGGGCGCCGCCCTCCAGAACAATTCCAGTTTTCATTTGTGCCTCCTGTAAGCAGCGCCGCAGCGTTGAAGTGAGTGATGTATAGTATACGCCTTTCCCGGAAAAAAAGAAATCCATTTTTCCCATTCGTCTTTTGACGCTCCGCCAAAACGGCAGTACCGCGGAGATTCCCTCCGCGGTACTGCCGAAGCTGTCGGAAAGCCGCGCTTTGCTCCGTGCCCTGACGGGCCGCAGCTTTCCGAAACGCTGCCGAATCGTTTTTCTCCGCATACAGGGGGCGCATTGCCCGGCAGGGGCAGGGGAAGCCGCCCCGGGGCGCTCCGCGGCTTTTATTGCGCGGCGCTGCCTGAACCCGCCTGGTCAACAGGATACGTCACGCCGCCCACGGAGACGCTCTCCAGCTCTTCCAGCGGCAGGATCTCGTCAAACACCTGGTCCTTGGTGCAGACCGTGACGCCGTTCCGTGGAGAGATGCTTCCGCCGGAATTGGTGAGGTCGATCACCGTCCCGTCGGTCTTTGTCAGATGAATCTCCACGCTCTCCAGAAAATCCCGCTCCGTCTGCGCGTCGGCGGAATTCAGCTGCCCGCTGGGCGCGCCGCTCCAGCGCGCCTCCTGATCCACCGTGTAGGCCACCCGGACGCCCACAGGCGAAACCGCTACGCTGTCGATGGTATAGGTCCGGCCGCCCGCGGAAAAGGTCTCGCCGTTCCCCATGCAGACGGACAGGTCCTCGTAGTTTGCCCGGAATTTCAGCTTCCAGCTGCCCTTTGCCACTACCTCTGTCTCCGCCGTATCCGGGTCCCAGACGGAGAGGTCCTGAAATTTCGCCGTGACGGCGGCTCCCTGCTTCAGCGGCCCGCCGGCGGAGCTGACGGTCTCCACCATCTGAACGCAGCGATCGTCCGTCTGCGGGAGGAACCGTTTGCTTCCATGCACCCAGTCCATGCCGCTCAGCTCCGATCCGCCGAAGCCGCCCATGGCCAGATTCTCCGCCGTCACGCCCTCCGGCAGAAGGGCCGTCCCGTCATCCCGGGAGATCGTATAGACGATACAGGCGTTGTATCTGTCGCCGATGATGGCGTCGGCGGTGATGGTGACGCCGCCGGACGTGTCGCTGGCTCCGATGGGCCGGCCGATCCGGTCAATAATCTCCGTCTGAGCCGTACCGCTGAAAACGCCGGAAAACGCCTCCGTGACAGGCTTCAATCCGCCGGCCGCCCCAGCGCCCACCGCCAGCGCCAGCGCTGCCGCCGCGGACATCAGGGCAAGCCTGCGGACAGGATGTCCCCGCCGCCGGGCAGCCGCGGGCTTTTCAGCCGCCGCAGAGATCCGCCGTGCCAGAAGCTCCTTCTGCCGGCCGGTAAAACGCAGGGCGTCCAGCTCCCGCCGGTATTCAAACTGTCTGCTGTTCATATTCCGTTCCTCCCAATTCCAGTTTCAGTTTTCCGCGCCCGCGGGCCAGACGGGTGTTGACGGTAGCCGTGGGGATTCCCAGAATCCTCCCGATTTCCGCCGCCTGATATCCTTCGTAATAATAGAGATAGAGCACCGTCCGGTACCGGGCGGGCAGACGGTTCACCGCCGCCAGCACGCCGCCGTCCTCCGCCTCCGGAGCGGGGACGTTCAGCTGCTCCTCCAGGCCGCAGGTCCGCCTCCGCCAGGCGCTTTTCAGCAGATCCTTGCAGGCGTTGGCGGTAACCCGCGCGACCCAGGACCGCTCATGCTCCCGGCTCTCAAAGTCCGGGCGCTCCGTCAGCAGCTTCAGCAGCACATCCTGACAGATGTCCTGGGCATCGTGGGTGTTTTTCAAATAGGCATAGCTCAGGCGGAGAATGAAATCGGCGTAACGCTCCACCAGCTCCTGAGCCCGCTGTTCCTGATCCAAATCAATTCACTCCTTTGGGAGCCATGGCCGGAGCGGAAGGAAAACCGGGCCATGTTCGGCGTCCTCCGCTCTGCTGCTCTCACCATGGATACGATTGAACCGGAGAAAAACTTTCAGCGGAAAAAGAAAAAATCCGCCATTTGAAAACGGCGGATTTTTGGGGAAGCGGGAGGGCTTTATTCCGTGACGATGAGCGCGATCAGCTCCACAGGCTCCTGAGACTGGTTTTCCAGGCTGTGGCCCTGTCCATAGCCGGTGGCTGCCACGTCCCCGGCGTGGAGAACCGCTTTTGTTCCGTTGTCATCGAACAGGGCCTCTCCGGTCAGGATGTAGTAGAACTCCGTCTCATGGGTATGGGTGTGGTAGCCGATGGAGCAGCCCGGTTCCAGCGTGATGTGCTTGAACAGGCGGCAGTGGCCGTACATCTGCTCCGGCGACGCCAGCTCCTTCAGCTTGACCAGTCCCTTGCCTCCCTGAATGCCGGCCTCCGTGCGGGCACAATTTTCAGACCGTGTAAACATGACGCTCGCTCCTTTTCTCTGTTCCCGGATCTTGCGGCGTTCCGGGACAGGTGTTAGAATATCCGCAGCCTTATTTTATCAGAAAACGCCTGCCCTGTCCACCGCCGGCGGCGCTTTTATCACGATTGGGGAGAAATTTTATGAACAAACGCGCCCTTGCCGCGGCTCTGATTCTGTCCGCCGCGCTGCTGACCTCCTGCCGCCGGGCAGAAACGCCTTCTTCCTCTTCCCCGCCGGAGGACCCGCCGCAAATCCAGACGCTTTCCATCGAGCTGCCGCGGGAGCTGGACTCCTCCGCCGGAGAAAGCGCCATGGATCGGCTTCCGGAGCTGCTGACGCGGGCGGGCGCGGAGACGGAAGCGGTCTGCGTCACCTTCGGAACCTCTCACGGAGCCACGGCCCAGGCGCTGGAGGACGGCGGCGTGGATCTGGCCTTCCTGCCGGCGGGAGAATTTCTCCAGCTGTGTGAAACCGCCGTTCCGATTCTGGGGGCCGCCGCCCAGGCGGAGCTCTGTGCCGGGCCATCCGGCTACGGCGCGGCGCTGGCGGAGCTGGCTCAGCGCCGGGAGCTGACCTGGGCGGAGCTGGACCACGCCCGCTGGGGGCTTCTCCCGGAGGACTCCGACGCCGGATACCGGTGCGTGGAGCTGTGGCTGGAGGATCACTGGGAGGGAAACGGCGTCTCCGACCTGACCAACGTCACGGTCTATGACAGCTGGACGGAACTGCTCCGGGCCGCGGCGGCGGAGGAAATCGACCTGTTTCCCCTGTCCGATGAGGCACGGCAGGAGGCTCAGGACCTGTGGAATCTGCCCGCAGACAGCAGGAACGCGGACGGAATCACCGGCTTTGGCCGGACGGCCTCCCTGTCTGAGGAAGCCGCCCCCATCGCGGAGACAGACCGTCTGTTCTCCTGGGTGGCGGCAGTGACGCCGGAAAACGAAGCGGTAAACCGGGAATCGTTTCAAACGGCTCTGGCATCGGCGCTGCCCAAAGCCTTTTCCTCGCCCGAGGAGGAACGCTCCGCCATCGGAAGCGCCGCGTACGCCGCCATCCGCCCGGAGGATCTGAACGGCCTGCGGCGGCTGGAATTCGGGACATAAATCACAGCCGCGGGATCAGACAGATCCCGCGGCTGTGACTGAGACTGTCGAAAAAGCGGCTTTGCCGCTTTTTCGAGAAAGCTTTGCGCCGCGCCCCAGCCGTCCGGCTTTGGCGGGCAATCGGCGCTTTGCTCCGCGAGCGGCGTTTTCCGCCGCGTACGGAAAGGCAAATTGCCCGGCATGGGCAAGCAAGAAAAGACCCCCGGGGCGCCCCGCGGGGTCTTTTCGGCAAATTGGCTGCTTTCCGCGCTCATTCTATCCATTCATCCGGTCCAGCACGTCCCGGAGAATCCTGGCGGTCATTCCCCAGATGACATGGCCGTCATACTGCCAGACGGGCACCTCCACCTGCCCTTCCCCCCAGGGATAGTCCCGCCGGATTCCCACCGTCTCATACGGGAAATCCTCCGGCGCCCGGGGCGTCAGCTGATAGCGGTACAGCGCGGGGGGCGTCGTCTGAAAAAACGACAGCGGAACCGTAAAGACCTCCGCCACCTCCGCCGGGGAGGGAGACAGTCCGGCCAGTCCGGCGGAAGACACCAGCCCTGCCACCGGCTGGACAAGAAAGCCCCGCTGGTGGAGCAGATAATCCGTCTTCCCCAGAATCCGGATTTCCTCCGGCGGGATGGCCAGCTCCTCCCAGCACTCCCGCAGAGCGCAGTCCTCGGCGTTCTCTCCGTTTTCCGCCCGGCCGCCGGGAAAGCACACCTCTCCCCCCTGGTGCACACCGGCAGCCCGGACCTCAAACAGCAGGCGAAGCCCATCCGGCTCTTCCAGCAGCGGAAGAAGCACCGCGAAGCGGCGGCGGACCCCCATAGGACCCGGCACATGACCGCCCCACCGGGCGGCAAAGTCCCGGGCCGTCATACCAGAAGCTCCAGCGCGCTCTGCTCGTTGGAAATTTCCACTCTCTGCGCGCTGGGGGCGTACTCCCCATCCAGCGACCAGGGCAGATCCTCCTCCGGTTCCACCGTCACGGAGGAGACGTGGCGGAAAATCAGCCCCTCCGCGTCATAGTGCTGGTTTAACAGGGCGAAAATCAGGTTCTGCAGATCCAGCGGCGTTTTGGGGGACGGAATCAGCAGCATCTCAAATTTGCCGTCATCCAGCACGACCCGTTCCGGGTCCAGCTTCATCAGTCCGCCGATGGAGGTGGAATTGGATACCGCGCCGAACAGGTACTCACCGTCCAGAACCTCGCCGTCCGCCGTCAGGCGGATCTTATAGGGGCGAAGCGTGTTGAGATCCTTCATTCCCTCCAGAATATAGGCGAAGTGGCCCAGCGCGTTTTTGGCGGCCTGAGAGGCGGCGTAGGAGCTGCGGGTAAACGCGCCGAAGGAGGCCACATAGACAAAGTACCGGTCGTTCCAGCGGCCGATATCCAGCGGCTGCCGGTTCTGCTCCGTAACCGCCAGGGCGGCCTTGACGGGATTCATGGACAGGTGAAGGCTGGAGGCGAAATCGTTGGTGCTGCCTCTGGGCAGATATCCCAGCGGCGGACGCTTGTCCAGCTGCATCAGTCCGGTGACCGTCTCGTTCAATGTGCCGTCGCCTCCGGCGCAGACAATGACGTCATACCGCTTTCCCTCGCTGAGAACTGTGCGGGTGGCGTCCCCCCTGGCGGTGGTATTGTGAACCTTCACCAGATATCCGGCCTCGCAAAATACAGAAACCGCGTCGTACAGCGGCCCTCTGGGCTGCTTCTTCCCGGACGCGGGATTGACAACAAAAAGAAGTTTCCTCGACATGGCTCCGCTCCCCCTGAAAGTGTTAAAGTTATGTTAAAAGCAAAGCAGCTACAGTATATCACAGGAAATCCGGGATTGCAATTCCGCCCCTGTGCGTGTATGATAAATTCAGAGAAGAATGGATCGTTCGGATACGCACGGAATGACGGGAGGCACGGATTTGAAACGCGATACGCTCTATTGGAAGGCCGGCTTGACGGCGTTTGTCACGGTGGCGGCCATCCTGCTGTTTTATGACACGCTGTTCGGGAGCCGCGCGGCGGTGTCGTTTCTGTCCGCTCTGGCAAAAGCCATGAATCCCATCCTGTACGGAGCGCTGATCGCCTATCTGCTGGCGCCGGTCATCAATTTCTGGGAGCGGAAATTCTTCCGCGGAGCCGTTGAACGGGCCAAAGGCCAGGGTCAGCTGTGCGCCGCCGGTCCCCGGGCCGTCAGCCTGCTGATTACCTGGGCCCTGATCTGCGCGGCCGGGTGGCTGCTGCTGTCCTTCCTCCTGCCGGAGCTGTATAAGAGTGTTGTGCAGCTGATTGGAAACCTGGAGAATTACTACAATATCATCAACCGCTGGCTCACCCGCCTGCTGGATCAAAACCCCACGGTGGAGGCCTGGGTCATGGGCGCGTTCCAGGATTACTACAACGACCTTCTGAAGCTGATTACGGAAAAGCTGGTTCCCCAGGCCCAGCAGCTGATGAGCCTGGTGTCCGGAGGAATTTTCCAGGCGGTCGGCTTTGTGGGCGACCTGGTGGTGGGAATCATCGTGTCCATCTATCTTCTGTCCACCAAGGAGCGGTGCGCCGCCCATGGCCGCAAGCTGATCTACGGATTCATCCCCACGGAAAAGACCTACTGGCTGTTCCGCGGCCTTCACAAGATGGACGGAATCTTCTCCGGATTTGTCCGGGGCAAGCTGCTGGACTCCCTCATCATCGGGATGCTCTGCTTCATCGGCTGCCAGTTCCTGAAAATCCCCTATACGCCGCTGGTATCCGTCATCGTCGGCGTGACCAACGTGATTCCCTTCTTCGGCCCCTTCCTGGGCGCGATTCCCAGCATCTTTCTGATTCTGCTGGCAGACCCCCTGCGGGCGCTGTACTTTCTGGTCTTCATCATCTGCCTCCAGCAGCTGGACGGAAATGTCATCGGTCCCACGATCCTCGGCGACAAGACCGGCCTTTCCAGTCTGTGGGTCATCATCGCCATTCTGGTGGGCGGCAGCTTTTTCGGAGTGCCCGGCATGTTCTTCGGCGTTCCGGTGTTCGCCTGTCTGTATGCCTTCGTCTCCTTCGTCACCCGGTCCAATCTGCGCAGGAAGGGACTGCCGGAGCACACGGCATCCTACCGCACGGATGTGCCCCGCCGGGATGAATCGGAAGAGAAACGGGAAAATTGTTGATTTTTTCTCCGGAAAGCCTTGTAATTCCCCGGAGTTTCGTGTACAATGCCGTTTTACGGGATGATGTTCGTCCCGTAAAACGGCATTTTTACTGCCGGCGGCTGCTTTCACGGGTAAATGGAACGCCCGGTCAGTTGCTTTTACAAGTGAATAGAGCCGAATTCTGTCGGGCCGACCGCACCGCGGCGGCCACGAATTGTAAGGAGAAAGAACCATGAAGAAGCGAATCCTATCACTCCTGCTTCTGACGGCCCTTCTGAGCACTGTACTCAGCGGATGCGGAGACAGCAGCCAGACGGCGGGGGCCAACGGAGCGAACCAGAGCAGCGGCTCTGCCAGCGCGGCGGCTAGCAATGAAATCACGGTGGCCATCGCGCAGGACCTGGACAACAGTCTTGACCCCCACCTCACTGTGGCGGCAGGAACCAGAGAGGTCTTGTTCAACGTCTTTGAGGGCCTGGTAAAGCCCTCGCCGGACGGAGATCTGATTCCCGCGGTTGCTGAATCCTATGCGGAAACCAACGGTGGAAAAACCTACACCTTCACTCTGCGTGACGGCGTGAAATTCCACAATGGTGAAACGGTGAGCGCGGACGATGTGGTTTATTCCATTGAGCGCTGCGCCGACACCACGGGGAGGGAAAAGCCCCTGGTGGAGGCGTTTTCTAATATCCAGTCGGTAGAGTCCCCGGACGGCAAAACCGTTGTGATCGAACTGAAAGAAGCGGACAACGAGTTTTTGTCCTATCTCACCACCGCCATCGTGCCCAGGGACTACGACCAGCAGGACACCGCGCCGGTGGGCACCGGCCCCTTCCGTTTTGTCTCCCGCACCCCTCAGGAGTCCATTGTGCTGGAACGGTTTGACGATTATTGGGGCACTCCCGCCTCTTTGGACAAGGTGACCTTCAAAATCATTGAAAACGCCGACGCCCTGGTGCAGGCGCTCCAGAGCGGGGCGGTGGACTTCTGCGCCCATCTGACCGCCACTCAGGTTGCCCAGCTGGGAGACAAGTATACCGTTCTGGAAGGCACCATGAATCTGGTGCAGGCCCTGTATCTGAACAACGCCGCGGCCCCGCTGGACAACGAGCAGGTGCGGCAGGCCCTGTGCTACGCCGTCAACAAGCAGGAGATTCTGGATTTCATTGCCGACGGCCACGGAAAGGCCATCGGATCCAGCATGTACCCCACCTTCGGCAAGTATTTTGACGACAGCCTGACCGATTACTACACGCAGGACATTGCCAAAGCCAAAGAGCTGCTAGCGCAGGCGGGCTATCCAGACGGCTTTGACCTGACCATCACCGTCCCGTCCAACTATCAGCCCCACATCGACACCGCGGAAGTGCTGAAGGAGCAGCTGAAGGCCATCGGCGTGAACGTCACCATCAATCAGGTGGACTGGAACACCTGGCTCAACGACGTATACAACGGGCGGAACTACCAGTCCACGGTTGTGGGCGTGGACGCCGCAAACATGACCGCCCGGGCCCTGCTGGAACGGTTTACCTCTGATTATCCCAAGAACTTTATCAACTATGACAACGCGGACTACGACGCCCTGTTCCAGCAGGCCGTCCGGGAAAGCGACGACGCCAAACGCACGGAAATCTACAAGAGCATGGAACGGAATCTGACGGAGCACGCCGCCAACGTCTATATCCAGGATCTGGCGGATCTGGTGGCCATCCGGCCGGATCTGGAGGGCTACCAGTTCTATCCGATCTACGCCATGGATTTCTCCACCGTGCATTTCAAGGGCTGAGGCCCGTCCGGCTTTTAAGGAGGCGATGAGTATGAAGTACACAGCGCGGAAGCTGTTCACGCTGCTGGCCACCATGCTCATCGTCTCCTTTCTGGCCTTTTTCGCCTTCTCCCTGGTATCCGGCGACGCCGCCACCGCCCAGCTGGGCACGCAGGCCACGGCGGAAAGCCTGGCCGCTCTCCGGGCGGAGCTGGGGCTGGACCGGCCGCTGCCGGTGCGGTACGCCGACTGGCTGCTGTCCGCGCTTCACGGGGATTTCGGCGTCTCCCAGCACTATCAGATGCCGGTTTCGTCCCTGCTGGCTCCCCGGCTCCCGGTGACGCTGTGCCTGTCTGTGATGAGCTTTCTGATGATCGTTCTGGTCTCCATTCCTCTGGGCGTCCGGTCTGTCCGGCGGGAGGGGCAGCCCGGAAAGGGCCGGCGGGCAGCCGCCGCCTTCCGGACAACCGCGAACCAGCTGCTGATGGCGTTCCCGCCCTTTTTCTCCAGCATCCTCATCTCCTGGATTTTCGGCATCCTGCTCCACTGGTTCCAGCCCCAGGGAGAGTTCCCGGATTTCAGCGCCCACCCCGGGCTGTTTTTCTGGTATCTGCTGTTTCCGGCGGTGTCCATCGCCATCCCCCGGACGGCCATGGCCGTCCGGATGCTGCGGAGCACCCTTTTGCGGGAGATGAACCGGGACTACGTCCGTACCGCCATCTCCCGGGGCAATGACCGGCAGGGCGTTTTGTACCGCCACGTACTGAAAAACGCCCTGCCGCCGGTGGTGGCCTTTCTGGCCCAGACCATGGCGGAGGTCATCGCCGGTTCCATCGTGATCGAGCAGGTCTTCGGCGTTCCCGGCCTGGGCCGCCTGCTGCTGGGCAGCATCGGCTACCGGGACTGGACGGTGGTGGAAGCCATCATCCTGATTCTGGCGCTGTGGGTGGTGCTGGCCAACACGGCGGGCGACTGGATTGCCCAGCGCATTGACCCGCGCCTGCGGCTGGGAGGCGGAGAAGCATGAAGCGCCGAAACGGATACCTCACCGCCGGGCTGATTCTCACGGCGGTACTGTTCGCCATGATTCTCCTCAGCGCTTTCTGGACGCCCTACGACCCCGCCGCCATGTCCGGCGGGGAGAAGCTGCTATCGCCGTCCCTGTGTCACTGGATGGGCACGGACAATTTTGGCCGGGACATCTTCAGCCGGGTCATGAAGGGAGCGGGCAGCACGCTGGTGATTGCCCTGTCCACTGTGGCCATCGGCGGGAGCCTGGGGCTGCTGGTGGGCTCGCTCACCGGCTATTTCGGCGGCCGGGTGGACGCTGTGCTGATGCGCTTCAACGACGCCATGACCGCCTTTCCCAGTATTCTGCTGGGACTGGTTTTTGTCAGCATCCTGGGACCGGGAACCCTCAACGTGATTCTGGCTCTCGGCATCGTGTTCACCCCCAGCTTTGCCCGGATGGCCCGGTCTGCCTACGCCGCCTGCCGGGACGTCAACTATGTGAAAAGCGTCCGGCTGATGGGGGCGTCCAGCTTCCGGATTCTGTACGTCCACATCCTGCCCAACACGCTGGACGTGCTGCTGCCCGCCGTTACCATCGGCTTCAACAACGCCGTGCTGGCGGAGGCGTCCATGAGCTATCTGGGGGTAGGCAGCATGTCCTCTCTGGGCTATATGCTCTCAGACGCCCAGAGCATGCTCTACTCCGCCCCCTGGTACGCCCTGGGAACCGGCGGCGTGATGGTGCTGATGATCTTCAGCGTGGGGCTCATCGGCGAAGGACTCCAGCGGCGGAACGGAGGCCGGGACAATGCTTGAAATCAGGGATCTGCACGTAAAATTTCACAGCCGGGACCGGGAGGCGGTCCAGGGCGTCTCCCTCAGCATCCGGGACGGCGAAATTCTGGGCCTGGTGGGAGAATCCGGGTCCGGAAAGTCCGTTACCGCCATGAGCGCGGCGGGACTGCTGCCCCGGCGTCAGTGCAGCTATTCCGGACAAATCCTGCTGGACGGCGCGGAGCTGCTTCACGCGGACCGGGCGTTCCTGCGCTCCGTCCAGGGAAAGTGCGTCGGCGTGGTGTTTCAGGAGCCGATGAGCGCCATGGACCCGCTGATGAAGGTCGGTCCCCAGGTGGAGGAGGTTCTGCTGCTTCACACGGATCTGGACCGGGAGGCCCGGCGGGAGGCGGCCATCAGCGCCCTGCGGAACGTGGAGCTGCCGGATCCGGAGGCGGTATACGACAAGTACCCCTATGAGCTGTCCGGCGGCATGCTTCAGCGGGCCATGATCGCCGCGGCGGTCATCAGCCACCCGAAGCTGCTGCTGCTGGACGAGCCCACCACCGCGCTGGACGTCACCATCCAGGCCCAGATCCTGGAGCTTTTAAAGCGGCTGAACCGGGAATACGGCATGTCCATGCTGTTCATCTCCCACAATCTGAACGTGGTGCGGAAGCTCTGCGGCCGGGTGGCGGTGATGCAGCGGGGGCGGGTGGTGGAGACAGGCCCTACCGATCAGGTCTGGAACCATCCTCAGGATCCCTATACCCGGCGGCTGATCGCCGCCATCCCCACCCGCCGGAAGAAGGAGGAGCCTCATGACTGAACAGGAGCTGGTGCTCTCCGTCCGGCACGTCACCAGCGGCTACCGGACCGGCGGGCCCTTTCAGCGAAAAATCTGTCATCCGGTGCTCCATGACGTGACCTTTGACGTCCGCCACGGGGAGATTCTGGGACTGGTGGGAGAGTCCGGCACCGGAAAGTCCACTCTGGCCAAAACCATTCTGGGTATGGTAAAACCGGACTCCGGAGAGATTGTCCACTACACCAGACGGCCCCAGATGATTTTTCAGGACCCCTACAGCTCCCTGAATCCCGCCTATCCCGTCTCCTGGATTCTGGAGGAGCCTCTGCGGATTTACGGGAAGTACGACGCCCCGGAGCGGAAGCGGCGGGTGCGGGAGATTCTCAGCCGGGTGGAGCTGCCGGAAGAATGTCTGGCCGCCAGACCCTCTGAGCTCTCCGGCGGCCAGCGCCAGCGGGTCAGCATCGCCGCGGCTCTGATTCAGCGGCCCCGCTTCCTGATTGCCGACGAGCCGGTAAGCGCGCTGGACGTCACCATCCAGGCCCAGATTCTCAAGCTGCTCCGGCAGCTGCGGGACGAGCTGGACCTGAGCTATCTCTTTATCTCCCACGACCTGAACGTGGTCTACCAGCTCTGTGACCGGGTGCTGGTGATGAAATCCGGCCGCGTGGTGGAACAGGGGACAGTGGACGACATCTTTAACCGCCCTCAATGCGGCTACACCAAGCAGCTGCTGGCCGCGGCGGAATGAGTGGAAAGGAGTTCCCCTTGAAGGCGTTGTTTCTGCGGCACCCCAGGCTTCATCTGTGGCTGCTGGCGGACCTGCTGGCACTGGCGGTCTTTTTCTTCCTCCGGCCCTTCCGCAGCGTGATGACGGCGCTGGCCGGTGCGATGGCCGCCCTCCGGCGGGCCGTCGGATCCGTGTGCTACCGGACGGACGTGTCCGTCATGGAGGTGCTGTGCGTTCTGCTGACACTTTCCGCGGCGCTCTATCTGGCGTGGAGCATCGCCGCGGTGGCCCGGCTGGGAAAGCGGGGCGCTCCGGACCGGGCGGCGGTGAAATTAACGCTGGCCTTCTCGGCGGCAGCGTCGCTGCTTCTGGGCGGGCTGGAAGCCCTCCGCTGCGCCGGGACGGACGCCGGTGTGACGCCGTCCGCCGTTCTTCCGGCGGTCATCGCTCCCTGGCCGCTGGCGGCGGCGGTGTGGCTGGCCATTGGAATTCTGTGCAGTCCGGAGCGCCGGCGGCGGGCTTACAGCGCCCTGCTGGGACTGGCGTGTGCCGGACTGACCATTTACGCGGGCTTCTGTTATCTATGGGGCGTCAACTATTATGTGGCGGATTTTCAGGAGCTGTCCGGCATCCGTGCCCAGGCTGTGTCGGTGGACGATCTGGAACGGGTAACCCGGTATTTCGCGGATCAGCTGACCGACTGCGCCGGCGAGGTGGCCCGGAATGAAGAGGGCCTGTTTGCCGTCCCCCGCTCCGAGATTTTCGCCGGAAGCGTCCGTGTTTACGATGAAACCGTCAAGCAGTTTCCCTTTCTGGCCTTTGACGACCGGCCGCCGAAGGCCGTCCGCTTCTCCCGGATCATGAGCCGTCTGGATTTTACCGGCGTCTACTGTCCCTTTACCGGGGAATCCAGCGTCAACGTGGATTCCCCCGCCTGCCTTCTGCCCTCCACCATCGCCCACGAGTTGGCCCATCAGCGGGGCATCGCCTCGGAGCAGGAGTGCAATTTTCTGGCGATTCTCTCCGGCACCACCTGCGGCAGCGCCGTTTACGCCTACTCCGGCTGGCTGCTGGGATATATCTATCTGGGCAACGCCCTCTACGGCAGGGCCCCCGCTCTCTGGGAGCCTGTTTACAACTCTCTTCCGGAAACCGTCCGGGCCGATCTGAGCAATAACAACGCCTACTGGCGGCAGTTTCAAAACAGCGCCGTGCGCAGGGCTTCCAATCAGGTCTACGACCGCTTTCTGAAGGGCTATGGAGAAGAGCAGGGCCTTCAATCCTACGGTACGGTGGTGGATCTTCTGATCGCTTATTACAAGGATCAAATTTAATGGCAGCCCCCGGCGGGATTCCCGCCGGGGGCTGCCTGCTTCCGTTCTCCGGAAAAGCCGTTGGCATTCTGTCACGCTCTCCCCGCATGGGAGCCTGAACGTGCCGAAAAAAGAAGCTCCGCGCGCCATGGGGCCGCCGAAGCGGACGCGGCTGCCGCGCCAGAGTGCCGCCGCGCTTCGCCGGACATCGGTAAAACCGGGCGTCCGCCCGGCGCGGGCAGACGCTCAGCCTTTCAGAATATCGGTATTGCGGTATTGAATCGCCTCCGCCAGATGGGCGGCGGAAATCGCCGCCTCCCCGTCCAGATCCGCGATCGTCCGGGCTACCCGCAGGATGCGGTCGTGCGAACGGGCGGTGAGCCCCAGCCGGGCGAAGGCGTTCTTCATCAGAGCTTCGCCGGCGGCGTCCAGACGGCAGAGCTCCCCCAGCATGGGCGGCGTCAGATAGGCGTTGCAGGACACGCCGGTTCCGGAGAGCCGCCGCTTCTGGATTTCCCGGGCGGCATCCACCCGCTTTTTGATCTCCGCCGATGATTCCGGCGTTTCCTTTCTCCGCATGGCCTCGTACTCCACGGAGGGAACGTGGACATGCAGATCGATCCGGTCCAGCAGAGGGCCGGAGATTTTCTCCACATATTTCTGGACCTCCCGGTCCGTGCAGGTGCAGCGCCCGGAGGGGTGTCCCCGCCAGCCGCACCGGCAGGGGTTCATGGCGCACACCAGCTGGAACCGGGCGGGAAGGTGCAGCGTTCCCCCGGCCCGGGCGATGGTGATGACCCCGTCCTCCAAAGGCTGGCGCATGGCCTCCAGCACATCCCGGTGAAACTCCGGCAGCTCATCCAGAAACAGCACGCCGTTGTGGGCCAGGGACAGCTCCCCCGGACGCATGGCGGGTCCGCCGCCGGCTATGGCGGCCGAGGAAGCGGTGTGATGCGGCGCCCGGAAGGGCCGGGCCGTCAGAAGCGGATGCCTCCGGTCCAGCAGCCCCGTCACCGACCAGACAGCCGAGCTTTCCAGAGACTCCTCCCTGGTCATGTCCGGCAAAATGGACGGCAGGCGCTTGGCCAGCATGGACTTTCCGGCGCCGGGCGCGCCGATCAGCAATATATTGTGGCCGCCGGCCGCGGCCACTTCCAGAGCGCGCTTGACATTTTCCTGCCCCATCACGTCCCGGAAATCCGGTAGAACGCTCTCCCCGGCCTCCGGCTCCCACGCGGAGGCGGGCTTCAGCATCGTGTCTCCCCGGAGATGCTCCAGCAGCTCCGCCACATTTGAAACACCGTACACCGTCAGCCCGCCGGCCAGAGTGGCTTCCGCCGCGTTCTCCGCCGGGACAAACAGCTGACGGATCCCGGCGGCCTTTGCGGCCATGGCCATGGGCAGCACGCCGTTGATTTCCCGCAGCGCCCCGGTGAGCGACAGTTCCCCGATAAACGCCGCGTCCGGCGGCAGGCCGCGGATATCGCCCATGGCGGTCAGCAGTCCCACAAAAATAGGCAGATCGTAAACCGTTCCCTCTTTTTTCTGTCCGGCAGGGGCCAGATTGACTGTGATGCGGCTGACCGGAAATTTCGCCCCGCAGTTTTTCACAGCCGCCCGGACCCGCTCCCGCGCTTCCCGGACAGCCGCGTCCGGCAGCCCCACAATATCGAACGCCGGCAGGCCGCCGGAGAGAAAGCACTCCGCGCTGACCTCATAGCCCGTCAGGCCCGTCAGGCCCAGAGAGCGGACTGTAACCACCATAGAAAAGCCCCCTAATTTGCCTATTTTTGAAAGTTTCTGGAATTCTTTTGCGTTGTATGAACGCGGGAGGTGAGAACGAACAAGTCAAAATTCGCCGTGGTTTTCAAAATCAGTTTACCACAACATGACGAAAAGCGAAACAAGAAATCTGAAAAACAGACAAAATGCTGTCATATTTTTTGTCCTTTCCGCAGAAAAGAAAAAATTTGTGTAAAAAATCACAATATAATCATTTACATGTAAAATAACAAATGCTATAATGCTTGTACATGAAATTTGACAGACCGCGTCTCCGGTATGTCAAATTTCATAGTTCCGTTAAAATGCTGTTACTGGAACAGCATATTATAGGAGGTAAGTATATGGCAAGAAAGTTCAAGTCCATGGACGGTAATACCGCCGCTGCTCATGTCAGCTACGCGTTTACCGAAGTGGCGGGTATCTATCCCATTACCCCGTCCTCTCCCATGGCAGACATGGTGGACCAGTGGTCCGCCAATGGCCGGAAGAACATCTTCGGCACCACCGTCAAGGTGTGCGAGATGCAGTCCGAGGCCGGCGCTTCCGGCACGGTGCACGGCTCTCTGGCCGCCGGTGCTCTGACCACCACCTACACGGCGTCTCAGGGCCTGCTGCTGATGATCCCCAACATGTACAAGATCGCCGGCGAACTGCTGCCCTGCGTGTTCCATGTGTCCGCCCGGACCGTGGCCACCCACGCGCTGAACATCTTCGGTGACCATTCCGACGTCATGGCCTGCCGTCAGACCGGCTTCGCCATGCTGTGCGAGAACGACGTTCAGGAGATCATGGATCTGGCTCCCGTGGCCCACCTGGCCGCCATCGAGGGCCGCGTTCCCTTCATCAACTTCTTTGACGGCTTCCGTACCTCTCACGAGATCCAGAAGGTCGCCGTGTGGGATTACGAGGATCTGAAGGAAATGTGCGACATGGACGCCGTTGACGCGTTCCGCAAGCACGCCCTGAATCCCGAGCGGCCCAACATGCGGGGCTCTCACGAAAACGGCGATATCTTCTTCCAGCACCGCGAGGCCTGCAACCCCTACTACACCGCTCTGCCCGCCGTGGTGGAGAAGTACATGGACAAGATCAACGCCAAGCTGGGCACCAACTATAAGCTGTTCAACTACTACGGCGCTCCCGACGCTGAGCGGGTCATCATTGCCATGGGCTCCATCTGCAACGTGGCCGAGGAAGTCATCGACTACCTGACCGCCAAGGGCGAGAAGGTCGGCATGGTGAAGGTGCATCTGTATCGTCCCTTCGCCGCTGACAAGCTGCTGGAGGCCATCCCCGCCACCTGCAAGAAGCTGGCCGTTCTGGACCGCACCAAGGAGCCCGGCTCTCAGGGCGAGCCCCTGTATCTGGACGTGGTCACCGCTCTGGCCAACGCCGGCCGCTTTGACGGCATGAAGGTCATCGGCGGCCGTTACGGTCTGGGCAGCAAGGACACTCCGCCCTCCTCCGTCTTCGCCGTATACGACGAGCTGAAGAAGGACGCTCCCAAGCACCAGTTCACTCTGGGCATCGTGGATGACGTCACCCACCTGTCTCTGGAGGAGCAGCCCGCTCCCGGCGTTGCTCCCGCCGGCACCATCGAGTGCAAGTTCTGGGGTCTGGGCGGCGACGGTACCGTGGGCGCCAACAAGAACTCCATCAAGATCATCGGCGACCACACCGACAAGTACGTTCAGGCTTATTTCCAGTACGACTCCAAGAAGACCGGCGGCGTCACCGTCAGCCATCTGCGTTTCGGCGACAAGCCCATCAAATCCTCCTACTACATCAACAAGGCGGACTTCGTGGCCTGCCACGTTCCTTCTTACATTGCCAAGGGCTTCCCCATTGTCCGTGACGTCAAGCCCGGCGGAACGTTCCTGATCAACTGTCAGTGGGATGACAAGGAGCTCAGCGAGAAGCTGGACGCCGCCTCCAAGCGCTACATCGCCAAGAACAACATCCAGGTCTACACCATCGACGCCATCGACCTGGCCGCCAAGATCGGCATGGGCAAGCGCACCAACACCATCCTGCAGTCCGCGTTCTTCTCTCTGGCCAAGGTCATGCCGGAGGCTGAGGCGATTCAGTACATGAAGGACGCCGCCACCCACTCCTACCTGAAGAAGGGCCAGGACGTGGTTGACATGAACCACAAGGCCATCGACGCCGGCGCCACCGCCTACAAGAAGTTCGACGTTCCCGCCGACTGGGCCAATGCCGCGGACACCGCCGACACCACGGTTCTCGAGGGCGCTCCCGCTCTGGTGGAGCAGGTCAAGACCATCCTGAACCCCGTGGGCAAGATGGACGGCGACAGCCTGCCCGTCTCCGCCTTCGTCAAGCATGTAGACGGCCAGTTCGAGCTGGGCGCCGCCGCCTACGAGAAGCGCGGCGTGGCTGTCAGCGTTCCCACCTGGGATTCCGCCAAGTGCATCCAGTGCAACAACTGCGCTTATGTCTGCCCCCACGCCACCATCCGTCCCTACGCTCTGACGGAAGAGGAAGCCAAGAACGCTCCCGCCGCCGCCAAGATCGTGGACATCAAGGCCGGTAAGGGCAAGGGCGTTTACAAGTACACCATGGCCGTGTCTCCTCTGGACTGCATGGGCTGCGCCGTGTGCGTGGGCCAGTGCCCCGTCGGCGCTCTGACCATGGTTCCTCAGGAGCAGGAAGCCGCTCAGCAGGATGTGTTCAACTACTGCGTCTCCAAGGTCTCCGAGAAGAAGGACATGCAGGACAACACCGTCAAGGGCAGCCAGTTCCATCAGCCCATGCTGGAGTTCTCCGGTTCCTGCGCGGGCTGCGCCGAGACCAGCTATGCCCGTCTGGTGACGCAGCTGTTCGGCGACCGGATGTACATCTCCAACGCCACCGGCTGCTCCTCCATCTGGGGCGGTCCCGCCGCTACTTCTCCTTACTGCACCAACAAGGAAGGCCATGGCCCCGCCTGGTCCAACTCCCTGTTCGAGGATAACGCTGAGCACGGCCTCGGCATGTACCTGGGCCAGCAGGCTACCCGCAACCGTCTGGCAGACCTGACCCGTCAGCTGATTGCCGTGGAGTGGGCACGTCCCGAGCTGAAGGAAGCCGCTCAGAAGTGGCTGGACACCATGGAGGACGGCTCTGCCAGCAAGGCCGCTTCCGCCGACTACATCAAGGCCCTGGAAAGCAGCATCGCCACCGTGGACGAGCTGGCTGCTGTCGACCAGTTCAAGGCTCACGCTGAGGAGCTGAAGGCCAAGGGTGAGAAGTTCTGCGACTGCGAGGCCTGCACGCTGGCCAAGCAGATCCTGAAGGATCGGGAATTCCTCGCCAAGAAGTCCATGTGGATCTTCGGCGGCGACGGCTGGGCCTACGACATCGGCTTCGGCGGCGTGGATCACGTTCTGGCCTCCGGCAACGATGTCAACATCTTCGTCTTCGATACCGAGGTTTACTCCAACACCGGCGGACAGGCCTCCAAGGCTTCCAACATCGGCCAGGTCTGCCAGTTCGCGGCTGCCGGTAAGGAAATCAAGAAGAAGTCCCTGGCTGAGATTGCCATGTCCTATGGCTACATTTATGTGGCTCAGGTGGCCATGGGCGCCAATCCCGCTCAGACCCTGAAGGCAATTCAGGAGGCCGAGGCCTATCACGGCCCGTCCCTGATCATCGGCTACGCTCCCTGCGAGATGCACAGCATCAAGGGCGGCATGATGAACTGCCAGAAGGAAATGAAGCGTGCCGTGGACTGCGGCTATTGGAACCTGTTCCGCTTCCAGCCCGACGAAAAGGGCGGCAAGTTCACTCTGGACTCCAAGGAGCCCGCTGGCGGCTATCAGGAATTCCTGATGAACGAGGCCCGGTACTCTCGCCTGACCCGCGAGTTCCCCGAGCGCGCCAAGGTTCTGTTCCCCAAGTCCGAGGAGACTGCCAAGGCTCGTTACGAGCACCTGCTGAAGCTGAAGGCCATGTACTCCGAGTAATTTGCCCTTCGCTTCGCAGAAATCTTTCAAACAGAAAGGCCACGGACTTTTGTCCGTGGCCTTTTCATATATTTTTTTAGAAAACGCAGGGTTTTTTGTATGCTTTCACAAAAGAATTTCCAAAAAATATGTGGAATCATGGGAGCAGATGCTTTATACTGATTTTTTGTGATCTGCCGCGGAATCTTCCGGCGGCACTGTCAAAATCAGATGTTTATCTTCCATGGAATTGAAAGGAGGACCTCCCCCATGAAACGCACTCCTGCGGTTCCGGCCTCAGGCGCGGTCCCTTCGGGGCGGGAGCGCTGGACGCTCCTGTGTCTGCCTCTTCTGGCCGTTCTGGACACGCTGATTGTGGAGATGCTGAATCACAAGGCGTTCACCAGCGGCCTTTCCTCCCTGTTCAGATTTCTCCGTCATCACCCTCTGGCTTTCGGAGTGGACGCCCTGCTGATCCTGCTGACGCTTCTGCCGGCGCTGTTTCTCCGCCGGCGGCTGTTCTGGTGCGTTCTGGCGTCGGCAGTCTGGCTGATGGCGGGAGGCGTCAACGGTTTTATCCTTCTGAACCGCATGACGCCTTTCACCACCGCCGATCTGACCGTTCTGAACACCGGGCTGGACACGCTTCCAAACTATCTTTCCACCGGCTACATCATTCTTCTGGCCGCCGCTGTTCTTCTGATTCTGGGAGGGCTGGCGCTTCTGTTCTGGAAAGGTCCCCGAAACAGCCTGCCGCTCCGCCGCAGAATCGTCACCGGCCTGACTGCCGTTGCCGTTACAGCCGGCGCCCTGACAGGCTGCTGGAAGCTGGCCTTCCGGCTGGATCAGCTCTCCACTGTGTTTTCCAACCTGGCGTTTGCCTATGAGGATTTCGGCTTCTCCTATTGCTTTCTCCAGACCTGGCTGAACAAGGGCATCCGCCAGCCCGCCAACTACAGCGCTCAGGACATGGAGCGGATTCGGGCGGAAACCGAAACCGCCGGAGATGCCAGCAGCGACGCCCCGCAGACAGATGTCAACGTCCTCTACGTCCAGCTGGAATCCTTTATGGACCCGGCGGAGATCAAAGGACTGGAGCTTTCCAAGGACGCGCTTCCCTTTTGGCACGAGCTGGAGCAGCAGTTTTCCTCTGGCTATCTGACCGTCCCGGTGGTAGGCGCCGGAACCGCCAACACGGAATTCGAGGTGCTCACCGGCATGAGCAGCCGCATGTTCGGCCCCGGCGAATACCCCTACAAAACCTGTCTTCAGAATCATACCGTCGAGTCCGTGGCTTATGATCTGTCCGCTTTGGGATACGCCACCCACGCCATCCACAATCACCGCGCCACTTTCTATACCCGGAATCTTGTCTATGCCAATCTGGGCTTTGACGATTTCACCTCCCTGGAATACATGCCTCTGGTTTCCAAAACGCCGAAGGGCTGGAGCCGGGACTATATTCTCACCAGTCAGATCATCAAGGCCCTGGACGCCACGGCCGATCAGCCGGATCTGGTTTTCACGGTCTCCGTGCAGGGACACGGGAGCTATCCCAAGGAAGAAATTCTGAGCAATCCCGCCATTACCGTCACCGGCTGTCCCAAGCACATCAACTCCCATTCCATGGAATACTATGTCAATCAGATTTATGAGATGGATCAATTTGTCAAGCGGCTTACCGACGCCCTGTCTCAGCGGCAGGAAAAGACGGTGCTGGTGCTCTACGGAGATCATCTCCCCTCTTTGAATCTGAAAGCCGGTGATATGAATTCCGGCAGCCTGTTTAAGACCCGCTACATCATCTGGAATAATTTCGGTCTGGAGCAGGAGGACCAGGATTTGTACGCTTATCAGCTTTCCGCCTCCGTACTGGGCAGCCTGGACATTACCGACGGCTTTATGAACCGATTCCACCAGCTGTGCCAAAAGCAGCTGACCTACCGCACCGACCTGCGGAAAATTCAGTACGATGTCCTGTATGGCAGCCGGTATCTCTATGGCGGCGAGTCCCCCTATCCGCCCACCGATATGAAGATGGGCTGCGTGCCCATCCGCATTACAAAGGTCTACCAGCACAACGGCGCCTGGTACATTGAGGGGCAGAATTTCAGTCCTTACTGTGAAGTAACGCTGGACGGAAAGCTTCTCAAGACAGAATACATCTGTGAAACCATGCTGAAGCTGAAGGAGGCTCCGAATACCCTGTCCGCGGACGACCTCTATATCAGCGTAGTAGACACCCATCGGGAAATTCTCAGCGACACGGAGTAACCCCGGCCGCCGCCCGAAGACATCAAAAACGCAGGACCCGCGGTTCCGTTTGGAACCGCGGGTCCTGCGTTTTATTGGGAAGGGATTATGAAGAAAGCAGCAGAAAATTTTACGGCACCAGAATCATCTTGCCGGGCACGCCTGCCCGGATTGCCGCAAAAGCGTCCTCAAAGTCTTCGAACTTGTAGGTATTTCCCATGGCCGGAGCCAGAGAGAATCCGTCCGATTTCAGAATGTTCATGCAGTCCTCCCAGGTCTCAAACATCCTTCGGCCGGAGACGCCGGTGTACACAATCTCACGGTAAATAATGTCCTCCGTCAGGTTGACCGGGATTTCGCCGTCGGGCAGGCCCACGGAGACAAAAATCCCGCCCTTCCGCAGGGCCTTCAGTCCCGCGTTGATGGCCTTCCCGTTTCCGGTGATATCAATGGCGGCATCCGCCCCATGGCCGCCGGTGGCATTGCGGACAGCCTGAATAATGTCCTCTTTTCCGCTGTTTACCACCAGGTCAGCACCCATTTCCTTGGCCAGCTCCAGCTTCTGGTCAAACATATCGCAGGCGATAATCTTAGCGGCGCCATGGACCTTGCAGGCGCCGATGGCCATCAGGCCAATGGGTCCGCAGCCGCTGACCAGCACCTGCTTGCCCTTGACGTCCGCCCGTTCCACGCCGTGGACGCCCGCGCCCATGGCCTCCAGCATCGCGCCCTTTTCATAGGAGATCGCGTCATCCAGCGGAACAATGCACTCCTTGGGAACCTTCGCGTATTCCGCAAAGGCGCCGGGATCCGTCACGCCGAATACCCGCATATTCTCACAGATATGGGGATTTCCCGTTTCGCACTGATAGCAGTGTCCGCAGGGAATGTGCGTCTCCACGGAGATCCGGTCTCCGATTTTATGCCCGGTCACATTTTTTCCGATTTTGACAATTTCGCCCGCGGTTTCATGTCCAAAGACCATGGGCAGGTTCTTCATCCGGGCCTGCGCATATTCCTTCCAGTCGTAAAGATGCATATCCGTTCCGCAGATTGCCGTGGCGTGCACCTTCATGAGCACTTCGTCGTCATTGATCTCCGGAATGGGCAGATCGTCCCGGAACTCCGCGCCGACCCCCGGTCTCATTTTACAAATACCACGCATGATTCCTCACCTCTGATTTTATAAAATAGATTGGAACACGGTTTCCGCCGGGCTTCTTTCCCGTCAGAATTCCGCGCCGGCCCCCGCCGGCGGCCGGATATTACTCAATGACAACGGACATCGCGCGCTCATAATACTTTACCATGGCGCACTGATCCTCGTCGATCATGCCGTTGTCCTTCATCCACTCCATCTGATCCCGGACGATTTTGGTCATCGGAAGCTCCACATGCAGATGATCCGCCATCTCCATGGCGTTGTTGACGTCCTTCAGATGTACCGCGATTCTGGCGGTGGCGTCAAAATTCCGTTCCAGCACGCAGGGGATCTTGAGGTCCATGACCGCGCTCTGCGCAAAGCCGCCCTTAATCGCCTCAAAGAGCGTTCTGGAATCAATGCCGGCCTTTTTCGCGAAGGCAAACGCCTCGCCCATGGCCGCCAGATGAATTCCCACCATCATGTTGTTCGCAACCTTCGACATGCTGCCGCAGCCGGAGGGGCCCATATAGGTGACGGTCTTTCCCATCATCTTCAGATAGGGCTCCGCCGCCTCAAAGGTCTCCCGGTCTCCGCCGGACATAATCACAAGCGTTCCGGCGTCCGCGCCGGTCTTGCCGCCGCTGACCGGAGAATCCAGCAGATGCATCCCATGCTCTTTTGCGCTCTGATACAGCTCCTGGATAATATAGGGAGACGTGGAGCCCATGTCCACAATAATTGTGCCGGGGCGCGCGGTGTGGATGATATCATCAATCGTTTGCTTTACCAGAGCGTTGGTCGGCAGGCACATGCAGATGATATCGCAGGTGCGGTAAAGCTCCTTCGGATCTTCCACCGGAACGCCGCCGGCCTCCTGAAACCGGACGCGGGCAGCTTCCACAGGGTCATATCCATAGACCGGGCCGTCGTTTTTCTGAATCAGGTTGGACGTCATCCCGTGACCCATGACGCCAAGCCCCAGATAACCAATTTTTTTCATAGGAAACAACTCCAACATACTTTTAATGTATTCCCTGCCATGGCCGGACCCTGCGGAGCGGCCATGGCAGGCAAAATGATTACTTCGCAATCAGGTTCGGAACCACCATGGTGATGGCCGGGATATAGGTAAGAATCATCAGCGCAATAATGCCCGCAATCAGGAAGGGGCCGATCTTCTTGCAGAGCTCAGCCACCGGGAGATTCGCGATTTTGCAGCCGACATACAGGTTGATGCCGACAGGCGGGGTAATCAGACCGATGACCATGTTCACGGTAACAAACACGCCGAAGTGGATCAGATCCACGCCAATGGCGCGCATGACGGGAACCATGATGGGCAGCAGAATGTAGTAAGCGGAGTTGGCGTCCAGGAAGCAGCCGGCAATCAGGAAGATGATATTGGTCAGCAGCAGAATCACATACTTGTTGGAGCTGACAGCCAGCAGAGCGGCGGAGAGGCTGCTGGCAATGTTGCTGGTGGTCAGAATCCAGGCAAACACGCTGGCGCAGGCCACAATGTACATGACTGTCGCGGAGGAAACAGCGGAGTCCACAAACATATTCCACAGCTGCTTGAGATTGATTTCACGGTAGATAAAGATACCCACGATCAGGCCGTAAATTACCGCCACGCCCGCAGCTTCCGTGGGAGTGAAGATGCCGCCGTAGATACCGCCCAGAATGATGACCGGCATCAGCAGTCCCCAGATCGCGTCCTTCAGCGCGTCCCAGCGCTCCTTGGCGGAGGCCTTCGGCATCTGCTTGACATTCGGATTGTTGCGGGAGGCAAATTTTGCCGCCAGGAAGAACGCCACGCCCACCAGAATACCGGGGATAAAGCCGCCGGCAAACAGTCTGCCCACGGACACGTCCGTAACAGAGGCGTACACCACAAACGCGATGGAGGGTGGAATCACAATGCCGATACCGCCGGAGGCGGACATCAGCGCGGTCGCCGTGCCCTTGTCATATCCAACATCCGTCAGGGCGGGAATCAGGATGGCGCCCAGCGCCGCCACGGTAGCGGGGCCGGAGCCGGAAATCGCCGCGAAGAAGCAGGCCACGATAACCACCACAGCCAGCATGCCGCTTTTGGTATGGCCGACACAGACCTGCGCCAGCCGGACCAGACGCTTGGAGATGCCGGCGTAGTCCATAATCGTACCGGCCAAAATGAAAAACGGGATGGCCAGCAGGGCAAATTTTCCGACGGATGAGTACATAATGCTGGGGAACATGGAAAAGTCAACGCCGCTGACAAGCAGGCCAATTAAGGTGGAAAGGCCCAGCGAAACGGCAATGGGCACATTCAGAAATACCAGAACGAAGAATGTCCCGAACAAAATCCAACCAGTCATTCCGCAGCGCCTCCTTCTTTCCAGAGTCTTGTGAATTCTTCAAAGCCGGACTGCAATGTACGGACCGCCATAAACGCGCCGCCTACCGGAATGGAAAGTCCCTGATAGCAGCTGGGCATCCGCAGGGCCGGCGTTCTGGCGTTGAGCATAATCTGACCCTGCACCATGCTCACGCCATATTTGATCAGCATGGCGATCATGGTCAGCGAACAAATCATGGAGAACAGCGCAAACAGCGCCTGTCCCTTCTTGGGGAACAGCTCGACGACAAAGTTCATGCCCAGATGCGCACAGCGTTTATAACCGGTGGCAATTCCCATCATCGTGACCCACACAAAGGCCATGACGGTCAATTCCTCTGTAAATGAAAACGAACTGGCAAATAAATACCGGAAAATCACGTTGATGAAGTTCATGATGCACATGAACGCCAGGAGCAGAACGATGATCGTCTCTTCTATGTAGTCCAGCCCCCGCAGAAATCCTTTCACGAGTTTCACAAAACCTCTCCTCTCACCGCCGCTGCCGGCGGGCGAATTTGAAACGGTCCGGCAAAGAGAGCTTTGCCGGACCCTGTTTCATTTAGTCCGCAAAGGTGTAGCCAAATGCCGCGAACGTATCGTCGCCGATCACATCGCGATACTCATCATAAATCGGAGCAACCTTCTCCTGGAACGCGGCAATCTGATCCGGAGTCAGCTCGGTGATTTCCATTCCCTCGTCCTTGAACTGCTGAATGATCTCGCTGTCCATCTTCCGGGACTCCTCCACCTCTTTGGCGCAGGCTTCCTGAGCCGCCTGTGTGAAAATTGCCTTATCCTCATCGCTCAGGCTGTTCCAAACCTTGCCGCTGGCGCTCAGGGCGATGGCGTCATAGGAGTAGTTCCAGATGGTCATGTATTTCTGGACTTCCTGGAGCTTGCCGCTGCGGATGGTATCATAGGGGTTCTCCTGTCCGTCGATCGTGCCCTGCTGCAGGGAGGTAAAGACCTCACCGAAGCTCATGGAGGTGGGGTCGGCGCCCAGCATCTTGAACAGGGAGATATACATGTTGTTGGAAGGAATCCGGATCTTCAGACCCTTCAGATCGTCCGGCGTGGAAATCGGACGGACGTTGTTGGTGATCTGACGGAAGCCGTTTTCACCAAAGGCCAGAGGCTCGGCGCCCTTGCCGCGGATCAGATCCTTCAGGATCTCGCCGCCCTCGCCGTTGAGCAGATACTGGTCAACGTCGTCATAGCCGTTGGGGAACAGCCAGGGCATCGTCATGACAGACAGCTTTTCCTCAAAGCCGGTCATATTCATTACGGAGTGAATATCCAGGTCGGTCACTCCGGTAAACAGCATCTCCACGCCCTTTGTCATATCGCCGGAAGAGAGCTGCTCGTTGGGGTAAATATTGATCTGATAGCGGCCTTCCGTCCGCTCTTCCACCAGTTCCTTAAAGGTGTTGGCGGCAACCTGCCAGACAGAGCTTTCACCAGTTGTAACGTTCATCTTCAGCTCAACGGGCTTGTCAGACTTGCCGCTTCCGGAGCCGCTGGAACCGCTGGAGCCGCAGCCGGCCAATGTACCTGCGAGCATAAGGAGCGCCAGGGACAGCGAGACAAATTTTTTCATAACGTTATCCTCCTTCTTTTTCTACCCAGTGCTTGTGTTTGGTGCAACGGTCTTATGGTAATTCGGTATTGTGGCAAGATGGTCTTACCATCTGTCCTTCATGATATACCCTCTGTCGATTTCTGTCAATCGCTATTCGGCCAGCAAAGTTTACAAGATATTTTTCGCCTTTTTGTCAGAACGTCTAATTCCGATAATATTTTAACAATACTTTGTGTTTATTTTGACAATTTCTCAGGCTTGTTTTTCCTGCATTTTCCTTTTTATGATCTTTGCGAATATACAGTTTATGGAAATTCTATCCCGTGCCGCGGAAGGTTCTCCGCTGGCTCCTTCTGAAATTCCGGCAAAAAAACAGCGCGATTCTTTCGAACCGCGCCTTGTGTTCCATATGATCACATCAATCGTCGCCGATTCCGAGCTCAGCGGCTTCTTTTGTGAAGTCCGCCACCAGGTTCAGGTGATCCTCCATTTCCGCTGCCGCCCGGTCAGGATCCCGGTCTGCCACCGCCTCATAAATTCTGTGGTGGGACTGCAGGGTGCGCTGATGGTATTTGGGGAGCTTATAATAGCGAACCCGGATATCCATCAAAACGGAGCTGAACAGCTCCATGGTGGCGGCCAGAATCACGTTATGGCTGGCCAGCGCCAAAGCCTGGTGGAAATCAATATCCGCCTTATGGTCATAAATATTGACGTCCATGCGCTTGAGCGCGTCCCGCATCTTTTCATAGTCCGGCTCGGTAGCCCGCTCGCAGGCCAGCCGCACGATGTACACCTCCACGGCCCGCCGGAACTCGACAGAATCGTTCAGTGTATTTTTCCCGACGGAAATGCGGATGAAATCCACCGCTTTTTTAAAATAGAACGCGTCCTTGACAACAATTTTGCGGTTGCCCTGAACCTCAATGATATGCAGGTACTCCAGAATCGCCATGCACTCCCGCAGGGATCCTCTTCCAACTCCCAGCGTCGCAGACAGATCCCGTTCCGACGGAAGCTCCTGCCCGACTTTAATCATACCGGACTCCATGGCGGAGAGCAGCGCCTCCATCACCAGCTCCGATACTTTGGGCGCGTCATTTTCTATTTTTTTCAGGTTGATCATGCTGATCCTGACTCCTTGGCAGATGATTATGTTAATTTACTGTCAAAATTCCACTGCTTATGATAACATAGTCTTCCAAAGAAGTCCAGTTCTAATCCAACTTTTTCTGAACAACCTGCCGGCGGGCGGAGAGATATCCGCCGCGGGCTATCCTCCCCAGAGGCATAAAAACACTCCGTAGATCACGCTGGCCGTGGTTCCGAACACAATCACCGGTCCCGCCACCTGAAACATCTTCGCCGCCATGCCGGTCACAAAGCCCTCGCTGCGGAAATCAATGGCCGGGGATACCACCGCGTTGGCAAAGCCGGTAATGGGCACCAGCGTCCCGGCGCCGCCGAACCGGCCCAGCTTATTATACAGGTTCAGGCCCGTCAGCAGGGCGGAGAGAAACACCAGCGTGCAGGACGCGGCGGTCCCCGCGTCCTCCTGATCCAGCCCCAGAGCCGACCAGCCGTTCTGGATCAGCTGGCCCACCGTGCAGATCAAGCCTCCGATCACAAACGCCAGCGCCGTGTCCTTCCACAGGGGGGAATCCGGCGACATCTTTTTTACATATTCCTGATATTCCTTTGGACTCATGTTCATGGGCGTTCCGCTCCCCTTTTCAGATGGATTTTTCATAGCTTTCCCGTGCCGCCGGAAACTATGCGGGGGTTGCAAACGGCGGTAAAAAAGAATAGAATAAGCAGGAATTCTGTGTACCGGAGCTGCTTATGAAACCTGAGAAAAAACCGCTGGGCATCTATGTCCACGTTCCCTTCTGCAAATCCAAGTGCGTCTACTGTGATTTCTACTCCCTGCCTCACGCGGAGGAGCGGATGGACGCCTATGTCAAGGCCGTCACCGCCCATCTGCTGGAAACGGCTCCCCAGGCGGAGCGCCACCGGGTGGACACCATCTACTTCGGCGGCGGCACCCCCTCCTATCTGGGCGCTAAGCGGCTGCGGGAGATTCTGTCGGTAATCCTGAAAAAATACGACGTGGACAAGCACGCCGAAATCACGCTGGAGGCCAATCCCGATTCCGCTCAGGACTGGCGGGAGCTGCGCGCCCTCCGGAAGGCGGGCTTCAACCGGATCTCCCTGGGAATGCAGTCCGCCGACGACGCGGAGCTGGCGGAAATCGGCCGGATTCACACCTTCGATCAAGTCCGCTCCGCCGTGGAGGCCGCCCGCCGGGCCAGGTTTGACAACCTGTCTCTGGATCTGATCTACGGACTGCCCCATCAGACGCTGGACCGCTGGCTGTCCAATCTGGAGGCCGCCGTGGCCCTGACGCCCCAGCACCTGTCCTGCTACGGCCTGAAGGTGGAGGAGGGGACTCCCCTCTTTCTCCGGCGGGATGCCGCCGGGCTGCCGGACGATGAACAGCAGGCGGATCTGTATCTGGCGGCGGTGGAGCTGCTGCGGCATTACGGCTTTTTCCAGTATGAGATCTCCAACTTCGCCCGGACGGGCTTTGAATCCCGGCACAACCTGAAATACTGGACATTGCAGGAATACGCCGGCTTCGGTCCCGGCGCCCATTCCGATTTCGGCGGCGTCCGCTACGCCTACGTGCGGGATCTGGACGCCTACATCAGGGGAATTCTGGCGGGAACCCCCATCCTCTCGGAAAACGAGCGGATTCCGCAGCTGGACCGGGATACGGAATACCTGATGCTGGGGCTGCGGACCGTCCGGGGCATCGCGCCCAGAGAATTTGAAAACCGCTACCGCCGCCGGTTTGATTGTCTCCTGCCCTTTCTGCGGCAATGCGAACAGGCGGGCTACGCCCTTGAGAAGGAGGATGGCAGCTGGTGCCTGACGCCCAAAGGCTTTCTGGTATCCAACCAGATCATCGGCGGGGCGCTGGACGCCCTGGCCGCGGACAAGCAGCGCCAGGCCGACGCCAAGGCCCGGGGAGATTACCGGGTGATTTAAGGCAGCGCCGCGCAATGAAAGCCGCGGCGCTCCGCGGGCAAGCCGCTCTTGTTCCATGACGCGGTATTGCCTGAAGGAAGCGAAACGCGCGGGGCCGGCAGCGGCCCCGCGCGTTTCTGATCGGTTCAGTCCTGATGGATGGCCCCCACCGGGCAGCTGTCCAGCGCCTCTTTCGCCTGGGCCTCCTGATCGGGCCCCGGCTGATTCACCGCCTCCGCCACGCCGGCGTCCGTCATTTCAAACACGCCCTCGGCCAGGCTGGTGCACAGGCCGCAGCCAATGCAGGTATCGGGATCTACGCGAAATGCCATTTCAATCCTTCCTTTCCGGTTTTGCTGCAAGGGTTATTCTGCCACGCAAATCGGCTTTTCATGATCCCGGCAGCAAAAAATCTCTTCCGGTGCGCCGTCCGCTTACGCCAGTCCGCTGAGAACTCTCCCGTCCGTGGACAGCACCACAACCTGCCAGGGCAGGAATTTGCCGCAGTTCTGCAGCGCCGTTCTGACCGCCTGTTCGATGCCGCCGCAGCAGGGCACCTCCATCCGGACAACCGTCACGCTGCGGATGTCGTTGTTTTTCAGAATCTCCGTCAGCTTCTCCGCGTAGTCCACGCCGTCCAGCTTCGGGCATCCGATGAGCGTAATCCGGCCCCGGATAAACCTCTCGTGAAAATCCCCGCAGGCATAGGCGGAACAGTCCGCCGCCACCAGCAGATGCGCGCCCTGAAAATAAGACGCGTTCACCGGAACCAGCTGGATCTGCACCGGCCACTGGGACAGGTATCCGGGCGTCTCGCCGGAGGCGGGCGTCTCCGGTCCGCTCCGGTGCCGGATAACCGCCGCCCGGCTGCCGGGACAGGTAAAGCCGCCCTCCGGCTCCCGGGGCTCTCTTCCTTCCAGCAGCACCTTTTTCGCCCGGTTGGCCAGCACCGCGGCTTCATCGTAGGCCGCCGCCTCCCGCTCTGTAAAGGTGATGGCCTTTACCGGACAGGCCGGAAGGCAGTTGCCCAGCCCGTCGCAGTAATCATCCCGCAGCAGCCGGGCCTTGCCGTCCACCATGCCGATGGCGCCCTCGTGGCAGGCCGCGGCGCAGGCGCCGCAGCCATTGCATTTTTCTTCGTCAATATGGATAATCTTTCGTATCATGTTGTGAATTCCTCCGCTTGATTGGATGTTCCCAGTATCCAACAATCCGCCTGAAAAGTCTGTTGTTTTTCCAACGAATTGAGGTTTGTTCTATGGAAATTTCTGAAGCGCTCCTTCTCTCCGGCTGTCCGCTGTTTGATGGGATCTCCCCGGAGGTTCTCCCGGCGCTTCTGGCGCGGCTGGACGCCCGGCGGCGGACATTCCGGCGGGCGGAATTCCTTCTGCGGCGTGGCGACGCCCCCGTTCGTCTGGGAATCCTTCTGTCCGGAAGGCTCCATATCCTGCGGGAGGACTTCTGGGGCAGGCAGGATCTCATCGCCGCCGTGGAGCCCGGCGGCCTGTTTGGGGAGGCCTACGCCTGCTCCGGCGCTCCCGCCGGCGTCAGCGTGGAGGCGGAGGCAGACGGCGAGGTGCTGTTTCTGGACGCTGGACGGATTTCCGCCGCCCCGGCGGGAGCCGGGCTTCTGGAAAACCTGCTGCGGGCCACCGCCCGGAAAAATCTGCTGCTGAATGAAAAGCTCTCCCACGTCACCCGCCGGACCACCCGGGAAAAGCTGCTGTCCTACCTGTCCCAGGAAGCGGCCCGGCAGGGCGGAAGCTGTTTCTCCATTCCCTTTAACCGCCAGCAGCTGGCGGATTATCTGGCAGTGGACCGAAGCGCCCTGTCCGCGGAGCTGGGCAGGCTCCGCCGGGACGGCCTGCTGGACTTCCGGAAAAACCAGTTTACCCTGCTCTCTCCGCCCTCCCCGGATCTGTGAGCGGAGCAGGCGCGCTCCATTTTTTGTTAACATTTTGTCATTTACTTGCACAGGGGAGTGTGTTATGCTGAGTAGAGTTATGTATACCACTCAGCAGTCTTTCGCGAAATCAATTGGAGGCCGATATGAATCAATTTCTTCGCAAAACCGCAGCCCTGTTCCTGTCCGCCGCGCTGACAGCGTCGCTTCTGGCCGTTCCGGCTGCGGCGTCCCACGCCCTGGGGGAGGATCTGTCTCAAAGCGACACGCTGGTCAGCGAATCCACCACGCTCTCCACCAACGTGTTCTGGAGCACCAGCAAGTCCGATCTGCGCCGGGAAAACCTCATTACCTACTCTCCCAACCGCTTTGTCACCCCGATGGTCACCTACGGCTCCGCCCTGACCAGCCGCACCACGGTGGGCTCCATGGCCAAGTCTCTGGAATCCCAGGGCTACCGGGTGGTGGCCGGGATCAACGGCGACTTCTACGACACCAGCAGCGGCGTCCCAGTGGGCCTGGTGGTGACGGACGGGCAGGTCCGCACCTCCAACGGCGGCTGCTACGCCATCGGCTTCCGGGACGACGGCACCGCCGTTCTGGGAAAGCCCTCCGTCGCCGTCTGGGCGGATCTGGGCTATACCGTCTACGACGAGGCCGGGCAGGGAACCGAGGCCGGCGTCAGCATCGCCGGAATCAACAAGGTCCGTTCCTCCACCAGCGGCGTTTTTCTCTATA
>ERZ808240.698-NODE-698-length-43066-cov-4.299784_pt1 | contig 43066 bp, 30 predicted proteins | sample MGYA00521084_ERZ808240 | MGnify/ENA primary metagenome ERZ808240 (study PRJEB31516, sample SAMN03275571) | gut metagenome | biome: mammalia-associated habitat; material: feces | host: Papio cynocephalus | place: Kenya | collected 2012-08-06 ...
GGAAAGCGGGTTGGAAAACGCCGCGGTGCCGCCGGTGGGAAGCGTGTGGTTCGGGCCGGCAACGTAATCGCCCAACGGCTCGCTGCTCCACGGGCCAACGAAGATGGCGCCAGCGTTCTCGATTTTGCCCAGCAAGCCCATGGCGTTGTCGCAGTGCAGCTCGAGGTGCTCGGGCGCAATGACGTTCACGGCATCGATGGCGGCGTCCAAATCGGGCGCAACCACTACGACGCCCTGATCGTTCAACGAAGCGCTGGTGATTTCAGCGCGAGGGCTCGCCGCTAGAAGCTCGGCGAAACGGCCCTGCACCTTTTCGGCGAACGCGGCGTCGCAGGTAACCAAATAGCAGGTCGCCAACGGGTCGTGTTCGGCCTGAGCCATGAGGTCGGCCGCCACGACGGTGGCGTCGGCCGTGGAATCGGCCAGAACGCACACTTCAGAGGGGCCGGCCACCATATCGATGCCCGCATCGCCCGACACGATCTTCTTCGCCGCAGCAACGAACGCATTGCCAGGGCCCACGATTTTCGCGGTCTTCGGGATGGATTCGGTGCCATACGCAAGCGCGGCGATGGCCTGCGCGCCGCCCACGGCATAAATCTCATCGACACCGGCGATTTTCGCAGCGGCGAGGGTGTAGGGAGAAATGCCGCCTTCCCTTTGGGGCGGCGTGACCATGACCACGCGCTTCACGCCCGCTACCTTCGCGGGCAGGCAATCCATGAGCACCGTGGAGGGATATTGCGCGCGCCCGCCTGGCACATACACGCCCGCGGCGGAAACCGGCGTAACCTTCACACCAAGAATGGTGCCGTCGGCGCGCGAAGTGAACCACGATTGCTCCACTTCGCGCTCGTGGAATTCACGAATCTGCGCGGCGGCCTTCTTCAACGCCTTGATGAATGCCGGGTCGACGGCCTCGACGGCCTCGTCCATGAGCTTCGGGTCAACGCGGAAATCGTCCACATCGACGCCATCGAACTTCTTGCAGTATTCGCGCAAGGCCTCATCGCCGCGTTCGCGCACGTCATCGACGATGGCTTGGGCCGACTGCATGATAGACGCGGGAAGCACGCCCTGGCGCGGAAGCTGAGATGCGGCGAGGCGCTCGCCGGGGTTCAAAGTAATGGTCTTCATAGCAATTATGCCTTTCTCGAAGCGGCCAGCGCCGAGGCGAGGTCGCGAACTCGTTTATCGCAGCGAATGCTCGCGGGGCTTGCGAAGAAGCGGGCGGAGCATTTCAACACCTCGTCGACAATAACGAGGTCGTTTTCACGAAGCGTGGTGCCCGTGGCCGTGATGTCGACGATGCGATCGGACATGCCAACCATAGGGCCCAGCTCGATGTTGCCGTGCAGCGTGACGATGTCGGCCTGCACGCCGATGCGGTCATAATAGGCCTGCGTGATGCGCGGGTATTTCGTGGACACGCGAATGGAACCGCGGCGCGCGTAGGCGGCTTCGGCCTTGCCTTTCGCGGCAGCGGGCTCGGCCACCACAAAACGGCACGCGCCGTAGCCCAAGTCGATGAGCTGCACCAAATCGAGGCCCGCCTCTACGAGGGAATCGCGGCCGCAAATGCCGCAATCGGCTCCGCCAGAGGCAACGAAAGCCGGGGCGTCGGTGGGCCTCACGATAACGTAGTCGACGCCCTGGCCGTGCACGATAAGATGCCGGCCCACGTCGCGCAATGGTTCCGTATCGAGCCCGGCGGAGGCAAGCGCCTCGACGGTGTCGGCGAACAGGGAGCCCTTCGGCACGGCAATGCGAAGGGGGCGCTGTTCTGCAGGACTGGCCGCAGCTTCCTCGATTTGCTCGAGCGACAGCGCGAATCCCGCCGATGGCAGGTCGCGCTCGCCCAAGCGAGAAAACGCCTCGTCGTAGCGGCCACCCGAGCCAAGCGGCGCCGACACGCCATCGGCGTACACGGAAAACACGAGGCCGGTATAGTAGTCGAACGAATTCATGACCGAGAAATCGATGGAGAGGTTCTCGGCAAAGCCCGCCTGCGCGGCCGAAGCAAACAGCGCGCGAAGCTCGGACACGCCGCCGTCTTCGATGCCGGCCGTCGCCAGAACAGACGATGCGGCATCGAGAGCCTCGGCGCCGCCGCATATGCGCGGCAAGGCGGCGATGGCCGAAACGAGCGCGTCGGACGCGTCAACGTCAGCAAGCGACGCGTCGAGGTCGACGAAATCGGAGGCATGCACGCACGACAAAATCTCGTTACGCTTGACGCCCTCGATGCCGGCGGCGGCAAGCAACTCGTTCATGGGACGCACGCTGCCGCACACGATGCGCCAACCGGCAACACCCGCGGAATCCAGGGCCTCGGCGGCCATGGACACCACCTCGAAATCGGCCTCGGGGCCAGAAGCGCCAATAAGTTCGATGCCCAGCTGGGTGAACTGGCGCGCGCGAGCCATGTATTGCGCCTGTTCGCGCACAACCGGCGCGGCATAGCGCAGGCGAATAGGCGTGTCGGAATTGCGCAAGCGCGTTGCGACCAGGCGAGCGATGGGCATGGTAAGATCGCTGCGCACCATAAGCAGACGCCCGTCGCCGTCGAACAGCTGGAACGGCGTAGAAGCAAGCCCGCCGACCATTGCCAGCGACGAGCGCTCTTCAAGCAGCGGCGTTTCTACCGGAACATAGCCATGAGACGCGAAACCGTCGCTCACGATGCGGGTTATGCGCTCGCGCTCGAGCGCCTCGTCGGGCATGATGTCCCGGAATCCCCGGGCGGTAATGGGCCTCACTGCTTCTCGCCGATCCTTTCTGCGTTGTAACGTGTTCGATACTTTACCACAGTAGAGTGCTCGAGCGAATAATTCGACAGCCCCTCTTCATAAAAGAATGCCCGCCAAATGGCGGGCATATATAAGCCTGGATAGCAAGGGCCGATGCCCTTTGGCGAAGCGACGCAACCTTATGCGTTGACGTACACGTAGAACAGGCGCAGCGTGTCGGCCAAGTTGTTGGACACATTCGCGGCGGAGTAGTCGTAGTTCAGACGGCATTGCCATGCGTGCTCGGCCCCGTCCGACGCCGCGGGCGCCGTCCCCTGGAAGGTGTACTGCTCCTGCGAAATGGTTTTGCCATCATCGGCATACGTGCGGTACTCATCCGAGGACGGCAACACGACCGAGCCCTTCTCGACCGTAAGGCCCGCATCGCCGAGCAGCGTTTCAACTACGTGCTTTTCCTGCACCGCGTCAGAGAAGCTCACGTCGCCATAGCCCAGCGTCGACATAGGCGCCGAGTAGCCCGCCTGGGTAATTTTCCCATCTTTATCGAGCGTGAGATACACCGACGGCGTGTTGCCCTTCGAGTCGGCCTGCTGTTCGGTAAGTGCGACCGTCACCGTTTTGCCCACGACTTCCGTGGTTTTCGAGTCGCCCTCACCCGTTTCCTGCGTAATATCGGTCGAGTTCGACACCGTCGCCCCTCGGCCGACCTTCGTGATGGCCTCATCTTGGGAAAGGCCCAGCAGCGCCACCAAATTCGGCGCGGTAAGGCGGCTGCCCTGCTTTTTCGCATCGGAAGCCTCGGCCGCGTCTTTCAACGTGGTCGCCGTGGAATTCGATGCCTGGCTGGCCACATCGCTGGCCTCTTGGTACAGCAGGAATGCGAAATACGCCAGCACCGCGATAAGCACCACCAATACGATGCTCACCACGATGAGCGCCACGCGCGTGCGCTTCGATTTCTTCTGATGCAGCGACATCCCCGACGTGGCCTGAGGCGTATCGTTGTCGGTAACGTCGTATTCGACCACGCCCTGCTTCGAATCGGAAAGCTCCGCCTCATCAGCCTGAACGCGGGCGTGCTTCGCATGTTTTGCCATGAGCTCTTCCTTTCTAAACAAAGCGAGCCCGAACAGACGGGCTCGATTCGAAATGTTTAATGCAGCGCCGTATACGCCACGAACGCGATAACCGCAACCACCGCAAGCCCGATAATCACCTTTTGCATGGTTGACATGGGAGGAATATCTTCAAGGTCGTTGGTATCGCGCGTCTTCTTCTGGGACATGGCAGCGCCTTAGTTCGAGCTCGACGTCGAGTTCGGCTGGATGGCGTTGGCCCCCGCCGTAGACGTTGAGGCGGTTTCGGAAGTTGTAGACGCCGTGCCCGAGCCGGCCTCGCCCGATTCGCCAGAAACGGAGTTCGCCGCAGACGACTTGCTGGCAGACACTTCGATTGTCGTGATGGAATCCAAATCGACGGGCGAGCCGAGCCACTTCGCGCACACCGCATCGGCAACGCCATTGCCCATGATGGCCGTAAGCGCGCCCGAAATGGCCTTCTGCAGGTTTTGGTTGCTTGAAGAGGCACCGATGCAGTAGCCGCCTTTCGAGCCAAGCAGCGCGATGGGCTTCACGTCGACGTTCTGGCGCAAGGCGGCATACGAACCGATAACCGCGTCGGCGGCAACATAGGTAGCCTTGCCGGTTTCAACGAGCGAAAACGCCGAAACCAAATCTGACGAGGGGTTCAAAGCCTCATCGCCGAATGCGTTTTCGACGGCCCATGCGCTGGTCGAGGAAGACTGCGCCGCAATGCTGCCCGCAGCAGCCTGTGCGGGAACGGAATCGGAACCCGAGGCGAACAGCGCCACGCCCGTCTCGAGATACGGGTCGGACATCCACATAGACGTGCTTTTCTCGGAAGAGGACTGCCCCATCACGATATCGACGTCGCCATCGGAAAGCGCCTTGGCTGCGTTGCCGGCCACATCGACCAATTCGAGCTTCAAGCCCAGCTGATCGGCCAGCGCGGCGGCCATGTCAACGTCGAGGCCCGCATATTGTGCCGAAGATTTGGAGGTGATGAACGGCGCACCGCCATCGGCATCGATGCCCACGCGCAATGTGCCGTTAGTTCCAATAGTGGGCGCGCTTACTGTGGGGGTAAGCGTCTTGCCTTCGTAAGAACCGCTTTGGCTGCAGCCCGCAAGCCCCAAGGCGAGGCACAGGGCGCATGCCAGCATGCAAACGACCGACGCGCGATGCTTCATCGTATGAATCCTCTTTCCGCAAACTTTCAAAGATTCCTCTTTCGGCTGACCTAGTCTTTGCCCCCACACTCGCGCACTGGGGTTTTGCAGATGATCCCACGCTACCCTCTCCCCCGGTGCGGGCGGACCGCAAAATCGGCCGGGAGGTGCGACTTACTTCTAGGATACGCCATGCTCGCACGCGCCTATATATTGGCGGCGCGTACTTACGTGGATCCTTTTGACCGCATCTGCCATGGACTGAGAAGCCTTGCGGCTTCCGCAACTACAGACCCGAAAGAAGTCTCGGGTCAGTTTAGCAGATTCGTCCACGGCGCAACGGCTTTGGCCCAATGTTCCACGCTCCATTCAACCGACGGCAACGACGCGGTTGCGTTTGAAAACCACCGCATCCCCCCGCAATGCAACTACCCGAAAACCACGCGAGTGCATCCGCTCGTAGCAAGGCTCCAGCGAGTATTGGGCATATAGCGGCAAAAAGGCGGCAAGAAAACGGCAAGAATGTGCCACTACCATCTGTTTTTTCCAAAGGCTGCACAGGAAGGATAGCGATGGGGCTTTTCGCCGAGGCGCTCTTCGAAACGCTCTGGCCCACGCGTTGCGCTTTATGCGATAGGCCGGGCACGGTGCTGTGCGAGCAATGCCGGCAGCAGCTCGATGTGCTTGACCAGTGGCGAGCCTGCCCGCAGTGTGGAGCGGCGTTCGGCCTTGTGCAATGCGACCACTGCACGCCCATCGTGTCCAAAGAATCGCGCATCGAGCTCTGCGTGAGCGCGCTTCGCTACACCGACAACACTGGAGCGCTCATCAAGACGTTCAAGGACAAAGGCGAGCAGCGCCTTGCGGAGCATTTGTCGCAACTGCTCGCCGATGCGCTGCCGCCGTCGTGGATCAGCTGGGCACACGCCATTACCTACGTCACCGCCACAACGGCAGCCAAAAGGCGGCGCGGGTTCGACCATATGGAGCTCGTCGCCCGGCAGCTTGCGAAGCTGTGCGACAAGGATTGCCTCCGAACGCTGAACGAGCCTTTGGCCAAAGACCAGCGCATTCTGGGGCGTGCCGAACGGCGGGCGAACATGAAAGGGCGATTTTCGACATGTTGCGACATATCAGGGATGCGCCTCGTGCTCATCGACGACGTGTTCACGACCGGCGCCACCATAACCGAGGCGCGCGAGGCACTCGAAACGGCAGGGGCGCATGTGCGTTGCGCCACGGTTGCTCGAGCCTGACGGCGGCGCCGATGGCGCCTGACATATGAATTTCCTTTCCGCTTTCTGCTTTCGTTGCGCATTTTGTGTTCGCGAATCGTCAACAAGATGCGGCGCATACATGCATCACTCTATAATTCTGAAAGTTTGCAGGAATGCCTTCGGCATCACATGACTACAACTACTAACGATAGGAGCGAGAAGACCGTGTTCGAACAAATGCTTTCGCACATGACATTCGTGGACGTCTTCAACTGGTCCGTTCTGCTGGTTTTCGCCGTTTGCTACCTTTACCAGTTTTATTACGTGTTCGTCGTGCTTACGCGCAAGCCGCCCGTGCAGCAGGCCAAGGCGAATCACAAATATGCGGTGATGATTTCCGCGCGCAACGAAAGCCAGGTCATCGGCGACTTGATCCACAGCATCCGCATGCAGAATTACCCGCAGGAGCTCATCGACATCTTCGTCATCGCCGATAACTGCACTGACAACACGGCCGACATCGCCCGCGCAGCGGGAGCGACCGACGTGTACGTGCGCTTCAACGACCAAGAAATAGGCAAAGGCTATGCGCTGAACTACGGATGGCACGAGATTCAAAAGCGCGACGATGCCGAGACTTTCGAAGCCTATTTCGTATTCGACGCCGACAACGTGCTTGACGCGAATTACTTCCGCGAGATGAACAAGGTTTTCGACGGCGGCGCCGAGGCCTCTACCAGTTACCGCAACTCGAAAAACTATGGCAGCAACTGGATTTCCGCCGGCTACGCGATTTGGTTTTTGCGCGAGGCGAAATACTTGAGCCAGGCGCGCCTTACGCTGAACACCAGCTGCGCCATTTCGGGCACTGGTTTCTTCATAGCCGCGCGCGTGCTGAAGCAAAGCGACGGCTGGAAATGGCATTTGCTTACCGAAGACATCGAATTCTCCACCAGCTCCATTATCGAGGGACGCCGCATCGCATACTGCCCCACCGCCATGCTCTATGATGAGCAGCCCATTACGTTCATCGATTCATGGAACCAGCGCTTCCGCTGGGCCAAGGGCTTTTACCAGGTATTTTGGCATTACGCGCCCCGGCTTGCCAAAGGCATCTTCACCAACCCCAAAGGCAAGCGCTTCGCCTGCTACGATATGTTGATGACCATCGCGCCCGCCATGCTGCTTACCGTGATTTCCATCGGGTTCAACGGAACCATCGCGCTGCTCACGCTGTTCGGCGTTATGTCGGCCGGCACCATGGTTACCTCGGCTTTGTCGTCGATGTTCTTCTGCCTGTTCAACTTCATGCTGTTCATGTTCATCTTCGGCGTGCTTACCACATTCACCGAATGGGACAACATTCATTCCACGACGTCAAAGAAGATTCGCTACCTGTTCACCTTCCCCGTTTTCCAGCTTACCTACATTCCTATCGCCCTTGTGGCGCTGGTGAAGAAAGCAAGCTGGAAGCCTATCAAGCACACCATTTCCGTCGACGTAGAGGAAATGAGCAACGCTGGCATGAAATAGCTATTCGGCCCGCACGCGAATCGATTCCGATTGGCCGCATTCCAGAGCGTCGCTGTTCTGCTTCGGCAGGGGGCGGCGCTCTTCTTTTTCGCCGAACTCGCCTTGCGATATATCTTTTAGCTCAACGACGTTCTTCCATAGGCGTTTCGGCATTGAGCGCATACGCAACTCGGAGTTATAGCGAGCATCGATAGAAATGGCGTCGTAGAACGCTTTCCATGCCCGTTCGTACATTTCATCGCCCGCCGCTGCAGGCGGCGGGGTGAAATCGCACGTTTGCACAAGGTTCCATCGCCCATCGCGAGAAACGCCTGCCACATGATGGACTTCATCGTAAACCACAAAGGGCTGCACGTTGAAACGCCGCGAGAACCACCCCATCAGCAGCGGCACCACATTCGCCTTCGGGTTGCACGCGGCAACGTAGACACCGCCTTCGGTTTTTGAGAAGCGCAGGAACTGCACCCACAGATGCTGCTCGTTGTAGACGCCGCGCACAATCTCGGCGAATCGAGCCACCTCGGGCGCGGCCTTGTCGAAACGCGCACGCGGGCCGCGGCGCATCGCGTACCTCACGAACCGCAACGCCGCCGCGCCCTTGTCGGGCTCGTCGGAAAGATATGCCTCTGCCACCTGGCGAAATGTTTCTGGACCGCATGTGCGCTCGATGCCAGCGCGCACCCGCATGGCATGGCCCATATCGGTCGCGACCGAAACGCAAGCCTGCCCCAACCGCGGCGCATACTGTTCAGCGCCCACTACATCGGCCGGGCACTCCCTTCGCTCGTACGCCAGAAACACCGCCGAAAGAAAGCCTTCGAACGACCCGTCATAGACATATGCCAAACCGAGATCTTCCAAAAAGGCGGCTCCAATCCATCTATCCAAGGTAACGCATTCGATTGCGGAATTGCCGCACCCCTCTATAAATTCGGGTTCATCTTGAACGTAAGCGGGGATGCGACAGACAAGTCGAGCAGAAGCTCAGCCAACTGCTTGCGCGCATCAGAAACGGCCCATTCGGCAAGCTCGTCGTTCGCTTGAGTGTATATCGCCCGCTTATCGCCGGCAGAAGCTTCCGCAGCCTGTCGCTGCACGCGCTCGGCATGGCGCAGCGCTTTTTGCCACTGTTCGTCTTTGTAATCGGAAACGCGAACGTTCGTAACCGCCGCACGCGCATCGCCCGCCGCCTCGAGGGAACGAAACACCCAATAGGCATGCGATAAATCGGGTTTTGGCGTGGCGTTATCGAAGCATTCCGGCCACGCGTCCACATCGCAGAACAGCGGCATATAAGGCGAATAGCACGGCGTTCCCAGCGCAACCCAGCACACCGGCGAGGCGAGCTCGCCACGAAACGCGGCATCGGCGCATTGCTGCGCCGTTAGGCCAAATACGCCCTCGAGTTGCAGCACATGAGATTCCTGCGTGCGAGACAAGGCGATGGCACGGTAACGCTTGCGCGAGAATTCATCGCCCGCAGTGCCAATGGGGTCGTAATCGGTCTCATCAAAATGGCTCGAGAGCACCGCAGCCACATCTTCCACGCCTAAAAGTCTATTCGGGCGGAACACGAACGGCATATCGTCGTCGGTAAGCTCGTGCTGCATCGCGATTTCAGGGGCAAGCAGGCGAAGCCCGTCCCATACGCGTGGCGTGTTGTAACGCCTGTCGCCATCGGAACTCGTACCGAAAATCTCGCGGAAGTTAAACGTCGGCAACGATGCCGCCTGTTTCGGCAGGTCTTCGCTGCATTGCGCCACAAAGCCCGCGGGCTTCGACGGATTAAGCGAGTGCTCTTCGACGAAGTCGCGAATGCCGTCCGAATACATGAAGTCGTCGCTGTCGAAATCCACCTGCTGAATAGACAATTGATTCGCCACAACGGCCACGCAATCATCGGGGATGCGCTGCGCGACCCAATGATGCCCCGTGGCAATTTCCATGTACCACGCTTCCGTGTGGTCGGCAAACAGAACGCCGTTGCTTTCGGCGGAACCCGATTCGGCCACGATGCGCCCCAGACGCTCGACGCCCTCGCGAGCAGTGCGTACATAGGGAAGCACCGCTGTGAGCATGGCATCTTCCGCAAGGCCGTTTTCAACATAGGGGTCGAACGCCAGCACTCGGCTGTTCGCAAGCGCGCTTTCCGTCGACGACATAGCCACATGCGCCGCGTTCACCCCCGCTTCCTCGAACAGGCCATCTTCGGGCGTCACATCGGGCATGGCCGTATAGCGCATGCCGCACTCGGGAAGCGTTATGGCGAAGCCGTTTGCGCCCGATACAAGCTCGCGCTGCCCTCCCTCGCGCTTAGGAACCACGCGCAGCGATTTTGGGGCGGCGGGCGTCGTATTGTCTTCGTTTCGCGCGATGATAATCGAGCCGTCGCGCGTCGCGGCGCGCCCCACCAAAACCGACGTGCACGACCTGCGCTGCAGCCCGTCGAAACCTCGTTGCGACATGTTGCCTCCCTTTCGTCAAACGCCGATGCTCCCGGCAAATTTCTGCATGGCCCAACTATACGCCACCAAACCGTCGGCTTCCCTACGATGCCGATTCGAAGAGGCTCATTTGCCCCGAAAGCACGTGCCCCGCCCGCCTGCCGTGACTTCCCCCGTGAATGGGAGCCGCCAACTGCGCATGCAAGCTCTCTTTGTCGAACCGCGCACCCCGCCCCTGGTAGCGACCACGACATGTGATGAAATAGCGCGCCCTCTTGTATGCCACCCCAAGTTTGCGCAGCTCCGGCTCGCCAAGCGACGTCGCCCGTCGAGCGCCCACGATGGCCTTCGCGCCGCGCACGCCAATTCCCGGCACGCGCAGCAATTCGTCATAAGTCGCAGTATTCACCTCTACGGGAAAACGATCGAGGTGGTTCAGCGCCCAATTCGCCTTCGGATCGATATCGGTCGCTAGAAACGGGTTCGATTCGTCGATGAGCTCCGATGCATCGAATTTGTAAAACCTCATGAGCCAATCGGCCTGATAAAGCCGATGCTCCCGATCGAGCTGAACAATATTGTTTGAAGGGAGACGAACATCGTCGTTCACCGAAAGGTAGGCCGAGAAAAACACGCGCTTCATGTTCATCTGCTTGTACAGCGACGACGAGAGCCTCAAAATTTGGAAATCGGTTTCTGGGGTTGCCCCGATAATCATCTGCGTGCTTTGCCCGGCCGGTGCGAATGCGCGCGTTTTGCGCGGCACCGTTCGCTTGGCCATATAGCATGAACTTTTGCGCATAAGCGCCCGCGTGTCGCGATCTTCCGCAATGCTCTGACGAATTTGACGCATAGGCGCGACGATAGATTCCTTGGTTTTATCGGGACACAGCAAACCCAGGCTTTCGCTCGAAGGCAGCTCCATGTTCACGCTGATTCTGTCGGCAAGCGCCCCCAACTGGGCAATGAGCTCGGGCGACGTTCCCGGCACGGCTTTCGCATGAATGTACCCGCGAAAGCCGTATTCTTCGCGCAAAATGCGCAGACACTCAACGATGCGCTCGGTCGTGTAGTCGGGGCTTTTCAAAACCCCGCTGGACAGAAACAGCCCCTCTATATAGTTTCGCCGATAAAATTCGATGGTAAGGTCGGCCAGCTCGCGGGGACGAAACGCAGCACGCGGAGTATCGTTGCTGCAGCGGCTTGCGCAGTATGCGCAATCGAACACGCATGCGTTGGTGAACAGCACCTTCAACAGCGAAATGCAGCGGCCATCGGCCGAAAAGCTATGGCAAATTCCGGCCGACGCGGTATTGCCCAGCGACCCGCGCGATGCATCGCGGTCGATGCCGCTCGACGTGCACGCCACATCGTATTTCGCGGCATCGGCGAGCAAGGCCAATTTCGCCGTGGTGTCCAACGCTCTCCCCTTCCCATTTTATCGAACATTCTTTCGCTATTATAAAGCGAATGGATGTTCGTTTCAAGAGAACCAATTTCTTTCGACGCAAAGCCCCGCCTTGCGCGATTGCCTCGCAGCACGCAAAACATCGACCGTATTTCGTCAGAAAGCGCGTAAGAAACCGGCAAGGTTTTAGACAGATTCGCTGACTAGCATGAGCGAACCCCGAACGGCAAAGCTAAGGAGCACGCATGGACGAGCAGACCGAAACCGCGCACGAAGAATGCGGCAACCGAAAGAAGCGCGCAGCCGCCCTTGCAGGCATCGCGGCATGCATGGCCCTGCTTGCAATCGCGGCAATAGTCGCCTTACCTGCAATTTCGAATGCCGCATATGACGAATCGGCGCAATCGGGAAAGATGGACGGTGCATCGTATGACGAAATCGTAGCTAATTTGGATGAATCGGCACGACAATCCAGGCTTTGGATTTCGGTCGCCTCTCCCATGCAGGCCGATTCGAAGACAGGCGCGGTGCACGCATCCGACGCACAGGGCCAAACCATTACCGTGCTCGACAACCGCGCCGAGAACTCGGTCGACTTGAAATACGCGTTTTCGCTCGAAGACGGCACCGTGATATACGAATCGGGCCTGATAAAACCCGGCCAGTCCATAGCGTCGCCCGCATTGGACGCGCAGCTCGTTCCCGGAGCCTACGACGTTACCGTAACCGCGCAAGGCTACGACGTCGAAAGCCATACTGCCGTCGGCGGTACCGTCGCGGCACAAGCAACGTTGAATGTCGACTGAAAGGATGAGCCATGACATTCGAAACCGCCCGAAACCGCGGCGCGCGCATCGCCGCAACAGCCATTCTGGGATGCACGCTGGCCGCAGCCGCAGTGGCGCCCGCCCCGGCGCTCGCCGAAGACGGAACTACCCGAACAGAAACTGGATCCGCTTCGTCGGCCGCATTCCTCATGGCCGACTCGTCGAAAATTGTGGCATCGGTGCCCACGCGAATCGACTTCGCGGTAAACGGCGACGGCACGCTCATCGGACCTTCGGCCGAAGCCTTGAAAATCAAGAACGAATCGGTGTTCGGCATCCGCGTCGCAAAGCTGAAGGCGGAAGCGTCGAACGGGTTCACGTTCGTTGCCGATGCCTCGAAAACGGGAACCGATAACGCCGTTGAGCTCAATATCACGCCGGCCGGAGGAGCAACCACCAAAGCAGCCCACGTCACCACAGACACATTGCTCCCAGACCCCGCATGGAGTCTTGACAGGGGCGGGTCGGTCAACGTCGAAATGGGCGGCGCGGTGGCCAATGTGACCAACGACCTCAGCGCAAGCCAGCAATTCGCCACCATCAACTGGACATTCGCGCCCGGAAAGATTTCCTAACCATCCATTCGCGAAAGGAGGGGCCGTGGACGAACGCTTACGCATCATCGCAGCACTGGCCATGGCCGGAAGCCTCGCCGCAGGCCCCGCCCGCATAGCCTGGGCCGACGGCGAAGTGGGGGCATCGAGCGCCGCATATCTCCAGCTCGCGCAACGCGCGCCGGAAAATGCGAGCAACGCGCCATCGCCCGATGACGAAAATGTCGCAGAAACGCCAATGCCGCAAACGGGAGACGAATCCGTCCAGTACGCCGTCGCGGTTGCCGCGCTCGCCAATGCCGCCGTCGCGGCGATCGCGGCATCCGCTTTTCAGGGCAAGCGCATCCATCGGGGCACCTCATGAATGCGTTCCCCCGGCACGCCAAGTTACGCAAAGCAATTGCCGCATTTGCATCATGCATATTCATCGGCATGATTTCCCCACCGCCCGCCTGGGCCGATGCCGCCGATCCTCTGCGCGTGGATGCCCGCATTCTATGCACCATGGACGGCACAGGGCACGCGTTCGTTCCCGCAGCGACGCTCGAGAACACGACCGATTACGGCATCGTCATCACAAGCGCCGAAGCGCCCAGCAACCTGGCATGGCAATGCGATGCCGAAGGCAAAACCATCCCGGCTCACAGCTCCATGGCCGCATCGTGGACCGCAATCGACGCATTGCCCGAGCATATTTCGGCTCAGGCCACATCGGTCGACCAAGTGAGCATCGGACAATTCACCTATCACTACACCTATGAGCGCCCGATTCCTGCCTTAACGGGTTCGATTTCCATCAGCGGGAAACGCGTCACAGGCTCGACCCTTTCTGCACGCGCGCAAGACGCTCCCGACGATGCCGCGCTCTCGTGGCAATGGTTCAAAAACGGCACGGCAATAGAGGGCGCGACAACGGCCGTTTACACCTTGCGCGAAGGTGATGACGGCGCTGCAATCGAATGTCGGGCGCGTGATTCGTCGGGCGCGTACGCGGGCGACCTTCGATCCGACGCGGGAAGCATCGCACTCGCGTATTACCTGGGATACACCATGGCCGAAACGAAAGAAATCGCACGCGATATCGCGAAAAATGGCCAACGTTCATCCTATTATGCCGAAATGCTGCAAGGGCTGCGCGACGATGCGGTGGGCACGATGCGTTTGCGCGACGGAAGCCTGTACACGTTCAGACTCGCGGATATCCTGCACGACGAAGCATCGACAGGCGGCAAGGCCGGGCTGACATTCGTCGGCCGACACGGGCTGCCAACTGCCGGACAAGCCAACCCCACCAACACCAATGTGGGAGGCTGGCAAGCATGCGCGTTGCGCGCGTCGCTCAATTCGGGCGCGCATTGGGCGCTTTTCTCGGACGAATTCCAGCAATCAATATGCTCCGTAGAAAAAGCGACCAAAAACGCCCAAGGAACGAGCAAAACAGCAGCCACGAAAACCAGCGACAAGGTGTGGTTGCTCTCGCTTAAGGAAATCGCAGGCGGGCTTGCCAGCCATCTGACGAGCTATTGCCCAAGCCTCGATGACGAGGGAACGCAGTATGCGTGCTTCACGCCATTTCTCACGAGCACGACCGACAGGCCCGCCGAGCTGTTCTACCAGATGGTATGCACGGTAGACGAGCAATTGCCCCAAGACAGCACCGGCCTGTTGTTCCGTTTGAGAACTGTGGCGAACACCCACGACACGGCGTGGTATTGCGGCACCCAGCTTGGCAAGGCCGACGCGGCGATGAATGCGACGTTGATGTATTCGATAGTGCCGGGATGGTGCATGGGCGAAGCCGCGTAGCGCATTGCAGCCTCGCACCTTGAAAACTGAATAACCGAATAGCGGCACAAAGCGGCATGGCGGCGAAGCTTGCGGTAGCATAGGCCAAAACCATCGTGAGAAAGGCCCCTATGAAAATCTGCGTATTCTGCTCGTCTTCCAAAAACCTGGACCCGAAATATACCCTTGCCGCACAGAACTTGGGCCGCGCCATCGCCGAGCGCGGCCATGAATTGGTGTTCGGCGGCTACGACCAAGGACTGATGGGCGCCACCGCGAGCGCCGCCGTTGCCGCGGGCGGCCACGTGTATGGCGTGACCACCATAGGCCTTACTGCAACGGGCCGCCATATTGTCGATGGCATCGAAAACGTTGAGGAAGCCGACTTGTCCACGCGCATCAAGCGCATGGTTCGCATGTCCGACGCCTTCGTCACACTGCCAGGCGGCCTTGGCACGTTCGAGGAATTCTTCAGCGTGATGTCGCAAATCAAAGCCGGCGAATTGGAATCGACGTGCGCGCTGCTCGACGTAGACGGCTATTTCAAGCCGCTTGTTGAAATGCTCGACCTTTCATGCGAAACGGGCTTGAACTCATGCGACTGGCGCGCCTTCTGCGACGTGTTCGACGATGCGGATGCGCTCATCGATTGGCTTGAGGCCCGATGACGCGCCCGGCAAACGCGGCATTCGAGGCCGCCCTTGCCAGAAAGGCCGCGTTACGAAGCGCGCAAAACAGCTCCCCGCGAAATTGCGCGGCGAAAGGAATAGGGCCGAACAAGGCATGCGGCCATAAGGGCGGCATCCGAAGGCAAGGGTCGAAACGCGGTTAGCCTCAAGCCCTTGCCATACGTGGTGTTTTCTTTGCGGCGCGTTGCAGCGCGTGCGCGCGGGCCGAAATGCGGGTAAACTTATTTGTCCGAATTTTTGGCCCGCGATTGCAAGGAGCCGCTATGACGCAAGAAAACCTTTCCTCCGAAGAAGCCGCCTTCGGCACCTCGGCCGACGACCCCGTTTTCGCCGCCGAGCAGGCGCATTTGAGCGAAGTGTACGTCGAGCTCGACAAAATGCGCGGCGAACTGGCCCGCAAGATGGAGACCACGAGCGCGGCAGCGGCCCGCGACAAGCTGGATTTGCTCTCTGAAATCTCCAACGACTTCACCAGCGACACCGAGGCAAGCGAAACGTACGCCTCGTACGGCACCGTGAACAGCGTCATCGATTCATATAACGCGCAGCAGGAAGTGACCGCCGACAAGCTGGCGCGCTGCCGCCTGCTGCTTCGTCAACCGTACTTCGCGAAAGTAGCTCTGCAGTTCAAATCGGGCCAGCCCGCCAAGGAGCTCTATATTGGCGCCGCCGGCATTTCCGACGACAATTACAAGCGCCTGGTGGTCGACTGGCGCAGCCCCGTGGCGGAAACGTATTACAACCAAAGCAACGGTTCCACAAGCTATGTCGCAAACGGACGCACCATCCACGTAGACTTGAAGTGCCGCCGCCAGTTCGACATCGAGGCCGACACGTTGAACGCCTATTTCGACACCACCGTGGCCATTCAAGACGCGCTGCTGCTGGAATCGCTATCGCACCAGCGCACGGCGCAAATGAAAGCGATTACCGCCACCATCCAGCGCGAGCAAAACGAGGTCGTGCGCCACGAAGACGTGCCGGCGCTGCTTGTTGCGGGCATCGCGGGCAGCGGCAAGACAAGCGTGCTTCTGCAGCGCATCGCATACCTGTTCTATCAAAACCGCACCGAGCTCGACCCGAGCGAGGTGTTCCTTATTACACCGAACCCGATTTTCCGCACGTATATCGAAAACGTGCTGCCCGACATGGGCGAGCGCAACCCCGAAACGCTCACTTGGGCGGAATTCGCGAGCCGCGTGATGCCTAGCGCGCTGGCCGCCGAAAAGAAAAGCGTGCCCATTGAAGCCCTGTGGCGCATCGACGACGCCGTGGCCGGCCTGCAATTCGAAGACGAGGACTTCCGCGAGTTGCACCACAGCGGCGTAAGGCTTTTAGGCATCAACCAAATTCGCAAGGTGAACGCGAAGTACAAAAACGTGCCCGCTGGGCCGCACCGCGCGACGCTCATGCGCGAAGATTTGGAAGCCGCGCTCGAGGCGCGCGTGAAGCAGCTCGCATCGGGCCAAGCCGTGCTTGAAGAGCTCGAGGGCATGACGTTGAACGAACAGCTCTCGCAATTTGGCGAGCCCTATGCGCCCGTGGACGAGAAGGAAGCGCGCGATTTCGCGCTGCGCCTGCTGATGGACCGCTACGAAAGCGCCTTCCGCGCGGTGCGCGACGACGCATGGCTGCGCATCGACCGCATTGGCATGCGTCTTTTGGGCGAGAAAAGCCTGTCGGCGCTGGAATGGCTGTATTTGAAAATGGCCATCACGGGGTTGGGCGACCCTTACGCGAAATATGTGATGATCGACGAGGTGCAGGACTATTCCGCCGCGCAGCTGGCCGTGCTGGCCCGATTCTTCCGCCGCGCGAACTTCATGCTGCTCGGCGACGAGAACCAGGCGATCAACCCGAACACGGCATCGTTTGCCGAGGTGCGCGAGGTGTTCTGCCGCCTGCGCGGCGACATTTCCACATGCAGCCTGCTGACGAGCTACCGCTCTTCGCCTGAAATCACCGAGATTTTCGCGGGGCTTCTGCCCGAGGAACAGCGTGCGAAGATTTCGTCGGTGCAGCGCGCGAGCGAGCCCGTGCGCATCGAGCAATTCGACGATGAGGCCGCGTATGCCGATGCGTTGCGCGAAACCGTGGGGCGCGCGAAGAAAAACGACGGGCTAACCGCCATCGTAGTGCCTTGGAAGCATGAGGCGAAACGCCTGCGCGCGTTTCTGGGCGATGCGGCGGAAGGCTTGATCGACATGGAGACGGAAGCAGAGCTTCCCACAAACGGCGCCATGATTATTACGCTGCAGTTGGCAAAGGGCCTGGAGTTCGACCACGTGATTGTGCCCGACGCGAGCGCGCGCGTGTTCCCCGAGGGCGACCGCGTAGCGAAAAACCGCCTGTATACCACGGTATCGCGCGCAACGCGATCGGTCGAGATTCTGAGCCGCGGCGAGCTGACGTCGCTGCTGAAAAAGTAGGCTAACCCGCCCAGAAAGGCCCGAATGGGAGGCTCCTCAAGGCCACGGCTCGCTACCGTTCGCTTCGCTCACTATGCGCTCGCCTGGCTGCGTTTAATTGAGAAATGAAGAGCAAGATTGAACGCAGACGACCTTGAGGGGCCTCCCATTCGGGCCTTTCTTTGATTTCCTTTGTAGCGCCAGCCAGAACGCGCCAAATGCTCAGAGCGTTTGGTGCGTTCTTATTCCAAGTAAGCACCGGTCTGGCGGTTCCACAGGTTGGCGTATTCGCCGGCAGCTTCGATAAGCGCCTGATGGGGGCCGTCTTCGGCAACCTTGCCTTGGTCGAGCACGACGATGCGGTCGAGGCTTGCCACCGTGGACAGGCGGTGTGCCACCACGATGCAGGTACGACCCTCCATCAGCGTCGCAAGCGCGTCTTGCACGGCGGATTCGCTTTCGGAATCGAGCGCGCTGGTGGCTTCGTCAAGCACCAACACGGGACAATCGGCCAGAATGGCACGCGCGATGGCGATACGCTGGCGTTGCCCGCCCGAGAGCTTCACGCCACGCTCGCCCACCTGGGTTTCGAAGCCTTGCGGCAGGCGCTCGATGAACTCGAGCGCGTTCGCCTGCGCCGCAGCTTGGCGAATTTCGTCCATGCTGGCGCCTGGTTTGCCGTAGGCGATGTTTTCCGCCACGCTGCGATGGAACAGCAGCGATTCTTGCGGAACGTAAGCGATTTGGCGACGCAGCGATTGCTGGGTGCAATCGGCAATGTTCTGCCCATCGATAAGGATGCTGCCCTGTTGAATGTCGGACAAGCGCAGCAGCAGCTTGGTGAGCGTAGTTTTGCCGGCCCCCGAAAGTCCCACCAAGCCAACGCGCTGGCCTGCAGGAATGTGCAAATCGAAGCCGTCGAACACCGTGGTTTTCGAGCCGCCTTCGCCATATGAGAACCCAATGCCTTTGAAATCGATGGCGCCTTCACGCACCCGCAAATCGGGCGCATTCGGCTTATCGGCCACCAAACGAGGCTCGTCAAGCGTGGCCGTCATGCCGCTGGCATCGCCGAACGCTCGATTGAAGCGCTGCAGGCCGTTATTGATGAAGTTGAACTGGTTGGTAACCGTATACGTGTAGGTGAACATCATCACCAGCGTGCCCGGCGTAATGCCGTACCACGCGTTGCCTCCTGCAATGAACACTGCCACCACGCTCATGATGACCACGGTGATCGACGCCGTGATGACGCCGCGCGTGAGCGATGCCCACATGCGCTTCGAATCGCGGGCGACCACTTCCCTATTCGCCGCATCGAACAAACCGCGCTCGTAGTCTTCCCGACCATAGGTTTTAACGGCCAGGATATTCGCCACCGAATCGGACAGCTCGCCCGACAGCTGGTTTTGCGCACTGGCCGCTTTCTCGTTCAGCGACAGAATGCGTTTGTACATAACGTAAGACACCGTCGCGTAAATCGCCAGCAGCACCATGAGAATGGCCACGTACACCGGCACGCGCGGGGCCAGAATGGCGCACGTGAAGATGACCGAGCATATAACCGGCAGAAACGGGAACATGATTGTTTCGATAAGCTGCTGGTAGGCGCTCATGAACTTCGAGGTTTGGCTTACCAGCGTGCCCCCGAAGCGGTTGGAATGAAAGCTCATCGATTGGTTGCAAAGCGCATCGAAGCTCATGGTTGCCAGATCGTAGGCCGCGGCGATTTCGAGTTTATACAGCGTATAGTCTTGCAGCTTGCTTGCCGCTTGTCCAAACACATTGATCGCGATAAGGGCAACGATATAGGGGCCGTAAGCGGCAAACACCTCGTTGGGGCCCACGCCGCCTTCGCTCACCCTATCGACAATGAGGCTCATGACGTACGGGTTGCCATACGACAGCAAAGCCACGAATAGGAACGTCGATGCGATGAGCCCCCAGAACAGAGCTTTGTGCTTGCTTGTGACCTGCCAATAGTAGTGCAGCGTGCGGCGCGTGGTGCTTTGTGCCATATCTTGCCCCTACAGTTCGTCGACGAAGCCCACGCGATAGTTCGAGAACACCACGCCGTCGCCCTCTTGAGTCGCGTCCAAATCGACATCGGCGTCGATACTGAAATCGCGATCGTCGTTTTCGTCGCGGAATATCTGGCGCACATGCCACACATGAACAGTCTGTTCGTCAGACTCATCGATGACGAGGTATTTCTTTGAACGGGCGTCGGCGTCGAGCACAATTTCGTCGTGCTGCTCGAAGTATTCGTCAAGCGCGGCATGCCATGCGCGCTCGCCATAGCCCCAATCGGCATCCATCTCGCCCAAGTCGGCCTCGCGGCGAAGCGATGCCAGGCGCACGCGCGAGATGAGGGCATTGCGCACGAGCACCGTAAGGCCGCGGCGATCGCGCACCACGGCATCGGTTTGCGCCTCGGGCGGCGCCGCATCGAGCGCAGCGCCCGCATTGGCCCATTCGTCGACGAGACTCGAATCGACCGAGCTTACCACCAAGCCGAGCCACGCGATGATGTCTTTCATCTGCTCGTCGCGCTTGTCGATGGGCACCGTGCGGTCGAGCGCACGATATGCTTCGGCCAAATAGCGCAAAAGGATGCCCTCGAAGCGTGCAATGCCCAAGCGCTGGATATAGCCCTTGAAGTCGCTCGCGGTTTCCAGCATGTCGCGCAACACCGATTTCGGCGACAGCGCATAGTCGCGCGCCCACGGCACCTTTTCGCAGTATTGCGCGAACGCGGCGTTCAGCATATCTTCGAGCGGCTTGGGATACGTCACCTCGGCGATGCGCTCGATGCGTTCGTCGTAATCAACGCCGTCCATCTTCATTTCGGCCATGGCTTTATCGCGCGCCTTGCGCTCTTGCGCGCGCAGTACCTGACGCGGGTCTTCGAGCGTTGCCTCCACCATGGAAACCGCGTCGAGCGCGTAGGTTTCGCTTTCAGGGTCGAGCAGCTCGAGCGCCGCGAGCAAAAATGGCGAAAGCGGCTGGTCAAGAGCGAAATCTTCAGGCAAATCGAGCGTGAGCACATATTCGGCACCGCCGTCTTCGACCGTGCGGCGCTCCACCACGTCGGCATCGATGAGCGTGGCGAATACCTCGTCGGCGCGCTGCGACAGCTTGATTTTCTCTTCGGGCGTCTGCATCGAGTCTTCGATAAGCTTCTCGACGCGAGCGCGCGCATCGCCGCCCTGCTCCACCTCGGAAAGCACCATGGAATGCGTGATGCGCAAGCGCGGCGTGAGCTTTTCCGGCTGCGATTCGATGAGGTGGTCGAAGGTCTGCTCGCTCCAATTCACGAAGCCCTCGGGCGCTTTCTTCTTCTTGATTTTGCGCAGTTTCTTCTCATCGCCGCCGGCCTTCAGCATGGCCTTGTAGTTCTCGATTTCGTGCTCGGGCGCCTCGGCCAGCACGCGGCCCTCAATATCGAAGCCCGAACGGCCCGCGCGACCCGCGATTTGATGGAACTCGCGCGAGCGCAATCGGCGCATCTTGTGACCGTCGAATTTCGTGAGCTGCGTGAACACTACCGTATGGATGGGCACATTAATGCCCACGCCCAGCGTATCGGTGCCGCAAATAACCGGCAGCACGCCCTGCTGGGCGAGTTTCTCGACAAGCAGACGGTAGCGCGGCAACATGCCGGCGTGGTGCACGCCCACGCCGAAGCTCAGAAGACGCTTCAGCGTTTTACCGAACGCCGTGGTAAACGCCGTGCCCTTCATGGCCTCTTTCACTGTTTCACGCTGTTCTTTGGTGGCAATGCCGTAACTCGCCAGCGCGCTTGCCGTGGTAAGCGCCGCGTCTTGCGAAAAGTGCACCAGGTACAGCGGACCTTCGCCAGCACGCAGAGCCAACTCAACCGTCGCCTCGATGGGCGTTTTCACGTATTCGTAGGAAAGCGGCACAGGGCGCGGCGCGTCCATCACGCGGCTCACCGTGTTGCCCGTTTGGCGCTTCAGGGTTTCGGCTATTTCGTCGACGTCGCCCAGCGTGGCGCTCATCAGCAAAAACTGCGTTTTCGGCATCGTGAGCAGCGGGACCTGCCACGCCCAACCGCGATCGTTGTCGCTGAAGAAGTGGAACTCGTCAGCAGCCACCGAATGCACCTGGGCCTCGGCGCCCTCGCGCAGCGCCAGATTCGCAAGAATCTCGGCCGTGCAGCAAATGACGGGCGCGTCGACGTTGATATGCACATCGCCCGTGATCATGCCCACATTGTTGCGGCCGAGCAGCTCCACCAAATTGAAGAATTTCTCGCTGACCAGCGCCTTGATGGGAGCCGTGTAATATGAGCGTTCACCGAAGCACATGGCCATGAAATGCATGCCCAGCGCCACGAGAGACTTGCCGCTGCCCGTCGGCGTGCCCAGGATCACGTGGTCGCCCACCATGATATCCATCAGGGCTTCTTCCTGGTGCGGCCACAACTCGATGCCACGCGATTCACACCATTCCATAAACGCCATGAACGATTCCTCGGTCGAGGCGTCTTCGTCGTAGAGCCGATTCGCGATGCGGCCGAGCTCGCCGTGCGCGGACGCGGCAAGCTCGTCGGCTTCGACGACTTCGGTGAGGTCTTCAGGATGGGAATCGGGCATGATGGGGCCTTTCGGTCAGCGATGTTGAACCTTCCGAGTGTATCACGAAGAAGGGGCCGCTTTCGCGACCCCCTTCCGATGCATATACCCAGATTACTCGGCGCTCTTCAACGCCAGCGCGAGCGGGACCTTCTTTATGTGCCGCATGTGCAGCAGCGCAACCACCGCATAGGTGGCCAACCCGATGAGGACGGTTTCGGCGATGGCCGCCATGGGCACGTAGATTTCGATGTTGCCGCTGTAGCTTAACAGCATGGCGCGGAACACCAGCGTGAGCGCCCAAATGATGACGGGCTGGCACACGACGAGCGACACCACCACACACCACGTGATGGAGCGCACGTACAGCTTGCTCACTTCGCCATCCCGATAGCCGAACACCTTCATATAGCTGATGGAACGCGCGCTGTGGTCGATGACGGATTTGGTGAGCAGGTACATGAACACCAGGAAGATGAATACCGACAACCCGATAAGCATGCCCAGCATGTCGCTCATCATACCGGTAAACTGATCGCCTATCGCATCCATGTCGGCGGGCGTCAGATCGCTTGCCAGGTAACGCGAGTCGAGCTCGAGGGGCTCGTCAGACGCATACCCGTTGAAATACGATGCATCGTTGTCGAAGAATTCGTTGAAATCGGCAAGGCTCATATACATGGCCATATTCGACTTCGAACCCCATGTATCGCCCGCGAACTCAACCACGCGCGTCTCGTCTTCGTATTTGTCGTAGAGCGAAATCTCGTCGCCCGGCCCAAAACCGAATTTGTCGATGAGGCCGCCGCCGAACACCACGCGCCCCTCGCCGACGTTCATGTTCGTCCAGTAGCGAGAGCCTTCCGGCACGCCGTACACCGTAATGGTCTCGGTTCCGGCGCCTTCGCCGCGATCGTATTCCAACGAGTACACCGCATATTTCTCGGCCTGGGCGATTTTTGCCTGGCCGTTGTCGACGGTGTTCACAGGGTGCGCGTTGTCGTCGGACGCGTCGATACCGGAAGCCTTCTCGAGCTCGACGATAGCGTCATCGCGAGAAAGCCCCATATCGGCCGCGGCAGCATCAATCTTTTCGTAGAAGACATCTTGCAAGCGTTGGAAGCGGGCCTGCTCGGTTTCAAACGCGCCCTGCGCGTCCTGAGCGTTTTGCATAACCGCGAGGGAGGGCGATGACGCAAGCTCGGCAGCGGCCGCCCGCAACTTTTCTCCGACCTCTTGCAAATCGTTGCCCGCGGCTTCCAGCTCATCGGCGGCGTCTTGCGCGGCAGCAAGCTTTTCGCCCGATGCGTTTTGCAGCTTCTCGAACGCCGCCCACGCCTCGCGATCCTCCTGCGAACCCTCAAGCTCAAGCGGGGCCTTCAGCGAATACTGATGCTCGGCCGCCACGCTCGTGCGCAGGTTTTCGGCATAGTGGCTCATCGTCGGCAAGATGGCCAGCGAGAACAAGAGCAACATGCTCGAGAAGCCGATGCCCACGAACAGCGTTGCAAAATTGCCCAGGTTGCGTAAAAACACACGAAGGCGAAAACGAGCGATGAAGCCAAGGCGCTCGGGCAGGGCAAAGCCGCGTTTCACTCCGCCCTTGCTGGTTTCATGTCGCAAAAACTCAAGCGGCGTATGCCCCATCTTGCGCAACAATCCGATAAGGGTGATGCCCACCAGCACCGCAACCGGAATCACCGTGGTCTGCAGGAATACGCTCCAGCTCCATGTGACATAGTATGGCGGCAGGCTGTACGAGCCATAATACAAATTGCGCATAGGCTCGCTCATAAGCGTGTAACCCACCACGTTTCCCACGGCCGCCGCCGCGATTCCCACGATGCTCGGCAGCGCCAGGTAGTGCAGCACCAACTCGCGACGGCGGTACCCGCTTGCGAGCAATGTGCCGATGACGGCGCTTTCCTCCTCGATAGTGCCCGAAGTAAGCACTACAAACACAAAGGCCATGATGGCGATGATGATGTACAGCAGCACCGACCACATGACAGAATCGCCCGAAACGTCATCGGCCGCATAACCTATGGCCTGGTTCGAATCGGCATCGGTGAGGTCGTCGACGCGCGCATCGGCGTCGGCAAGCGCGCTCATCATGTCTTTTTCGACATCGGTACGCTGCGCTAGAGTAAGGCCGCGGTCGTCAAAGCAGTACGAATACGTGTAATCCGGCGTGAATCCGGCTGCTTCAATTGCAGCGAATCCCTCGCGCGACACTTCGGCCACGCCGAATGTGAGCGTGTTCACCGTGAAGCTGGAATTGTCTTCGAACAGAGCCTGATTGTCGGGGGTCGTCAAAATGCCGACAACCGTATAGCCGACATCATTCAAGCTCACTTCGTCGCCAATCGCGATGTCGTTGTTTGCGGCGAACACGCGGTCGATGGCGATTTCGTCGGCGTCCTGCGGCACGCGGCCTTCGGCATAGGCGGCGATATCCATTTCCGTGCGGTTCTCGTGCATATAGGTTCGCAGCGTTTTGCCGCGCCCGTTATCGCCGCTCGCCTGCCTGAAGTCGGCATCGAACGAATAGTTCGGATATATCTCGACGCCGCCCACGGTATCGGCCGCGTCGCTTGCCGCATCAAGCTGCTCGTCGGTTGCCTCGAACGCCGTGGTGAAACGGCCGTCTTCGATGACATAGGCATCGCGCATGCCATCCATTATGACCGCGATGGAATGTGCAGCCAGCAAAAAGCCCGACGTCAGCGCAATGGTCACGCTCATCAGCAGGAAAATGCCCAGGTATTTGCCGACGTTGTTTCGCAGCTCGCGCGGAAGCCGTTTGGTAAGCGGTGACATAGGCGCCTACCATTCCAAATCGGCCGCAGCGATAGGCGCGGCATTCACGTCGTTTTCCACGAGCACGCCATCGCGCAGGCGCAACACGCGGTTCGCCATGCGCGCAATGGCATCATTGTGCGTGACTATTACCACCGTGCAGCCGTAATCGCGATTCACTTGTTCCATAAGCGCAAGGATTTCCTTCGACGTTTTATAGTCGAGGGCGCCCGTGGGCTCGTCGCACAGCAACAGGCCGGGATTTTTCACGAGGGCGCGACCGATGGCGCAACGTTGCTGCTGACCGCCCGACACCTGACGCGGGAATTTCGCGCGATGCTCGTAAAGGCCAAGCGACTTCAGCAAATCGTCAATGGGCAGCGGATTTTTCGACAGATGGGCTGTGACCTCGATGTTTTCGCGAATGGTGAGGTCGGGCACCAGGTTATAGAACTGGAATACGAAGCCGAGCTCGTTTCTGCGGTATTCGCCGAGGTCTTTCTTGCCAAGGCCCGTGATGGTCGTGCCGCCCACTTCAATCGAGCCGCCGTCGGCCGCCTCTAAGCCGCCGATGAGATTCAGGAATGTCGACTTGCCCGAGCCAGATGGGCCCAGCAGCACGCACATCTCGCCACGCGCGATTTCCACGTCGATGCCGCGCAACACCTCCATGCGCGCATCGCCTTCGCCGTAACCTTTCACCAGACCGCTCGTTTTCAAATAGGGCGCACCGATGTTTGCTGCGGCTTCACTCGTAGTTTTACCAGGCATAAAAGTACCTTCCCTAACAGTTTGCTGTAGGTGACTTTTATACCACGTGACCATTTTGTTAGCAATCGGTTACTTAGTGGGACAGTTTCCCCTGAGGAATCTGTCCCACGACAGACAGGGGGACAGTCCCCTGCCCCACTTACGACAGACGGCCGTGCTCGACAGAATAGGTGGCGTCGGCTATGGCTGCGGCGCTGGGGCGATGGCTCACGATTACGACCGTTTTACCAGTGCGGTTGTCGGCTAAAGCGCGCAGCACGGCAGCCTCGTTGAGCGCATCGAGATTGCTCGTAGGTTCGTCGAGCAGCACGAACGGTGCATCGTGTAAAAACACGCGCGCCAAGCCCAAGCGCTGGCGCTCGCCGCCCGAAAGAGAATCGCCCAGCTCTCCCACCTGAGCGTCGAGCCCCTGTGGCAAACGCCGCACGAAATCGGCAATGGACGCTTTCTCGCACGCGGCCATGATTTGCTCGTCGGTCGCGCTCGGTTTCGCGATAAGCAAGTTGTCTCGCACCGTGCCCGAGAACAGGTGCGTCTCCTGCGTCATGAAGCCTTCGGCATCGCGCAGCGCCGCCGTGTTCACGCGGCGGACGTCGTGCCCCGATATCTCGATGGTGCCGCGCCCAACGTCCCAAAAGCGCATGAACAGTTTGAGCAACGTCGACTTGCCCGAACCAGAACGGCCCGCGATTCGCACCACTTGGCCAGGCTCGATATGCAAGTCGACATTTGACAGCACAGGCTGGCCGCCATATGAGAAGTCGACGCGATGCGCCGACGCACCCGAAAAGCCCGCAAGCTCGATGCCGTCTTCAACTTCTTCGGTTTGCGGCGTCTCATCGAGCACGTCGAGCACGCGCGCGCCCGAAGCGAGCGTCTGTTGCAACGTGGAGCCGAGATTCGCCACAGCAATAACGGGGCCGAACGAAGACATAAGCGCGACGGCTGCCACCATGGCGCATCCGAAATCGAGCAAACCGTAGTTCGCAAGGTGCATCGAAAGAAGCATCATGCCCATGTCAAGCCCGAGCACCACTGCGCCTGTCGCAGACATCGCCACAGCAGCGCGGCCCTTCAGCTTCGCCTCGGCCCGCGAGAGCTCGCGCATGCGGCTGCCCAGCTCGCGTGCGCGCTGGACCTCGCGGCCAAATTGCAGCGTCTCGCGCAGACCGCGCAGGCTGTCAAGCACGAACGCGTTCATGCTGCCCACTGCATCGCGCACCTCGCGACCGCCGTTGCCGCTCGCCTTCGACGCAACCCACGGCAGCGCCACGCCAACCGCAATGTAAGAAAACGCCGCATATGCCGCCAAAAGAGGCGATAGCGTCGCAATGAACGCCACCATGCCAGCCGATACCACAAACGCAATAGCGGCCGGCGAAAGCGTATGGGCGTAAAACACCTCAAGCAATTCCACGTCACTCGTGAGCAGCGAAACCAAATCGCCCTTGTCGCGCCCCTCGAGCTTCGCAGGCGCCAATGTGCGCATTTTGCCAAACACCTGGTCACGCACCAGCGCAAGAATCTTAAATGCCAGGTAGTGGTTGCACAGCTGCTCACCATAGCGAAGCGGTCCGCGCACCACGCCGCATACCGCAACGGCCACGCATGCGGCGAGAAGCGGCATGCCCGTGCCCTGCCCTGCAAGCCCCAACAGGCCATAGGCCGCGAACACCGTAAGGAAGATCGCCGCGAAAAAGCCCAGCACGCCAAGCACGATGGCAAGCGCCATCACGGGAAGCAACGGCTTGGTAAGCCCCACAAGGCGCGCCATAATGCTGAAATTCGAACGTCGGCGCGTGGCGGTGCCTGCGTCGACGTCATCTGCGCAGTCCGCCGCCTCCCTCGATGCGACCACGCGCGCATCAGACGCCGTCGGGGCGCCGAACGGTTCCTCTTGGGCATCGGCCGCAACGGCGAACTCTTCCAAACGCGCCTGCTGGTTCCACAGCGCGGCATACGCGCCGCCTGCGGCAAGCAGGCTTTCATGCGTCCCGCGCTGCGCCAAACGCCCCTGTTCCAGCACGTAAATCGTATCGGCAGACTCGATGGCCGACAAACGATGAGAAATCATGATGACGGTATGGTTGCCGGCTAGCTCGCGCGCGGCCGAGATGATGGCCGCCTCGCTTTCGGCATCGATATTGCTGGTAGCCTCGTCGAACACGTAAATCGGCGCGTCGTGCAACAGCGCGCGAGCGAATGCAAGACGTTGGCGCTGGCCGCCGGAAAGGTTGCCGCCCTCGGCCGCGATTTCCATATCGAGCCCGCCCGATTCGCGCACGAAGCCCGCCAGACGGCACTTCGCGAGCGCGCCCCACAGTTCAACGTCGCTTGCATCGGGCTTGGCGAGCAGCAGATTCGAGCGCACCGTGCCCTTGAAGATATAGCTTGAAAACGGCACCGTGGTGATGGTTTCGCGCAGCGATTCGGCCGAAATGTCATGCAAATCGATGCCGCCGATACGCACCGACCCCGTATAACGCGCGTTCGCGCCCGACAAAATGCCCGCGAGCGTCGACTTGCCAGAACCGCTTTCACCCGTCACGCCAATGAAACTGCCATGCGGCGCCTCGAAATCGACGCCGTCGAGCACCGTGCGCCGGCCGTCGTAGGAATAGCCCACGCGACGGCACGCCACGTCGGCCGCATGGGGGTCGACGGCGCGCGTGCCGCCCTTGGGCAGCGGCGCATCGAGAATCGCGTACATCTTTTCGGCGGCGGCCATGCCATTCATGGCCGTATGGAAAAACGACCCCAGCGTGCGCAGCGGAATGAAGAATTCGCTGGCCAGAAATACGATGGTGAACGCCGAAGCAAATGTGGCCGCGCCGGCCGAATATTGCAGCAGCACTGCGATAATGCCCACCGCCGCGCCGCCGAATGCGAACAGGTCCATCACCGTGATGGAGTTCAGCTGCATCGACAGCAGGCGCATGGTCGCCTTGCGAAAGCCCTCGGCCGCTTCGTTCATTTCCTCATGCTTGGCGGCATCTGCCTGGTAGATTTTCAGCGTGGTGAGGCCTTGAATAGCTTCCAGGAACATGCCGCCCAAATCGGTATAGCTGCCCCAGTAGTTGCGCATGGTGCGCTTCGCGATTTTCTGCACAGCCACGATGGAGATGGGAATGAGCGGCACGCACACCAAAAGCGCCACCGCCGCGGGAAGCGAAAGCGGAGCCAGCGCGACGAACAGCGTAATGGGCGCGAGCACCGCGTAAAACAGCTGCGGCAAGTATTGGCCGAAGTAACTTTCGAGCTGCTCGGTGCCTTCGACGCTCACTTGCACGGCGACATTGGTGGCCACGGTTTCGTTATACGAGGGGCCAAGCGCCACGAGCTTGTCGTAGACTTGCTGGCGAATGGCCTGCTTGGCAGCAGCGGCCGCGCGCTGTCCCATGAGCTGCGCCGCCGTTTGGCACGCCATACGCATCACAATGGCCAACGCCGCAGCGGCCAACACGCCAATCGCCGCCTGGGGCGTTGTGCCGCCTTCGAACGTCAGCTGCAAAAACTGCCCCACCAACACGAACAGCGCGATGTTGCACACCAGCGCAACCCATTGGAAAGCCACGTCGGCCATGATGAATTTCAGCGCGCCCGGCACCATGCTCAAAAGGCGTTTGTCGAACATATCTCCCCCGTTTCGCACACGCGACGGCCTGCAAGTTACACAAGGCTAATGGTAAACCATGCGCCACTTTTTAGGCAGAGGGAAGTTCGCTGAATACAAGAATGGCCGGCCCGCAGGCCAGCCATCTCTCGAAATAGGACAGTTGTCCCCGAAAAAGCCCTGTTTTCAACCTACTTCACATGGACGATGCTGAACACTTCTGCATCGGTCGCCTTCGCAATGGCTTCGCAGGGCTTCAGGAAGTCGAGTTCCATCAAAAAGCCCATACCGGCGAGCTTCGCGCCGAACTGTTCAATGAGGTGCGCCTGCGCCACCGCCGTGCCGCCCGTGGCCACCAGGTCGTCGACGATGAGCACCACGTCATTTTCATCGAGCGCGTCGGTATGGATCTCCAGGCTGTCGGTGCCGTATTCCAACTCGTAGCTTTCGCTGCGCACCTCGCGCGGCAGCTTGCCGGGCTTGCGTGCGGGCACGAAGCCGGCACCCAAACGGTATGCCACCGGAGCGCCAATCATGAAACCGCGCGCCTCTGCACCCACAACCTTCGTGACGCCGGCGTCTTTGAAATGGTCAGCAATGGCATCGATGGTCGCCTGGAAGCCCTCGGGCTCTTTCAAAAGCGTGGTGATGTCTTTGAAAATAACGCCCGGCTCCGGGTAGTCGGGGATGCTGGTAATGTGGCCTTCGAAATCGTAGTCAGCCATGTGAAGCCTTTCTCGCACGAAATACGCAACCGCGCTATTGTACCGCTGCCTAATGCAAAGCAAGCCGAAGGTGGGCCAAAGGGGCGGGACCCTTGACTAAGATTTGCCCGGCTCCAAACCCACTCGGCTGGGTCAAGAGACCTGTTCCTTCGGCCCACCGGTGAACCGTCCTTCTGACCCACCATCCTAGCCGTGCTGGAAATATTCCGGCACGTCGTCGCGCTTCATCGAATGCGTGGCGTAGATTTCCTCGTCTTGCCACAAACGCACAGCTTGCGACGGTTTCACGCCGGCAGTGCGGGCGGCCGCACGCGTGGCATTTAAGTCAATAAGCCGCTGGTTCGACGACCCGCGGAAGCGCAGCGTGATGTCGTGCAAATCGTTCACGAACGGACCATCAACCAGCACGTCGATGCAGTCGAGCAGGCGGTCGGTTGCTTCCGTATAATGCGTCCCATTCGGTTCCAGCTCGTCGAGCGTATCGCCCGTGAAGCACCAAATGGCCTTGTTCGGAAATTCCCGCTTCACACGTTCGACGAAGTCGACGAGACCCGCCTGATTTTCTGGCTCCATGGGCTCGCCGCCAAGCAGCGAAAGCCCATCGCAGAACGGCGCGCGCAAGCTTTCCAGGATTTCGTCTTGCACGGCCGCATCGAACGGTTTGCCGGCATCGAAGCGCCATGCCTCACCGTTGAAGCAATATGGGCAATGTCTGCGACAACCCGATACGAACAGCGATGTGCGCACGCCTTCTCCATTGGCGATGTCGCAATATTTGATGGCAGAGTAGTTCATAACGACCCTCTCGCGTTGCGGAGGCCGCGGTCACGCGTCTCCGCTTCGGGCAAGTCCCGACTCGCACGAACAGCGCATTAAGTGCTGTTCGGCTCGTGCGGAATCTTGCGGAGCCGCATGACCGCGGCCTCCGCAACGCCCGTCAGTTTTCCAATATGTTTCACCATAGCAAAACTACGCTCGCTGCCGCCCGGGAATCGATATACGGACATAGACCCACGACCCGGCAAACATATGCGCATCTACTCATGTATTCCCAGGTCAATCACAGTTTCGACACATTCGGCAAGTTACTGGAGACTTACTGGGGGACGCTCGCATACAATGGCTTTGCTCTTTGCACTGCATTGCCTCGCCACGTTTGGCAGAGGCGAGCTCAACAGCGCAAACTGATCAGGCCGTGGGCATACCCCATGGAGCCGGGCCTTTTGGCAGCAGACGCACACGCGCCTGCGGGACAGTAGCTGACCCGCAGGCGCGTTTTCTTTTCGCATATCGCGATTCGAAAACGAACCCCGAAGAGCCAACGCAACGTTCGCCATAAAGGAGGTTCGCAATGAACAAAACCGCGAAGGGCACTTCGAAGCAGCCCGAATTCAACAAAGCCGCCATCACCAAGCAGGTCGCTGCAGTCGGCGTGGCCGGCAACGTAGCGCTGTCGGCCTTTAAGCTGGTCGCCGGCATCGCGGGCAATTCCACAGCTATGATTTCCGACGCTGTGCATTCCCTTTCAGACGTATTCGCTACCGCCATCGCGTTCGTCGGCGTGCGCCTGGCCGAGCGCGACGCCGATGCCACCCATCCCTATGGCCACGAGCGCTTCGAGTGCGTCGCATCGCTTGCGTTGGGCCTTATCTTGGCCGCAACGGGCCTTGCCATTGGTTACTCGAGCCTCGAATCCATTGCCACCAGGTCATACGCCTCAACCGGTGCACCTGGAGCCATCGCGCTTGTGGCTGCAGCGGTTTCGATTCTCGTAAAAGAGGGCATGTTCTGGTACACACGCCATTGGGCACGCGCGCTGAACTCCAGCGCATTCATGGCTGACGCATGGCACCATCGCTCTGACGCATTATCCTCAATCGGCGCATTGCTGGGCATCGGCGCCAGCATGCTGGGCTTCGCCGCTGGCGACGCCGTCGCCAGCCTGGTGATTTGCGTCATCATTCTGAAAGTCGCGTTCGATGTGCTGAAAGACGCACTGAACAATATGACCGACACGCCATGCGATCGCGAATACGAACGCAAGATTGAGGAATGCATCGAAGCTGTGCCCGGAGTAGTGCGCATCGATGCGATGCGCACGCGCAAATTCGGCAATCGCGTATACGTCGACGCCGAAATCGCCGTAGACGGTCAACTACCGCTCGTGCGCGCCCATGAAATAGCCGAAGCCGCCCACGACGCGGTCGAAAGCAGCTTCGCAGAAGTGAAACACATCATGATTCACGAAAACCCGGCATAGAGGGGCTTCCGAATCCATAGCCGAGCTTCGAATACGCAAAAGATGCGATATTTGGCACGAAAACCTGTTTTTGGGGCGGGCGCAGCTAACAGCGATCTTGGGATGTAATGTATATATTGCATTTATGAAGCGCTAGACGATTGTAAAGGAAAACGAGCAGCGCATCCCTTCATTTTTTGAGCCTTTCCCGCCCCAAAAACGGACTTCTGTGCCAGAAAGGCGGGTACTTGCGTAGTTGCAAAAATCCAGTCAGCAGTAAACGCAAAAAGCGGCAGGACTGTCCTTAAGACTTGTCCCGCCGCCTTGCGCTTGCCAATCGAGGTTGAGGCCGTTCGGCGATTAGCGCACTACAGGTGCAGCACGCGGTCGCGAATCTCTTCGGTGCGACCTTGATTCCAGAACTGGGTGCCAATATAGCCGCAAGTGCGACGCGCAACGTTGAGTTTCTCCTGGTCGCGATTGCCGCAGTGCGGGCACTCCCACACCAGTTTGCCGTCGTCTTCGACAATCTTGATTTCGCCATCGTAGCCGCACACCTGACAATAGTCGCTCTTCGTGTTCAACTCGGCGTACATGATGTTGTCGTAGATGTACTGCATCACGCGGATGACGGCCTTCAGGTTGTCCTGCATGTTCGGCACCTCAACGTAGCTGATGGCACCACCTGGGCTCAGACGCTGGAACTGGCTTTCGAACTTCAGTTTGTCGAACGCGTCGATTTCCTCGGTCACATGCACGTGATAGCTGTTCGTGATGTAGCCCTTGTCGGTGATGCCCTCGATCACGCCGAAGCGGCGCTGCAGGCACTTCGCGAACTTGTACGTGGTGGACTCGAGCGGCGTGCCATACAGCGAGAAATCGATGTCGCTTTCAGCTTTCCACTCGTTGCACTTGTCATTCATGTGCTGCATGACCTCGAGCGCGAACGGCGTGCCCTCGGCATCGGTGTGGCTGTGGCCCGTCATGTATTTCACGCACTCGTACAGGCCCGCGTAGCCCAGCGAAATGGTGGAGTACCCGCCATAGAGCAGCTTATCGATGGGCTCGCCCTTCTTCAGGCGAGCCAACGCGCCGTACTGCCACAGAATAGGCGCCGCATCGGAAAGCGTGCCCTTCAGGCGGTTGTGGCGGCACATCAGCGCGGTATGGCACAGCTCCAGGCGCTCATCGAAAATTTCCCAGAACTTCTTCACGTCGCCCTGCGAGCTGCACGCCACATCCACCAGGTTGATGGTAACGACGCCCTGGTTGAAACGACCGTAGTATTTCGGCTTGCCCGGCTCGTAGTTGCCGGCATTGGCCACATTGTCGTAGCCGTTGCCCGAACGGTCGGGCGTCAGGAAACTGCGGCAGCCCATACAGGTGTAGCAATCGCCGTTGCCCTCGGTCTCGCCTTTGGACAGCTTCAGCTCGCGCATCTTCTTTTCTGAAATATAGTCGGGCACCATGCGCTTGGCCGTGCATTTCGCGGCCAGCTGCGTGAGATAAAAATACGGAGCATCTTCGGTGATGTTGTCTTCCTCAAGCACATAGATGAGCTTCGGAAACGCCGGGGTAATCCACACGCCTGCCTCGTTTTTCACGCCCTCGTAGCGCTGGCGCAGCACCTCTTCGACGATCATGGCCAAGTCGCGCTTCTCTTGCTCGCTGCGCGCCTCGTTCAAGTACATGAATACCGTGACGAATGGCGCCTGGCCGTTGGTGGTCATAAGGGTGACCACCTGGTATTGGATGGTTTGTACGCCGCGGCGAATTTCATCGCGCAGGCGCGCCTCGACCACCTGGTGCACTTTCTCGGGCGACGCCTCCAGGCCCAGGGTGTTAATCTCATCGAGCACCTGTCGCCGAATCTTCTGACGGCTCACCTCGACGAACGGCGCAAGGTGCGTCAGCGAGATGGACTGGCCGCCGTACTGGCAACTGGCCACCTGCGCGATGATCTGCGTGGCGATGTTGCACGCGGTGGAGAAGCTGTGCGGGCGCTCGATGAGCGTGCCGGAGATGACGGTGCCGTTTTGCAGCATGTCTTCCAGGTTCACCAAATCACAGTTGTGCATGTGCTGCGCGAAGTAATCGGAGTCGTGGAAGTGGATGATGCCCTCGTTGTGGGCCTCAACCACGTCGGCAGGCAGCAGTAGGCGCATGGTGATGTCTTTGGACACCTCGCCGGCCATGTAGTCGCGCTGCACGGAGTTGACCGTGGGGTTTTTGTTCGAGTTTTCCTGCTTGGCTTCCTCGTTGTTGCACTCGATAAGCGACAGGATTTTGTCATCGGTAGTGTTGGACTGGCGCTTGAGCGTTTGAATGTAGCGATAGATGATGTACTTGCGCGCCACGGAGTAACGGCCCTGCGCCATGATTTGGTTTTCCACCATGTCCTGGATTTCCTCCACGGACACCGTGTGGGCCGTGCGGTTGCACAGCCACTCGACGCTGTGGGCCGCCAGCGCGATTTGATCTTCGGTCAGGCGCTCCTCGGGGGCGACATCCCCGTTGGCACCCTTGATGGCGTTGACGATTTTGTTAATGTCGAACGTCGCCTCGGAGCCACTGCGCTTGATGATTTTCATGCCGCTCACACCCTTCTTGCTTTTGTTTCAGGCACCTTGGCGGGGCACCTGTTCGCCACCTTCAGCCGAGCGCACAAGACCAAGCAGAGCGTGACCTGCGCGTTCGGAAATTTCGTGAAATTTTGCGACCCGGTCCCTTTCGGGCCGCTTCGTTGGTGTCCTTATAATACGTCATTTTGACACCATATATTGTGTTTTCTTGGCTTCAAAAATCCATGGATGGGGGTTGTGCATTGTTTTCCACTATGACGTGAAAACTGCGAAATGCCCGGTCGGCACTCGTAAAGCAGGGTTGTTCGCAGCGCGAAAAATTGAGAGTTTTCCACCGCCAATTTGCCGCAAAATTTCGGCAAACGGAGGCGCAAACGAACGATTTTCCAACGCATTCGCAACAAGGGGTTGACGCGGCGTACGCAAAAGTACTAGCGGGTGGATTTGGGCGGCGCAGCATGCGGCAAGGGCGAGTTTGAGGCGAGGCGGCGTGTGGCAAGGTCTTCACAATTGGCAAGTAACCAGTGACATACCGGGGCGGGCGCGCTTACTATATACATGCTCTTTGCACTGCATTGCGTTTTCGGTGCTGCGACGTTTGGCAAGGTTTACGAACGCTGCCAAGCCGCCAGTCGAAAGCGCGAGCTCAACAGCGCAATCTGATCAGGCCGTGGCGGCAACGCCATGGGGCCGGGCCTGCGTAGGCAGGCAGCAGACCGTATATGCGCGCGTCTGCGGGACAGTAGCTGGTTCCGCGGGCGCGCTTTTTCATAGGCACGCAAGCGACGAGGGTGTTTGGGCCGCCTGAGCCCGCCACGCTCGTCGCAGGCAACAAGCGTTGCCGTTATGGCCGTGAATTGCAACGCCCCCAACCGGCGCAGCTAAGCAAGAGCTGTTATGTACCCGGCTATCAGGAGGCGTCACCATGAACAAGAATAAAAAAGCATCTACCGGTTCTGAGCAAGCTGCGAGCGCTGCGCCCTCGCCCGCCGAGGAAAAACGCATTGCAAACAAGTTGGCAAGCGTTGGCGTTGCAGGCAACGTGGCGCTTTCCGCGTTCAAGCTGTTCGCGGGCATTTTCGGCAACTCCTCCGCTATGGTTTCCGATGCTGTGCATTCGCTTTCCGATGTGTTTGCTACCGCTATTGCCTTTGTGGGAGTGCGCATATCGCAGCGCGCAGCCGACGAGAGCCACCCATACGGGCACGAGCGCTTCGAGTGCCTGGCATCAATGGCGCTGGGGCTTATTTTGGCCATCACGGGCGCGGGCATCGGGTTTTCATCAATTGAGTCCATTGCCACAGGTGCGTACAAAACCGCCACGGCGCCTGGTTGGCTGGCGCTTTCGGCCGCCGTGGTGAGCATTGTAGTGAAGGAAGGCATGTTCTGGTACACGCGGCACTGGGCACACGTGATGAACTCCGATGCGTTTATGGCCGATGCATGGCACCACCGTTCCGATGCGCTGTCGTCGGTGGGCGCGCTTGTGGGCATCGGCGGCGCCATGCTGGGTTGGGGCGTGTGCGACCCGTTGGCTTCGATTGTCATTTGCCTGATCATCTTCAAGGTTGCGTTCGAGGTGTTGCGCGACGCCGTTGACAAGGTGACCGACACGCCCTGCGCGCCTACGTTTGAACTTGAGGTGCGCGATTGCATTTTGGCGCAGCCGGGAGTTGTGCGCATCGACGAACTGCGTACGCGCAAGTTTGGCAGCAAGGTGTACGTGGATGCCGAGATTGCCGTGGATGGGCAGCTGCGGTTGGTGGATGCGCATGCCATTGCCGAGAACACGCACAATGCTGTTGAACAGGCGTTTCCCACGGTGAAGCATATTATGATTCACGAGAACCCAGCATAAGGGCCGTAAAAGCGCGACAGAAGGCGCAGGTGCGGCTTCGCTTCCGGCCAGCCGTGCGCGAAACGTTAGCGTGCACGGTTTGGCGCCTGCAAGCGAGAGGGTTTGCGATTCGACGTTTGCGAAAGGTGACTTGCGTCAAGCCACCTTTCGCTATACTGGAGCGCATGGCTAGCTATCAACATATCGATCACGGGTTTGACCCCGTGTTTGACGAGCATTCACGCATTTTGGTGTTAGGATCATTCCCTTCCGTGCTGTCGCGCAGAAACGCGTTTTATTACGGCAACCCGCAAAACCGCTTTTGGCGCGTACTGGCTGCGTGCCTAAGCGAGCCCGTGCCGCCGAATGAAAGCGATAACGTGACGCTTGAGCAGTCCATCGCCGCTAAAAAGGAGCTGCTGCTAGCACACGGCATTGCCCTATGGGATGTTATCGAGTCGTGCGACATCAAAGGCTCTAGCGATGCCAGCATCAAAAACGTGGTGCCGGCCCATGTTGAGCGCGTTCTTGAAGCAGCCCATATCGGCGGGGTGGTGTGCAACGGCGGTGCCGCGGCGCGGTTATACAAACGCTACCTGCAGTGGCAAGTTGGCCTAACTGCCCATGCGCTGCCATCTACCAGCCCCGCAAACGCCGCGTGGCAGCTAGAGCGTCTGACCGAGCGCTGGCGCGCTGAGCTGGTACCGCTTTTGCAGGCTGCTGCAGACGGCACGTTAGGCGAGGCACCAGCGCCCAGCAGCATTAAACGCAGCTTTGTAACCGCAAAAGTCGCGAAGCTTGACGGCGACGCACACCCCGCCAACGGAAGCGGCGGCCGCAACAGCGAAAGCGCCAATTCCGCCGCAGAAAGCGGTGAAGGTGCGCCTTCCGAACTCAGCCAAAACGCCGATGCGGCGCACGGTGTCGAGCGCATTGAATACGCATCCATACGCGTTGCGGCGCCGCCCGCATCAAGTTACGCCGTGCATAAAAGTATGCAGGGCAACAAACGCGCCAACACAAAGCCCGAACTATTGGTTCGCGAACGGCTACGCGCCGCAGGGCTTACCGGATATCGCTTGCAATGGAAGGTGCCGGGGCACCCCGATATTGCGTGGCCGGGAAAGCGCGTGGCCCTAGAGGTTCGAGGGTGCTTTTGGCATCGTTGCCCGCACTGCCATCCCAGCACGCCCAAAAAGAATACCGACTATTGGGAAGCGAAGTTTGCCCGTAACATCGAACGCGACGAAGAGAACCTCCACCAACTGCAGGCAATGGGCTGGCGTGTGCATGTTATTTGGGAATGCCAGCTGAAAAAGAAGACCATCGATGCCACCATGGCCGACCTTTTGCCGAAGTTGGCCGAGGAGCTCGGCAAAAAGCTAGCCGAAAGCTCAGCTGCGCAGCTTAGCGCCAAAAGTGAAAGCGGTTCGCCACGCCCGCACTACATGTATGTAATCGAATGCGCCGACGGTAGTTTATACACCGGCTATACGCCCGATGTAGAAGCCAGGTTTTCCGCTCACCAAGCCGGAACAGGCGCAAAGTACACGCGCGGGCGCGGACCGCTTAACCTGCTTGCCGTTGCCGAATTCAATACCAAGCACGATGCCATGAGTGCCGAGTATCATTTCAAACAACTAACCCGCAACCAAAAAGACAAGCTCCTAGCAAAAGCAGCCCAACCAAACGCCGATTTCGCTAATATTTTGACAACAGAGCTACACCTTTAGCCGCATGAGCAACCATGATTCTTCGAGAAATCCCGAAGAATCTCCGCCAGCTCCGGAATACTATTTTGGACAACCTTCCAGGCGATTCTTTTATCAACTTCGCGATATCCGTGTGCTACGAAATTTCGGAAGCCGCGAATGTCCCTCCAAGGATAATCAGGGTATTCTTCTTGCAGCGCATCCGACAGATGTATAGCGTCCTCTGCAATGCGATAAACAGGACTCATCACCGCATCATATGCCAGCGCGCCGTCTTCGCTCTCATCGTTAACAAACGAGTCTTCCGTAACGCCAAAACGTTGAATACGAGCCTGCATGACCTGCACATCTTCCAATATGACAGTAATCAAGTCGAGATCTCGTTCAAGCTGCTTCATATAGACGCACCTCGTCTTTTAATACACGCTCTCTAAATTTCGGCCGCATTTTTTCAAGAGGATTGGTAACAATTTCGACCGGAACGTGCAAACGGCTCTCCAACTCCGATGCTATGTCGTCAAGATCTCCAAAGGTTATAGAAGGGCCACATGCGAACCTTAAATCAATGTCACTCTCTGTAGTTTGTTCCCCGCGAGCATATGACCCAAAAACATAGACCTCTAAAACATCGTAGGCCTTAACAACATCCGCAATTACTGCCGATATGTATTCGAAGCGCTTCTGCATATTCCCCATTATAGCGCGCCACCTGCGCTCATTTGTCCACTATGCAGTCTTTGAGGCTGGCTGCTAGGCCGGCTATGCCTTGGATATTGCTGGGGATAATGAGCTTGGTTGCTTTGCCGTCTGCAACAACTTTCAGCGCCTCGAGCGCCTGCAGCGTAAGCACGGCATCGTCGGCACCAGCTTCGCGCACCGAGCGAATGCCATCAGCCGTTGCGTTCTGCACCTTCAAGATGGCCTGCGCTTGGCCATCCGCTTCACGAATTTGGCGTTCACGTTCAGCGTCTGCCGCCAGGATGGCGGCTTCTTTATCGGCCTCGGCGGCAAGAATTTTCGCTTGCTTCTTGCCTTCTGCTTCCAGGATTTCAGATTGTTTCTGGCCCTCCGCCAAAAGCACTGCCTCACGTTTTTCGCGCTCAGCCTTCATCTGCTTTTCCATAGCTTCCTGAATGGCCTTAGGCGGGTTGATGTTTTTCACTTCCACGCGGTTTACCTTGATGCCCCACGCGTCTGTTGCCTCATCAAGCACGCTGCGCATTTGCGAGTTGATGGTATCGCGGCTGGTAAGCGTGGTATCTAAGTCCATATCGCCAATAACGTTGCGCAGCGTGGTTGCCGTAAGGTTTTCGATAGCGGCCATAGGAAACTCAACGCCGTACGTATACAGCTTTGGGTCCATTACCTTGTAATACACCACGGTGTCGATGGCCATGGTGACGTTGTCTTTTGTGATGACGGGTTGCGGCGGAAAATCGGCAACTTGCTCTTTCAGGCTGATGCGACCACCGATGCGGTCGATAAACGGCACCTTCACGTGCAGACCGTTGCCCCAGGTGGTCAAATAGCTGCCAAGCCGTTCCACCACGCGCGCTTCGGCCTGCGGTACAATTTTCACGCACGTAACGGAAAATGCAACCACAGCTACCAAGATAATTGTGAGTACCAGCATACGTTACCTCTTTCCCTTTTACCGTCGGGTGCAAACACACCCGTTCCTTCCTTTGAACTGCGATTATTCCCAAACGCACGTAGCTAGTCACCGCCAATGCAGCTATCACAGCATTCGGCAAAGAATCGTACCCTCATCGTCGCATCCAGTACCAATCGGTTACCGACCGCGCGCGAGGCTAGACCCGCTTTACGACAAGCGTGGCGCTGCGCTGCTCAACCACCTCAACCGCTTCCCCGCTTTCAAGCAAAGAGCCATCTTCTGCAACAACAGACCAATCCATCCCATGGTTGTCAACCGCACGCATCCGACCGGCTTCGCCAGCCCCAGGCGATGACACGCGAAGACGCTGCCCCACCATAGAAGGTTCATCCGAAGCCTTGTCCGTCCGCCTTGCAAGCACAAGAGGCCGCAGCAGCGCAGCACACACGCCCGACACAACTAAAAATAAAACGACCTGGGCAAACACCGGCAATCCAACAGCCGCAGCGACGGCGGCAACCAACGCGCCACCCACAAACCACACACTGATCAAGCAGCAGCTAGCCGCCTCGATAACAGCCGTCAAAACCGCACATGCCAGCCACAGCACAACGGGCGTTCCGAACAATTCCATACGCGCCCTCCCCTCGCAGCAGCCCAAAGCTGCAATGCCTTTCTTGACCTTCATTTTAACGTATAGCAGTAGCCTTCAAGTACCAAAACGCGTAAAAATTCGAACAAATATTCGCTAATTGCAGTTTTGGGCGGAAGCGAGAAAGGCCTTCGCAAGCGCCAGAACATAGCAACATTGCTCCGGACAGGGTCAAGAATGAACTACGCATATCGATGGGTTGCAAACATAAGACCGTTTGACGTTTTGATGCAGCCAAGCATCTTTCCTGAAGACCAGCACGTGGCTTAGCAGCTTTCTTGGCTCGACTCCGAATTCTGCCGCAAGTTTGCGCATGTCATCATCGATAAGATGAAGCTGTGCGTTTTCGAAACGCGTCAATACCGGACGGTTTGGCCTCAACTATGGTGTCGATGTACTCGTTTTGTCGCCATTGAGCGGACGGCGCAAGATAAGTTGCTCGGTTGTGGCGAGAGTGCCATTTTCGTTAAAAAGGTTGGAAATAGGAATCATGGTTTTCGCGGTCCCTCAATGCAAGTAAAGACATTTTACGATTTTCCCGATTGTGTCGATTGCTCGTTTTGCAACACAAGCGTCAACTGGACAAATTCCTCTCGCCCATTGCCGCTTATATGGCCGCAAGGCGATTCGCGGTGCCGGGGTGGCCGTACTCCAACGTTTCGATAACGTGATGCGGATTTACGTTTATCAGCTCATCGCGCGCGGCTTTTTTAAACATTTCAGCCAAATCGCTTCCATATCCAACGCGAACTGCCTCCCGATCAGCTTCGTACTCGTTTTTGCGCTGAAGAGAATTCGACACCGCGTTGATCAGCGTCAAAACAGGACCGAAGGCAAGGGCCACAAGAAGAATATCAAGATAGTAACTTGTAGTGCTAAGCCCGAACGACTGCATGATCCAGTTATTCATCATCGCGACAGGGGCAGGCCAGGTAAGCAAAAGCCAAATTAGCAGAAACAGCAAAGCCGGTGCCAACAAACTCCCAAGATCGGCAAGATTCCGCCTATGCTTTAAATGTCCAATTTCATGCGCGACCACCGCCATGAGCTCGCCATGGCTATTCTCGTTAAGAAAGTTATCCGCAATAGCTATTTCACGACGCCGCGGCACGTTGAGCACCATGGCATTCGGAGCTTCTTCGCCTTATTGCTTGTTAATGACTGAAGCGATGATAAGAATAGGAGAGAACAGGATATACAGAAATATCTTTCCCCACATGATGGCCTCTTTTCTTGAATGGGATACGACCGGTGAGCTCGGCTTACTGCACTTTCAGGATATCGAAATTGCATCGTTCAAGCATTAGCTGCGAGCTAATGAACTCGAAGTTTGAAAACGTTTTCAGTTGCAGACTCCTTTGGCCGCCGGATTAGCTCTGCGCCAACGCGAACAACCCGAAAGCGCACTATTGCCAGCGAGGGCTACACTGCTCCAAAACTGTCGTTAGGCTTGCCTGATAGAGAAAGTCGTTTCATTACCAGTCAGGGCGACACTGCTCCAAAACGTACGCGTTCGCCAGCGTTGACGAGGACTAGTTTCATTACCAGTCAGGGTGACACTGCTCCAAAACATGTACGGCGCGGCAGGGGACGGCTCGCCCGTTTCATTACCAGTCAGGGTGACACTGCTCCAAAACGCTCGCGCCTGCTTGTCCGCCGCGTCGGCCGTTTCATTACCAGTCAGGGTGACACTGCTCCAAAACCTGCCGCGCCTTAGCTTCCGACGCATCCGCGTTTCATTACCAGTCAGGGTGACACTGCTCCAAAACTAGCCCTCCCATGTCTGATTTACAACGCCGGTTTCATTACCAGTCAGGGTGACACTGCTCCAAAACCTCCAACGCGTTGAGCGCGGCGAAGGTCACGTTTCATTACCAGTCAGGGTGACACTGCTCCAAAACCGCATCTGGCTCAACGTCTCCCGATGTATCGTTTCATTACCAGTCAGGGTGACACTGCTCCAAAACCGGACGTTGTCCACGTTCATGTAGTTCAAGTTTCATTACCAGTCAGGGTGACACTGCTCCAAAACCACGGTCGCTCGACGCGGTCTCTTGCTT
>ERZ808240.699-NODE-699-length-43016-cov-4.717441_pt1 | contig 43016 bp, 34 predicted proteins | sample MGYA00521084_ERZ808240 | MGnify/ENA primary metagenome ERZ808240 (study PRJEB31516, sample SAMN03275571) | gut metagenome | biome: mammalia-associated habitat; material: feces | host: Papio cynocephalus | place: Kenya | collected 2012-08-06 ...
AGGTCTCCGCGTCCACGCCGGTGATCTTCGACGCCTTCTCGGGCGTGTAGTCTTGCAGAAAGTCGATGTAGTGCTCCCATACGGTGCGCACGTGCACCTTCGTGCCGTCCTTGAGCTCCACTTCACGGCCGCCCTCGCCGGTGAACAGCGCCGGATACACCCCATCGGGGAACGGCGTGGGATCGATGACGAAGCCCTGCGACTGGCCGGTGCGGTCAAGGCCGGGCTGTTTGGGCGTGAAGCCCTTCGTGGCCGGCTTCCAGTCCTCGCCTTCCCAACCGGGCTTGTCGAGGTTGGCGTCGTACCAGGACAGCTGATCGTTCATCTCGTTGAGCACCATGAAGCGCGTGTCCGAGCCTCCTTCCTTCAGGTCGGACTCCTTCAGCAGACGCGTCTTGATGGCGTGCGAGTTCAGCGAAGATGAGCTGGACGTGGGCTGGAAGGATTCCTCTTCCACCACCAGCATGGGAGCGTTCATCCAGCGGCGCACGTACAAGTCGTCGATAAGGTCGTTGTCGATGATGACCTGGGCCCAGCAGTTGGCCACGGCGCCGTCGGTGCCGGGGCGCAGGTTCACCCAGATGTCGGCCTCCTTGCCCAGGTTGGTCTGGCGCGGGTCCACGATGATGTGCGTGTCGGCGCGCGTTGCCACGTCCACCGTGGTGCGGCAAGAGTCGTCGTAGTTGGAAAGCTCCGACGCGCCGCCCCACTGCACGTACACGCGCGGGCGTCCGACGGTTTCCATCCAGTACCACGACCACGCGTCGTTGATCTTCGACGCCCAATAACGCGGGCCTTTGCAGATCTGGTCGGCGCGGATGGCGTTGGGACTGTCGAAGATGGCCGGGAACGCCGAGTAGCCGCCCATGGCCCACACGCGCGAAGTGCCGGACATGCCGAAGAACGTCGGGTTGCCGTACTTCTCCTGGCAGTTCTTGATGTTCGCCACCACTTCCTTGATGGCCTCGTCCCAGCTGATGCGTTCCCACTCGGGGTTTTGCCCCTTCGGCGTGGTGCGGCGCATCGGATAGGTCAAGCGGTCGGGATGATAGGCCGCCTGCAGGCTAGCCTGGCCCTTGGCGCAGTGGTTGCCTGCCGATTGGAACGCGCTTTCGTCACCCTCGGTTTTGATGACGCGGCCGTCTTGCACGGTCACCCACACGCCGCACTCCATTTTGCCGCAGCCGCGGCAGCACGAGCGAATGCGCTTCACTTCGCCGGTTGCGGGCGTTTGCGTCTGAGCAAGCGCAGCGCCAGGTTCAAGCGTTGTCGCCAGCGTAACGGCGGCGGCGCTTGCAAGCGACGCCTGCACGAACGTGCGGCGCGTGAGCGTAAGATGCTTCGCCATGTTCCTCCTCCTTTTGTTCGTCTGTAGCCTTAAAACGCCCTTGAACTCCCCCGGGCGTCTGGCTCAAACATAAGCGGCGCGCGGCACCCCAACTACCGCCTTGCAGCACGTTTTTCCGCCAAAAGCGAATTACATGCTCCTAGCACAATGCCTTTGACCTGGTGTTTTACGAAGAAGCATGACGGCATGCAAAATCCGATGCCCGCGAAGCCGCCAGCTGGGACGTGCTGCGATATACTCGAATGCAGGGATTCAGGGGGAGGATTCTTTTATGGTTTCATTCGTTGCAAGCGCATCGCGGGGAATGCGCGCACCAGCCATGTTGCTAGCCGTATCGCTGTTTTGCAGTGCGTCTTGGACGTTCGTCCTTTACTCAGGCGCCATCGATTCCACATCCGCACCCGGGCCTACCGCCGTAAATTCCGCAACGTCGGCCGTGGCGCTTGCCGTGTGCGTTTGTGCGGCGCGCGCTGCAAGCAGGCGCGAGAGGTGTATGTCGGGGCGTTTGTTCTGCATGGGTGCCGTAGCATGCGGCGCCGTGGTTTCGTGCGCAACAGGCGCCGTGCTTGAAGCGGGATCCTCCGCGACAAGTTCCGCAATCGCTTTACGCATCGGCGCAAATGTGCTCATGACGCTGCTGGGGGTGCTGCAATTCTGCGCGTTCCAAAAGTTGCAACGCGCATCGACAATACGCGCAAGCGCATACGCGTTTGCCGCGGCAGGCATTGCTGCCGTGTTTTTGCGCCCAGGCCCTATGGTAGCAACCGCGCTTATCTTGTTATTACCGCTTGCAAGCAGCGTGACGCTAGGATTGGCGCACACAATGCTGACAAGGCGCTCAAGCGCAATGTCAACAGGTGACCCAACCAGCGAAAACGATGGCTCGAGCACGCGGCAAGTCGCCGTCAATCGCATTCCCGAACAGGTGCGGCCGCGCAGCTTCGCCACGCATCGACGGGCTTTCTGCGGCTTGTGCGCAACCATGTTCATCCTAGGGTTCGCCCACGATAACGCGCGCATCGGCTACCTTTCCGCCATCCCCTTCAGCACCGACGCAACGCCGGTGGCGGGGCTTGTTGTATACGCATTGGTGGTAGCGCTCATCGTGGCGTCGATGGCTTGGCTGCAACTGCGAAACGGCACGCGCGGCTTGGCGACGTGCTATCACATGGTCGTTTTGGCGCTGGTCGCCTCGCAGCTGCTACCGCTTCTGCCGTTCGACCCCAACACGCACTGCACCGTGATATTGCCCATTCACATGGGCGTATACCGCGGCGCCCTGTTCTTCCTGTGGATCGTGACGCTGCAGGCGGAGAACACAAGCCGCGCTACGCTGTACTGCGCCTCGCAGGCAGCAATTATGATCGGCTCGTTTGCCGGTATTGCCGCATGGGACGCAGCGCATGCCGCTATGGCCAGCGACACGTTCTTCTACCCGCTTATGTTGCTGAGCACGCTGGGGCTTTTGGCTGCTTACGTGGTGTTTTTCACCGACGACGACCTGAGGCAACTCACAACTCCCCCAAGCGCAGGTGACGCTGCAGGCGAAAGCGATGGCCGTGCCGATGCAGACGAGGCCAACCACGGAAGGTTCACCGCTCGCTGCGACGCCGCAGCCAAGCAGTTCGGCCTGACGCCGCGCGAAACCGAGATCATGGTCATGTTCGCCAAAGGGCGCAATCTTGACTACATCCACAACGAGCTGGTTATCTCGAAAAGCACGGTATCCATGCATCGCCAGCACATTTACCGCAAGCTTGGCGTACACTCCCAGCAGGAGATGATCGACCTTATCGAGCACCAAGAACTCGCCGAGTAACGCATCGGCCCGCCCGGTCCCCATCACGGGACGTCGTTTGCCGCGCGATTGCGCGCGCCTTACGTTAGGGGCAGATTAAGCTCGGCGAGGTTGATGTTGATGACGTACATGCACACCACCAGCGCGAAGAACACAACTACCACCACGGTGATGATGTTCATGATGTCCTTGGGAATGCGCGCGAACGCCTTTTCCAGGTTAGGGTATACAAGCCAGGTGACCAGCGTTGCCATGACGCCGAAGAACGCGCTGTTCAGCAGGCATATTTGCCCCATGAAGTTGAAGTCCATGTTCGTGTAGTCCCACAGCGGAAGCTTGCCGGTAACCGGGTCGGGCGGGTAGTTCAACGCCAGGCCCATGGCAAGCTCGATGGCCGAGCAGAACAGCGTGTTCACCACAAAGCTGGCCACAAGCGGCGCCGCTTTGCCCGGCAGCTTGCGCTGGAACAGGTTTTTCAGCGGGAACAGCAAAAGCCCAATGAACACCACGGCAAGGCCGTACACGAAAAACGGATTGAGCATGTCGTGCCAAATGCCGGAGTTGGGGTCGTACTCGCCCGGCACGATGCCCCAGCGAATGAGCCAGCACACGCACCATTCCATCCAATGCCCCACCACACTGAAGATGCAAAAGTACAGCAGCAGGTTGCGCCAGAACAGCGGACTTTTCAGGTTCCACAGCTTTTCGTCCTCGGCCAACAGCTCCTGGCGACTTTTTGTTTCGAACGGCTGGTTCAGCACCGCCTTGGCGCGCTTTGAGGTGGCGAAATACACCAGCATGCACGCGGGGAAAATGGCCGAAGCTACGTACGTGCCAACGGCAAACGTTCCGGTTGCCAGCTGAACGGCCAGGTCAAGCACCATGAAAGCTGCTACCACGCCCAAGATGATCTCACGCGCGTGCTGCTTTTTGTTCCACAGCAGCCACAGCACAACCGCCATGGCAATCAGCTGGATGAAGCTGACCCAATACGCAGCGTCGTAGTAGCTGCTTTTCGTGACGAACAGCAAAATGGCCATGTTGGCAAGGATGGCGAAAACGCAGTACACCTGGATGGCGCGCATAACGCCCATGTGCCCGTTTGCGCCTAAATCGCGCTCGGAGCTAGTACCGTGGATGCTGGTGAAATCCTTGTGCACTTGCCACGCCGCGGCAGTGATAAGCGCGCCGGTAACGAAACGCAGCGAGAGAAACGACACAATGGCGCCGATAACCGCCAGCACATGCGTGCGGTACCCGTGCTCCTGATTTTTGGCGTGACGAACCATAGCCACGCTTGCCACCAGGGAAAACAGGCACATGACCGCACCGAAGAACAAAAACATGGCTGTAAGGCCTACGCTACCGGCAATGGCGGTGGCAAAGCTGACGCTGTCGCCAAAACCCAACTCGGCGACAGCTGCGGCAAACGAACTGGCATCTTCGGGCGAAATATCAAGCACGGAAGGGTCAGCAACGATGGTTTGCATAACCGAGAAGGTTCCAAAGGCGGAAAGCAGCAGCACGGCTGTGGCAGCGACCGAAAGGACGGCTGCCACCACGGAAAGTGCCCTCGCGGTTTTCAGACGCGGGCGAATGGACGTTTGCTCCGACATAGGATTTCCTCCGGTGAGTCCGTAGATGAATGCATAATTCTGAGGTGATATACAAGCATAGCAAACCAAGCGTTGCAAAATCGTCGCAATTCTTTTGCAAAGCAAGTTAGCGCGGCAAGCTCCCGCTAAAAGCACCACGATGTGCGAAAGGTCGCACGACCCGCAAGGCCATCAACCGTGCGAAGTGCGCAAGGTCGCGCAATCTGCAAGGTCGACGGTCACACATCAGCAGCGGTTTTCGGAGGTCCTCGCCCACCGCTTTGCCCTTTCCCCTGCTCAACCTACGCACTTCGCGTTGGTTTCATGCGGGCTCCGCGTGCGTCTCGCTCCCAAACTACCGCCAAGTGCGTAGGTTGAGCGCAGCAATCGAGACCGCGACCACATTACGCCAGGTCGCACCAAGCCGAACGACACCTGCCTCCCGCGCTCGCCTTTCAACCTACGCACATCGCAATGCTTTCGCAGATTCAGGCGCAAAAAATGCCCAGAGCAACAGCTCTGGGCATTTTTGAAATGCACTATGTCACAAACCGCATCCAGTATTTCTTAGTGCAAGCAGCGCATTCGCGAACTCGCTGCGCAAGCCAAAAGTTAGCGAGTCAAAACGTTACGAAAGCATTGACTCCCTGCGCTACATGCTGAACAGGCCGAACTGCGCGGCCACGTAAGCCACTAGGATGATCACCAGCAACACCGGCGCAATGTACTTCACCATAACGGTGAACATTTTCTCGGCCTTAAACGGGCTGGAGATTTTCACCTCGTCGATGATGGCTTTCGGCTTGATGATCCAGCCAACGAACACGCAGGCCAGGAGCGCGGCAATAGGCATCATCACCGAGTTGGAGATGAAGTCCAGGAAGTCCAAGATGGTGCTGCCCGGGCCAAGCGGCTGGATCATGGCCAGCTGGCAATAGCCCAAGTTCACGAACATGGCCATCAGGAAAATGAACGCAATGGTGATGTCGAGGGCCTTCTTGCGCGTAACGTGCGCGGAGTCCTGCACGATGGACACGCATGTTTCCGTCAGCGAAATGGAGCTGGTGAGCGCGGCAAACACCACCAGCAGGAAGAACAGAAAGCCCATGATCGACGCAATGCCGCCCATTTGATCGAACACGTTCGGCAAAATGATGAACATCAGCGAGGGACCAGACTTCGACGCCACGGCATCGGCCGAGCCCATGGCCACGAACGCGGCGGGCACAATCATGAGGCCAGCCAGGAATGCGTAACCTGTGTCGAAGATCTCGATGCGACGCACGGACTGCTCCAGGTCGTCGGACTTCTGCATGTAAGAGCCGTACGTGATCATGATGCCCATGGCAAGCGACAGGCTGTAGAACATCTGGCCAAGCGCGGCAATAACCAGCTCGACGCTGAACTTGCTGAAATCGGGCGTCAGGTAGTACGCCAGGCCATCAACGGCGCCGGGCAGGGTGAGCTCGTAGACGCAAATGCCCACGGTCATGACCAGCAGGATGGGCATAAGCACACGGTTGGCGCGTTCGATACCGTTTTTCACGCCCAGGCCCACAATGGCGAACACGATGAGCAGAAACGCGATAGCCCAGATAAAGCTTTCGCCTCCGCCGGAAATGAAGTTAGTAAAGTACGTGCCGCCGTCGGCCAGCGCGGTGGATCCGTCCATGATGTAGGCGCCGGCGTACTTGAGCACCCAACCGCCGATGATGCAGTAGTACGGCACGATGATAAACGGGATGGCCGAGGTCAACACGCCGATAAACGCATACTTTTTACCGAACGACTTGAACGCGCCCAAGGCGGACTGCCCCGTCTTGCGGCCGAGCGCGGCCTCCAGCATCATGAGCGTGAAGCCGAACGTGACCACCAGCACAATGTAAGTGATAAGGAACACGCCGCCGCCGTATTTCGCGGCCAGGTACGGGAAACGCCACAGGTTTCCCAGACCGATGGCCGAAGCCGCGGCCGCCAAGATGAACGCCCATTTTCCCGACCAGGACGCTCGCACATGCCCAGATTTGCTTGCCATGATTCCTCCGATTCCCCGCGCGGCGCGTATCGCCCGCACCCGCGCGTCAGCGGCCCGCAAGCCGCCATCGTTTCGCCCCGCTTCCCCCGAGGCTGTTGCGTATAGGTTCGAAATTATAGTGCCTTGAAAGGTTTTCAGTGCAAAGCGCCGCAATCATTCGGAAGACGGCACATTTCAGCGGAATGCGGACAAACGAGCAGGCACAAACAAGCGAGGGCGGAGAAGGGCAAACGCACTGCGCTGGGGGCGCAAACGACCCGCAGACAAGCAACGGGGAGCGAGCAACGCATCAGAAAGCAAAACTGCGATACGTTTGGATTTTAATCGACAATCTCCGAATAACGCATTTTTTGACAAACCGTTGACCTGGGATTTTGCAAACGAAAACGGGTCGTCTACCAAGGACGCAAGCATTAAAACCCAAACGTATCGCAATTTGCAAAAACGTGACGAGACAGGGGCTTTTGCGCTCATTCGACAAGCCCCGCCCCGCCACTTCCCGTCCCTGTCGCGTTACCCCCTATTGTCACCCGTGGGTAACCTATGATATATAGTTAGGGTTATGAAACTGTTATGAATCGCACAGTGTTACCCTCGCGATTCGCATGAGCGTTCAGGCACGTACACGGGAGGAACATCATGAGCACAACCGATTCCGTCGCAACCCCCTATCTTGAGGTGCGCGACCTTTGCAAACACTACGGTGAGGGCGAGGCGCGCATCGCCGTTTTGCATGACGTCACCACTACCGTGAACAAGGGTGAGATCTGCGTGCTGCTTGGCCCCTCGGGCAGTGGAAAGTCCACGTTCTTGAACCTGGTGGGCGGGCTGGAAGGCGCTGATAGCGGCAGCATTCGCGTAGGCGGCACGGAGCTTACCGCGCTGTCGCCCAAGCAGCTCGGCGAGTACCGCCGTGAGAAACTGGGGTTCGTGTTCCAGTTCTACAACCTGGTGCCCGACCTCACCATCCGCGAGAACATCGAGGTCACCGCCCACCTTTCCGCAAATCCGCTGCCCATTGACGACCTATTGCACAAGCTTGGCCTGTACGAGCACCGCAGCAAATTCCCCCGTCAGGTGTCCGGCGGGCAGCAGCAGCGCTGCGCCATCGGCCGCGCGCTCGTAAAAAACCCGGGGCTTTTGCTATGCGACGAACCAACCGGCGCGCTTGATTACCAAACGTCGAAGGAAATCCTGCAGCTGATGGAGGACGTCAACCGCGACTTCGGCTGCACCGTGGTCATCGTCACGCACAACGACGCCATCAAGCACATGGCACACCGCGTGCTGCGCCTGCGTGACGGGCAGCTGGCCGAGGACGCAGCGAACGCGCAGCGCATGCACGCCCGCGATCTAACCTGGTAGGAGGTGCCGCCGTGTCACCGCTTACCAAGCGCTTCCCGCGCGAACTGAAAAACAACCTGGGCAAATACCTGGGAATCTTCCTGCTGATGTCCGTGACCATCGCGTTGACGTCGGGATTTCTTCTCGCGGCGCACTCCATCAGCGTCATCATCGACGACATCCCCGGCACCTACCACGTGGAGGATGGTCGCTTCACCACCACGTTCGAGGCAACCGACGCGCAGCTTAACGCCGTGCGCGACGCCGCCGAGGACGTAGGCGGTGTGGAAATCTACCCGAACTGGTCTATCGACGCTGATTTCGAAGGCGGAAGCGGCAACGACGATCGCAACTGCACCTTACGCGTGTACGAGCACCGCACCCAGGTTGACCTGGCCGCTTATGCGCAAGGCGACGTCCCGCAAGCTGCGGACGAGATCGCCATCGATCGCGTATTCGCCGTGAATAACAACGTTGCCGTAGGAGATACCGTTACGCTCAACGGGCGCACGTTCACCGTGTGCGGCATCATGACCACCGCCGACAACCAAGCGCTGTTCCAGAACAACTCGGACTTCACCGTGAACACGCTGACGTTTGGCGTGGCCGAGGTGGCGCACGCTGGTTTTGCCGCGCTTGAGGCCGACGGGCGCACGCCCGCGTACACGTACTCGTTCACCTTCAACGACGCCGACCTGACGCTGGCCGAGCGCACCAATGCGGAAAAGGACATGGTCAGCGCGCTTGCCTATGCCAACGCCCGCGTGGAGGACCTCACCGATGCCAGCGCCAACCAGGGCATCGGCTACGCTGCCGACGACGTGTCGGGCGACTCGGTGATGTGGAGCGTGCTTCTGTACATCATCATCGCCATCATGGCGTTCGTGTTCGTGGTGCTCACGTCGGGCACCATCGAGGAGGAAAGCGCCATCATCGGCACGCTGCTGGCCAGCGGCTACCGCCGCCGCGAGCTGGTGGCGCACTACCTGGCGCTGCCCGCGGCCGTGGGCGTGGCGGCCGCCGTGGTAGGCAACGTGGCGGGCTTCACGTTCATGAGCGAGCCTATGCGCGACCTGTATTACGGCAGCTACAGCCTGCCGCCGTACTACGCCACGTGGAACTGGGGCGTGTTCGCGCAAACCACCGTGGTGCCCGTGGCGGTGCTGGTGCTCATCACACTGGTGGGGCTTTTGCGCAAGATGCGCCACACCCCGCTGGAGTTTCTACGCCACGAAACCAGCAAAGGCGGTGTGAAACGCGGTTTTGCCCTGCCCGAGCGCCTAAGCTTCACCGCGCGCTTCCGCCTGCGCGTGTTTCTGCGCAACCTGGGCAACTTCGCCACGCTGTTCGTGGGCATTGGGTTTGCCAGCTTGCTGCTGCTGTTTTCCCTGGCCATCCTGCCGACCATGCACCACTACGCCGACAACCTGCGCAACAACGTGGTTGCCGAGCACCAGTACACGCTCAAAGCGCCGCTCGAGCTTGAGGGAACGCAGGACGAGCGCGATTCGTGGGCGGCCATCGAGCGGCTGCAGAACGTGGACGGCGATGCGCTGGCTGCGGCGCAAGATGCCGCCGACGATGTGCAGGCCGCGGGCGACGCACTGCAGGCGGCGGGCACCACGTTGCAGGACGCGGCGACCGCACTTGCCAGCTCGCCGTCAACCGACGCAATGCAGGTTGCGCAGGATGCGCAAGAAGATTTCGCACGCAAGCAGGACGCGTTCGCAGCGGCACAGGATGTGCTCAACGGCAAGTTGGACGCGGTGGCCGCGGCGCTGGATATGTCGCGTGACGATGTGCTTGACCTGGTGGAAAAGGCTGGCGAAGTGGACACCGACGACAACAACGTGCACCCCGTGAACACGCAGGACAACGGCGCGGCGAAGATCGCGCAGGCTGAAAAGTACGCCGTGTACACGCTGGAGTACGATCGCGGCGAAGGGGCCGGCACCGAGCAGATCACCGTATACGGCGTGCCCGAGAATTCGCGCCATTGGGACGGCATCAACGTGGGCGGCGGCCGCGTGGTGTTCGGCGGCGGGCTCATCGACAAGTTCGGCTTTTCCGATGGGCAAACCGTAAGCCTGTACGACAAGTACGAGGACGTCACGCACGACGTGACGTTCGAGGGCGACGCGTGCACCTGGGGCACTAAGTCGGACATGGCAGTATATATGAGCCTTGACGACTTCAACCGCCTGTTCGGAAACGACGCCGACTATTTCAACGCCTACGCCTCCGACCAGCCGCTTGAACTGGACACGCGCTACCTTGCCAGCGACTTGACGCCTGACGACATGGACGCCATCGGCGACCAGTTCACCAGCATGATGAACGATATGCTGGGCATGCTCATCGGGCTTTCGGTGTTCATCTTCCTGATTTTCATGTACTTGCTCACAAAGTCGATCATCGACCGCTCAGCACGCGCCATCAGTTACATGAAGGTGTTCGGCTATCGCGACCGCGAGATCAGCCGCCTGTACGTGCGCTCAATCACGCTGACGGTGGCGGTCTCGCTAGTGGTGTGCCAGCCCATCATCATCGCAGGTCTGACGGCCATCTTCCGCGCCATGCTGCTGTCCTACAGCGGCAACATCGAGATTTACGTGCCGCTGGCGGCTATCGCGGAAGTCATAGCCATCGGTTTCGCAACCTACCTGGTGGTAGCGCTGCTGCACACCCGCCGCATCAAGCGCGTCCCGCTGGCGTTGGCGCTAAAGGTGCAAGAGTAGGCATCGAACGCAAGCATGTGACAGGGGTCGGTGAAGTATCACGCTGGGCCGCTACGGCATGACCGATATAAAAGAAAAGCTTGCAGGTTTAGGGCTGCTGCCGTAACACGGCAACCTCAAGTTGCATGCGATAACGAAGCGTCCCGCCGCGCAGATGGCCTGGGTGCTTCTCGCGTTTGACGCAAGGCCCAAGCCGCCTGTGCCGAGCATCCCGTGCGCACTTGGCAGCAAATTTTGGCACGAATTCGCTGTTTCCGGAATGTTTGAAATGGCAACCTTTACGCGTAAACGCATTCGTTACATGATACCCATCGGTTGAAACATTCTTGGACAGCGACATGCCCGAGTGCATCAAAATACCGCGGCTGACATTCCACAAAGAGCCCATTTGTGCCGGAATCCATCTTAGGATGCGCATGCTAAACGCCCGCTCGCGAGTTAATTTACGGAAACGATTGGCCAAATTGCGGCGCGGTGGGTTTACCTGCTGCTACTATTGAGCACGGAACATATACCGTGCTTGAAGGAGGACCCTATGCCCACACGCGACGAGCGACGTGCCGCGGCGGCGAAGAACCTGGCGCTGATGCGCGGGGCGTTCGCTACCGAAACGGCTGCCACTGTTGAGAACGCGAAGATTTACGAAGACGGCGAAGGCCGCGAGCTACCATTGCCCGAGGTTGCGGAAGACGCCGCAACTATCACAAGCGTGACCAGCGATTTTGCCGTAAAAGCGCTGCATCGCGCCACGGGCAAAACCGTGCTGGTGGACCCGTGCTCGTTCATGCGCCCCGGCGGCGCGTACGAGGACGGCGCGTTTGGCCCCGAACAGATTTTGTGCTCGGAAAGCAACCTGTACCCGGTTTTGTGCGGGTGCAAAAAGGCCTATCACGACGCAAACCGCGGTTTTGCGTCCGGTCAGCTGTACACCGACCGCGCGCTGTACCTGCCCGACGTGGTGTTCACGCGCGACGGCGAAATCCGCCACGCCGACGTGCTGGCCATTCCCGAGCCTAACCGCACCCACGCGCTGGAAAACCATCGCTCCGAGCGCGAGGTTGAGGTCGCGCTGGCCGCGCGCATTGAGGCGCTGCTGCGTATCGCCGCAGCTAACGGCGCGGAAACGCTGATTGTTGGCGCGTTCGGCGCAGGCCCGCAAGGTTTCGACGCCGAGGTAACCATCAAGCTGTTCGCCGACTGGATTGCCGCGCATCCTGGCGCCATCAAGCACATCACGTTCGCCGTGCCGCGCGGAGCGTTCGCCGCATTCGACAACGCGTTCGGAGAAGTGCGCACGCACGAGCCGGTTGCAGCAGTCGCCCCCGTCGAGCCCGAGAACGACGAAGATGACTTCGACCCCAACGACTTACCCGAAGGCATCACATTCCGCTCGTAGGGCAAAACTGCGCAGTCAGTTATCAGGCCGTTTACTTGTGAGGAGACCGCATGAACAAGGCAGAAACGCTGCAACTTTTGCGCGATCAGGGTATTACGTTCGAAATCACCGAGCACAAGGCCGTGTACAACATGGAGGAGCTTGGGGCCGTTGACCTTCCCTATCCGGAATGGGATGCGAAAAACCTGTTCGTTTGCGATGACAAGAAGCGCGATTATTACCTCATTACTGTAAAAGGCACCAAACGCGTGAACCTCAACGAGTTTCGCCAGGCACATGGGCTGCGGCGACTAAAGTTCGCATCGCCGGAAAGCCTGCTTGAGATTCTAGGGCTTACACCTGGTGCCGTTACGCCATTAGGCCTGCTCAACGATAAAGAGCGGCGCGTGCGGTTTTTCCTGGATGCCGAGTTTTCCGGCAACAAAATCGGCGTGCATCCCAACGACAACACCGCCACCGTCTGGCTGCAGACAGACGACCTTGTAAGCCTGCTTGAAGCGCACGGCACTGAGGTCAGCATCGTGGACATGCAATAACAACCTTGGCCGCAACGTTCTGCGCGCGCCAACTGCCGATGCAAATTTTACGGGGAGTGAGAACACGCAGGTTCGCACTCCCCGCTGTTTTAGCAACATCAGGCGAAACTGCCACCGAAATTAAACGGTTTGAAGGCAAAAGATGGCTGAAACTTTCTCACTTCGCCCAAAACCTGCACCGGAACACGGCGAGCGATTCTCATTCCCCGCGATAAGCGCAATAAGCAGCTAGCGGAAACACCTGCGCGGCGAGGGGGCAAGCCCAGGCGGCAATGCCCATGCAGCCAAATAAAACGGCACAGCGAAACACGCCCGGCAAGCCAGACCCGCTAGTTCGGTTTCGCAGGCGGCTCGCCCTGCGCGGCACCTGCGCCACCCGCCCCACCGGCACCGCCCGGGGCATCAGGCGCGCCCCCTTGGCTGCTACTCACCGCCGACGCAATGTCGAACGCGCTGCCGCCGCTGGCGCTTTCGCCATCGTATTCCTGACCGTTGACGTAAAGCTTGTGGCCGTTCAGGTTGATGGTTCCCTGCACGCACGTCAAGCTGGACACATATGAATCGCCCGTAAGCGTCCACGTGCTGTTGGCATCAAGCTCCACATACACGTCGCCGGCTTGCCCGTCGGGGTTCACGGCCCCGGCAAACGACGATCCGTCGTGCAAGCACAAATTCAACGTTGACACATCATCAACCAGTATGTTCCCATCAATGACCTGGCCCGATGCGTTCAGATTCACATGCCCGCCGTTGCTGCCCGAGCTGCCCCATCCGGCCGCGGCCGCACGCAAAAACACGCCCGACGCATCGTTGTTCGTAATGGCAGCGCCCGTAAGGTCGATGTCGCACGCCGTGTTGTTCACAAAGAAGATGTCGCCGTTTTCGTTGGTAAGCGACCCGCCTGTCATGCTGAACGACGATGTGCCCGAGCTAGCATCGCCGGACATGGACTGGTAAATCATAACGGCCTGATAATAGTCCGACTTGTCGCTGTTTTTGCTGGTGTTCGACGCGATAAGCTGGCAATCCGTCAGCGCCACGGAGTTCTTGCCCTCCACCACCACACCTTGGCTTGCCTTCGATTGCAGGTAGGCGTCGGCCACCGAAATGTCGGCAGTTGAGTAAATGACCGGCGAACCCGTGCCCGCTGTGGTGAAATAACCGCCGTTTACGTTCACCGTGCCGCCGCCGCGGTCGGAACGGATGGCCGCCGACGAGTTGCCCTGCGTCTCGGCAGTCACGTCCGTGGCGTTCATGGTGCCGCCACCGGTGGTCATCAAGCCGCCCGAGCAATTGCCCGTGGTGCGGATAATGGAGTGCGAAACATTGACGGTGGTGCCTTCTCCATACGAGAACACGCCGTTGGCATGCGTGCCGTTTGTGCTGATGAGGGCATCGGAAAGCGCGAGCGTGCCGCCGTCGGTGGCAAACAGGGCCGCGTTTTCGCCATAGAAGTCGGCCTCGTCGCCGCTTGAGTCGCCGGTTTTGGTCACCGCAACGTTGGCGTACTGCGCCGATTCGCCGTCTGCGGTTATGGCGTGGCCACCGTCGGTTGCGTCATCATAGCTAGTGGTTGTTGAGATGTCCGCATCCGTCAGTTTTTGGGACGAGCGATCTGTTGGGGTCGCCGTTGCCGCCGCAGTCTGCGCTGCAGCATCGGTTGAGGAGCTCGCAGTCTGGTCGCTAGCAGCCTGGCCTGCGCTGCCCGATTGCGCTTGCGAGCATCCGACCAGAGACAACGTCAACATTGCTGATACGCCTAACGTTCCAAGCACCTTCTGCGTTGCTTGTGCGTTTCTTGCCTTCATAGGTTTGCCTCCGTTCGCTAGAACAGCCTGCGCGCGGCGCGCCAGGTCGCGCCGCCGCACGCTCTTTCGCATACCTCGACTATAATGAAACCTCCCTGAACAACCGGATGCTCAGTCGCGTTGGCCAGAACACCCGCGAAGTGCGTAGGTTTGAGCGATGCCTTGCCAGCCTCTGACTTTGCGTAAGCAATTTCCCCTGATGGCCAATGCGCCGACCGGCGGCTTATCCCACGTTGTAGCCAGCAACCTACGCACTTCGCGATGCTTCTGCATGCAAGCTCCCTCAGCCCGCACGGACCTACGCACTTCGCGTATGCTTCGCCGCGCCGGCGCAGGTGAAGGCCCTCTTCCCTAGCCGCCAATGCGTCCCGCACCGCCTTAAGCCGCCGTCTCACCAAAGCTTCCCTGCTCTGGTACACTTCTCATAGCGTTAACCTATGCAAAGCCAGGAGACCAAAGCCGTGAACCTTCAGTTTCTTCGTTATGTCATCGAAATCGCCGAAACGGGGTCCATCACCGAAGCATCTCGCCGCCTGCACATTGCGCAGCCAAGCCTTTCCAACGCACTCAAAACCATTGAGCGCGAAGTCGGCTTTGACATTTTCAGCCGAAGCCACACGGGCATTGCGCTAACGAAGGAAGGCGTTGAGTTTCTTGGCTATGCGCGCGGCGCGGTGCGGCAAATGGATGCGCTTGAGAACCGATTCGTGGCCAAACGCGACACGCGGCAGCGCTTTTGCATCTCAACGCAGCATTTCACGTTCACGGCAAACGCGTTCGTGGAGATGGCGCAAGCATACGGCGAAGACAGCTTTGAACTCATCCTTAACGAAACGCAAACGCGACAAATCCTCGAAGATGCTCGTAATCGCTTTTGCGACCTGGGAATACTCGCCTTACGCCAAGATAACGCCACACGGCTTTTGCATGTTGCCGACACCATGGGCCTTTGCTTTTGCGACCTGTTCACCGCCGCTCCGCATGTGTTTTTGCGCGCCGACCATCCGCTTGCCAACCGCGGGCCACTCACGCTTGACGACCTTGCGCCCTATCCTCGACTGAACTTTTTGCAAGGCTTATTCGAGTCACCCGACTACGCCGAAGAGCCGTTTTCCGACGCGCCAGCTGCCAAAATCATCCGCGTAAGCGACCGCGCCACCGTTGTGAATCTTATGCTCGGCCTAGACGGCTACACCGTCTCGAGCGGCATTTTCCCGCGCTACCTGCAAAACAACGCCATCATCGCCGTACCACTGGCCGAAGAAGAAACCTTGCGCATCGGATACGTCACCCCGAAAGGCTCATCACTTTCGCCCTTAGCGCGCGCATACATCGATGCGCTTATGCACTACGACCCCAATGCGGCAAGCGCGGAAGCCCAAAACCAATAAGCAAACCCCCGATACATAGTTTGAGACTATGTTAATAGTAAGTTAACCGGTATTACCCACGGTCAAACGGTTCATGGCATCATAAATCACGCACCTCAACCCGCCTGAACGCGAGCGCGCCATCGCGCTGTGCCTTCACGCTAACCCGCCTACCCAAGGAGCATCATGACCGCCCATGCCCTTTTCGGCTTTCTCACCTATGCTTTCGTGAACGCATTCACGCCTGGGCCTGGCAACATCCTTGCACTCAACACCGCAACCGTTTACGGTTGGAAAGGCGGAAAACCGCTGTTCATTGGTATATTCGCTGGTTATTTTGCCGTGCAAACCATCTGCGGGCTGTTCGTGTTCGGCCTTGGAGAAATCCTGCCGAGCATCCTTGGCGTGCTGAAATACGTTGGGGCGGCGTACATTGTTTGGCTTGCCGTGCACATCGCCGCAAGCAAGCCGCAAGCAGACGGATCAAGCGAGACCGCTGCGTTTTCGCGCGGCTTCCTGCTGCAATTCGTGAACGTGAAAATCTACTTTTTCGGCATCACGGCGCTCACCGGGTTCATCACACCCTGGTCAAGCAACCTTGCACCGCTCATGGCCGCCGAATTCTTCATTGCGGGAATCGGTTGCATCGCCACGCTCACGTGGATTGGTTCCGGCGTGGCGCTGCAACGCGTCTACCAGGCGCATTACCGCCCCATCAACTTCGTTTTGGCCGCAACGCTTATCGTTTGCGCCGCCAGCATGCTGCTTTCGTAAAATTTCCCCGCTCGAATTCGCTCAATGCGCCAAAGCGTACGCGAAGTGCGTAGGCGTAAGCAGGATACCGGTATGTGTCATCTTCCCGGCAGCGCTTTTCCCTGATAACCAACACGTCAACCTTTGAGCCAGCCCGCACATGCACAACATCCTACGCACTTCGCGATACTTCCGTTGGCAGCCCCCTCAACTCGTACCGATTCGCGCATAAGCCTATGCACTCCACAATGTATCGAGCCGCATGAGCCTCAAAGGCTCCTTAGATTCCCAGGTTCCGCATACAATCAAGCGAATATTTGCGCTGCTCTTGCCAACTGTGCATAGTGTATATATACTGTGCTTACCGGTTATGCACACGCTGCGCGCAGGGACGCTTGGGCGCAGCGAGGGTCAGGGCGCGTCTTGACCCGCAAGCCCACAGGAGCAAACGTGGACATCATCCTATCCAATTCAAGTGACAAGCCCATCTACGAGCAAATATCGCAGCAGGTCAAAGCACAAATCTTGTCGGGAGCACTTGCCTGCGGGGAAAAGCTCCCCTCCATCCGCGCGTTGGCAAACGGCTTGAACGTCAGCGTTATCACCACGAAGCGCGCGTACTCCGATTTGGAAACGGCAGGCTTTATTGAAACGGTGCAAGGCAAAGGCAGCTTCGTTGCTGCAGGCAATCGCGAGCTTTTGCGCGAGGAAAGCCTACGCCACATCGAAGCGCTCCTTGCGCAGGCCGCCGATGAGGCCGCGCGCCTCGGCGTAACACACGAAGAGTTACACAGTATGCTCGACCTGATGATCGACGAGTCACTAAACCAGAAATGAGCACCCTCATGGAAACCCTTTTCGAATTGCATGACGCAAGCCGCCGTCTCAGCAGCGCATTTGCACTCGACAGTGTATCGTTAAGCCTACAACCAGGCGAAATCCTAGGATTCGTAGGCGCAAACGGCGCAGGCAAAACCACCGTGATCCGCGCATTGCTAGGGCTTTTGCACCTTGACGGCGGCACGGTCAGCCTATTCGACACGCCATTCGGATCAAATGCGCCAACCACGATACAACGTCAAGTGCGCTCACGCATCGGCGTAGTGCTCGACACCTGCCCGTTCCCATCGGAAGTTACCGTTAAGCAAGCTGCTGCGTGCGTGGCGCCGGCGTTCAATCAGTGGAACAGCCGTGAATTTGCGAACCTGCTTGACGAGTTCGGCATCCCGCAGAAGGCGAAGGTGCGCGACCTGTCGCGCGGCATGGGGATGAAGCTGCAACTTGCGTGCGCGCTTGCGCATCACGCTGACTTGCTAATTCTTGACGAGGCGACCGCCGGGCTCGACCCCGTTGCCCGCGACCAGGTACTCGATCGCCTACGCGACTTTACTGCCGATGGCGCACGCGGCGTGCTGCTGTCCAGCCACATCACCAGCGATTTGGAGCGCATAGCCGACCGCGTGGCGGGCATCAACAACGGACGCATCATGTTTAACGTGCCGCGCGAGAGCATCACCGACCAAGCAGGCATCGCACATTGCACCACTGAGCAGGTACAAGAGGTGCTAACGGTGCTCGCAACGGCGGACGAAGCAGCATTCAAGGGCAGCCTCGCAGACGCAAATAACGGAACTGCGCATGAGGCGGACACCGGCAAGCTAACCGCCAACAGCGCCGATGCAGCTGAGATTTTCGGCATATCCACGCCCCGTGCCCGCCGCCGTGCATTCTGCACTGATGTGCTGGTACCCGACCGCTTCGCCTTCGCGCAAGCATTCCCCGAAATCCCCTGCGACCGCGTCACCATCGACGAGTACCTGCAGTTCGCCCTCGACGGCAAGCAAGCCCTGTAGCTGCGGAAAGGACTCCTGATGAAAGCCATTTTGCAATCGGAATTCGCTTGCATTCGCACCTTTGCACCAGCAACTATCGCCCTGCTTCTGCTCGTATGCATCTTTTTGAGCTGGAGCACGACCTCGACGGAAGTCACGTGCTCGGTCTGCGCCATGATGCCCATGCTTTTGACCCTGAGCTGCGCAACGATTGATGAATCGAACGGCTGGGGCCGCTACCGCGCCGCGCTGCCGTATTCCCGCCGAGACATTATTGCAGGACGCTACCTTGCCGTGCTGCTGATGACCGCCGCAACCACGGTAGCGACAATCGCAATCGGCACGGCGCTCGACGCGCTTATCGGCCCCTTCATCGCCGATTTCAAGCACACAACGCTTCCGGATGCCGTGATATCGTGCACGCTCGCAACCGTGATCGGGCTGGTCGTCTGCGCAATCGTGCAGCCGTTCTTCGTGAAGTTCGGCAGCAGCAAAGGAATACGCTACGTCATGATTGTGTGTTTCCTGGGCACGTTCGCTATCGTCGGGTTCGTGCAAGGCCAGCTTGACGAACGCACGCTCATGCTGGTTGGGCAATGGCTCGATGCGAACCTACCGACGGCCCTCGCGGCAACCGCAACCGCAGCCCTTGCCTTGCTCGCCCTCAGCTACGCCATAAGCCTGCGCATCTACCAACGCAAGGACCTGAAAGCGTAGCAGAGCAGCAAACGAAGACCGAAGCGCGCGGCAAACCTACGCACTTCGTGATACTTCAGCGCACCAATGCCGCATACACCGTGGCCAGCAGCAAAATGCGGCCATACGTGCAGATAACGCACATATGGCCGCATCTCGAACGATGATCATATATCGGTTACCGATAGTTCTTTATCTCTACCAGCACCTATAGTGCGTCATACACCTCATCGGTCACCGGTTCGCACCATTCGTTGGACGTATTCTCACCTGGGCAATCGAACGCCAGGTGGCTGAACCAGCTGTCGGCCTGCGCGCCATGCCAGTGCTTCACGTTGGCCGGAATCTCCACCACATCGCCGGGAGCCAACGTACGCGCCGGTTTGCCCTCTTCCTGGTACCAGCCGCGGCCCTCAACGCAGATGAGCACCTGCCCGCCGCCCTTGTCGGCATGATGGATGTGCCAGTTGTTACGGCAGCGCGGCTCGAACGTCACGTTGAAGATGGGCAAATACCCCTCGCCCGGCGCAACCACCGGATTGAGATAGGACTGCCCGATAAAGTACTGCGCAAAACCGTCGTTGGGCTTGCCCAGACCGAAGAAGCCGCCGTGCTGCTCGGGCGCATCCGCGTCCAGACCGTCGGCATACACTTCCTTGGCCATGTTAAATGCCGCCCACGCGTTCGGCCAACCGGCGTAGAACGCGATGTGCGTGAGGATTTCGGCCATCTCGGTTTGCGTGACGCCGTTTTTACGCGCCGTGGTCAGGTGATACTTCAGCGAGCTGTCCACAATGCCCTTGCCGATGAGTGCGCTGATGGTGACAATGCTGCGCTCCTTCAGCCCCAGCTTATCGGTGCGGTTCCACACCTCGCCGAACAGCACGTCGTCGTTAAGGTGCGCGAACTCGGGAGCGAACTCGCCCAACGCGTCATGCCCCGCCGTTTGCTTGATAGCCATATCTGCTTCCTTTCGTAGAGTTTGCTCCAAAATCCAAGACGTTGTGCAGCGCCTACAGCTTGCCGCCGAACACGGGGAAGAAGCTGGAATCGCCGTAATCCTTGATGTGCTCGGCCGCTTTCAGCGCCTCCATGTCCGCATCGGAGATGACGAAATCGACATCGGCGTTGTTTGCCATATGCGCCGGATTGGCCGTTTTCGGCAGCGGCACCATGCCCAGCTGCACGCAATAGCGGATGCACAGCTGCGCCGGCGTAACCCCGTATTTCTGCGCCACCTTGGCAATAAGCTGATTGCCCAGCGCCATGCCGTGCGCCACCGGTGAGTATGCCTCCACCAGAATGCCGTTTGCCTGACAGAACGCGATAAGCTCGGCAGGCGTGTTGCTGATATGTGCCAACACCTGGTTGACCTGCGGCTTTACCGACGCGTTATCCATGATGTTGCGCAAATCGTGCTCGTTGAAGTTCGAAACGCCAATCACGCGCACCTTACCGGCCGCCTGCGCTTCCTCAAGCGCGCGCCATGCGGCCAGGTTGCCTTGCTCGTGGCGATCGTCGGATTGGTTGACCTCCGCCCACGGCTGCGGGCTGTGGATAATCATCTGGTCCACGTAGTCCAAACCCAGCTTCGCTAGCGTCTCGTCAATGGAGGCTTTCGCGGACTCGTAATCCTTCAGCTCGGCTGCAATCTTGGACGCCACGAACAGCTGCTCGCGAGGCACGCCGCAGGTGCGCGCGCCTTCGCCAACGCCCGCTTCGTTGCCATATGCTTGCGCCGTGTCAACCATTCGGTAACCGATTTTCACCGCATCGCGCACCGCCTGCGCGGCCTCGACATCGTCCATCAGCCACGTGCCCAATCCAATTTTGGGAACCGCCGTGCCGCCTTCCACGGCGAAACGTTCGCCAAGCGTTTTGAACTCCTGCGTCATGCTTGCTCCTTCTTGTTCGTTCTAATTTGGTAGATGAGGAAATCCAAGCTTTCGAGTTTGCGCTGATTAGCATGGATAGCATCAAGCAGCTGCCGGCGATACACCCGCAGGCTTGTCAAGCGCTGCTCATCAGTTTCAAGCTGGGCAAACGTCTCGGCAAACTGCGCGCTGCATCCCGCATCGTACAAATTCTGCCGTGTTCGCTCGTCCATAGCCTGCCCATCTACCTTGTTTCTTTTACCGATACTCACTGTAGGCTCGTGCGATTGCAATGTAAAATGTCTATGATGAACTTCTGGGTATTCGTATTCCGTATGATGAAAAGCCGGTGAAGGAGCGCTTATGGAACTGCGGACGCTGCGATATTTCCTGGCCGTTGCACGCGAGGAAAACATGACCGAAGCTGCCAACGTGCTGCACGTGACGCAGCCCACCCTATCGCGCCAAATCTCCGACCTGGAACGCGAGCTGGGATGCACGCTGTTCGAGCGCACGAACCGCGCAACCGTGCTCACCGAAAGCGGTATGCGCCTGCGCATCCGTGCTGAGGAGATCCTCGGGCTAGTGGCGCAAACGCAGGACGAACTGGCGCCCGAAACCCGCGAACTTGCGGGCAACATTCGCATCGGCGCAGGCGAGACGCACGCCATGCACACAATCACTGACGCGTTCGCCGCGCTGCACCGCGAGCACCCGCGCATCACCTGCGAGCTGTTCACGGGCAACGCCGACGTGGTTGAAGAGCGGCTTGAGCGCGGGCTTATCGACTTCGCCCTAGTCATCGAGCCCGTTGACGTGCAACGATACGAATGGCTGCGCCTGCCCGAACGCGCGCGGCTAGGCGTGGTCGTAGGCGCGAACAGCCCCTGGGGCGCGCTTGACGCGGCCACACCAGCCGACGTTGCAAGCATGCCGCTTCTGGTCAGTTCGCGCACCGAGCACCCTAGCTTCGACCTTGCCGCCTGGTCCGACGGCGCGCTCACGCAAGACAAGCTGAACGTGGTGGGAACGTTTGACCTGGTAGGAAACGCGTCGCTGCTCGCGCAAACAGGAGCAGCGTGCGCCCTAAGCATCGACAGGCTGCTGCAGCTTGAAACCTCGGCCGTGCGCTTCGTGCCGCTTGAGCCGCAAATCACCATCGGCGCGTTCCTTATTTGGAAGCGCTACCGCCTGCACACCCCCGCCTGCAAGGAATTCCTCAGCCGCGTGCAGCAAGCCTGCCAGACAGCGATCAACTCCGCTTCTCAAGCATGACTCACATCGCCGCACGCCGGTAGCCGACCGACCCCGCCACGCCCCGCGTGTGGGATAGGGGTCGGGTGCCGTCCCATCGGACGCGCGGACGCGCACGGCAAGCTTGTGAGACAGTACCTGACCCCCGTCCCACCACCCAACCACGCGCGCAAAAAAGCGGGCCCCGCGAATCGAATCGCGGAGCCCGCTTCGTACGCGTCACATGCGCGCAGTTAGAAGTTCACGTTGCCAACCTCGGAAAGGCGCAGCTCGGGGTTGTGGTCGGTTGCCCACTTCACGTTCCACGAGTTTGTGAACAGTAGCAGTCGCCCGCCGCGCATGTCCTCAACCAGCTTCGTGTCACGCGTGATGTTCAGGCGCGACGTATCCAGCTCGTCGGGGTCGTTCTCAATCCAGCGAATGTCGGTAAACGGCATGCCCTGGCGGCGCACTTCCACGCCGTACTCGTTTTTCAGGCGCGTTTCCAGCACGTCAAGCTGCAGCACGCCCACCACGCCGGCGATAACGCTTTCCATGCCAAAACCCGGCTCGCGGAAAATCTGCACGGCGCCTTCCTGCGCCAGCTCGTGCATGCCTTTCACGAACTGCTTGCGTTTCAGCGTGTTGACCTGCGTAATGCGCGCAAAATGCTCCGGCGAGAACGTGGGGATGGGTGGGAACTGCACGTGCTCCCCCTTGCACACCGTGTCGCCGATGCTGAAGATGCCGGGATCGAACAGGCCCACGATGTCGCCGGCGTACGCCTCGTCCACCGTGGCGCGGTCATCGGCCATCAGCGACGTACCCGTGGCCAGCTTGAGCTTCTTGCCGCCCTGCACGTGGAACGCCTCCATGCCGCGCTCGAACTTGCCCGAGCAAATGCGCACGAACGCGATGCGGTCGCGGTGATTTTTGTCCATGTTCGCCTGGATTTTGAACACGAAGCCCGAGAATTCCTTGCGCTGCGGGTCCACCAGCTCGCCTGAAAGCGTGTCGGCGTAGGGGCGCGGCGCCGGCGCCAGGTGCAAAAACTCCTTCAGGAACGGCTCCACGCCGAAGTTGGTAAGCGCCGATCCGAAGAACACCGGCGATAGCTTGCCCGCCTGCACGGCGTCTAAGTCGAACTCGTCGGCCGCGCCGTCTAACAGCTCGATGTCGTCCACCAAGTTGCGATGGTTTTCCTCGCCGATAAGCTCGTCAAGCTCCGCATCGCCTAGCTGCGCCTCGATCTCGGCAACCTTTTTCGTGGAGTTGCCGCGCCCTTCGCCGTCGAAGGCGATGACGTTGCGCGTCTGGCGGTCGAACACGCCGCGGAACGTGCGTCCATTGCCGATGGGCCAGTTCATCGGGTAGGTGCCGATACCTAGCACCGTTTCAATCTCTTCCATAAGTTCGAACGGGTCACGGCTTTCGCGGTCCATCTTGTTCACAAACGTGAAGATGGGGATGTGGCGCAGCGTGCACACCTTGAACAGCTTTTTCGTTTGCGCCTCAACGCCTTTTGCGGCGTCGATGACCATGACAGCGGCGTCGGCTGCCATAAGCGTGCGGTACGTATCCTCGGAAAAGTCCTGGTGGCCGGGGGTGTCAAGGATATTGACGCAGCAGCCGTCATGCTCGAACTGTAACACCGAGGACGTGACGGAAATGCCGCGCTCCTTTTCGATGTCCATCCAGTCGGACACGGCATGCTTAGCCGAGGCCTTGCCCTTCACCGAGCCGGCCGTTTGAATGCTGCCCGAATACAGCAGCAGCTTTTCAGTCAGCGTGGTTTTTCCCGCGTCAGGGTGCGAGATGATCGCGAACGTGCGTCGCGACGCGATAGATTCTGCCAGCGTTGGCATGAAGTTCCTTTCCGCAAACCGGCCAACCGCCCGGCGCGCAAACGCGCGGCGGCGCAGCCAAACCGGCATGGTTTGTTTCGTGCGTAACTAAATTAGTATACCGGGCAAAAAGGCCTGGCGAAAGCCCGCACGCAACCGAAACACGGAAAGTACGCCCCCGCACAGGAGCTCAGGGGGTACCGGCCCCGCGCTGATACCCGAAGGCCTCAGCGCGAACCATCCCCGCACTGCTGGCATCACCCGCCCAGCAAAACATATGCGAAGTGCGTAGGTTGAAAACGCAATCGGCGCTGCAAGGGCGCCGATTACTGTCATATCACCTGGCTGAGCCACCAGCTATCAGCGCTGCCCGCCACAACCTACGCACTTGACATACCATAACGTACCGCTAGGAATTCGCAGCGTGCGAAAGTTCGTCAATCACCTCGGCAAGGTCGGCGTTGATGCAGATGGATTGCCTTTCGATATCGCGCGGCACAAGCGCCTCGCCCATGTTCACGCACGCGTACGTTGCTTGCGAGTTTGCCAACGTGGCCTGCCAAAACGGGTATTTGATGATCACCGGCGTGTTAAACCCTACGCCAAGCTCCAAGTACAGCACGCGCATGCCCTCGTGGCGGCGCACGAAATCGCGGTACCGCGCGGCGGCGGCATACCAGCCCTCGTCCTGCACAAACGTGTTGTCGGCGCGCAGATTCATGGACATCTCGGCACCGCAATGCCGGCAGCGCGGAATCAACTCGCTGGGAATGCGCAAGTTGCGCTGCTGCTCGTACATGGCGCGGATGGCCTGCTCGTTGTCGAACGTCTCGGCACAGCACGGCTTACTGCATTGGAACAGTCCGTAATCGCCTTGCGTGTAGAACAGGCGACGCTTGTCGAACCCCGCCAGTTGGAACTGGTGGTCAACGTTGGTGGTCAGCACGAAATAATCGCGACCTTCAAGCAATTCGCGCAGCTTGATGTACAGCGGGTTCGGTCCCAGGTCGTAACGGTTCACCATAACGTAGCTGCTCCAAAACGCCCAGCGCTCCTCGGGCGTGGCGTATGGGTAGAACCCGCCCGAGTACATGTCGGTAAACCCATAACGCTGCCGAAAATCGGCGAAATGCTGTTCGAACCGCGGCCCGGAATACGTGAAGCCCGCCGCCGTGGAAAGCCCCGCACCCACACCCACGAACACGGCATCGGCGCCGCTCAGCGTCTCAGCAAGGCGCTTCACATCGCTTGCCGCATCTTGTTTCTCGGCCGCACGGCCACAACCCAACATCATCTCGAACCCCTTTCGAAATCAAACGCAAACCGTCCGCGAAACGCTGCGTCAGCAAATCCATGAAGTGCTAGTCAACTTCCTTCCAGCACTGCGGATCGGGAGCGTACATGTTGCCCGTGTAGCCCGCCGCCACCGCCGGGCAGCCACGGCACCAGCCGGCCAGTTCGCAACGGCTGCACTTCTCGAACTTGGCAAACTCGCGATGAGCTTCCATGTTCTGCCCCATGAACAGGTCGTACATGCCCTGCTCGCCCACGTTGCCGATTTTGCTTTCCATGCGACGGCACGCGTACACGTCGCCGGTGGGCAGCACGGTCATGTGCGCGATACCGCAATGGCAGCCGTCGTAAACCTTGCCGCACCGGGCGCCCTCGGGAATGCGGAAGCGCCCCTGTTCCCAATCAATCAGCGTCCACAGGTGGTCCTTCTTCTGGAACGTGGTTTTGCACCCCGCCTGCTGCAGGGCATCTATGCGCTCCTGGCACGCCACCAGCAGCACGCGATACTCCAGCGGCTCCATATGGAACTCATCCAGGCGTTGGCCCTTCGTGGGGCAGTAGCGTCCGAACGCGAACACGTCGGCGCCGATGCGCGCCGCAAGGCCGATCATGTCGGGCAGCTCGGCGGCGTTCATGCTGCTAACGGTTGACATAAGTGCCAGCCACATGCCGGAACGCTTGATGCATTCGGCCGCGCGCAGCGTCTCGTCGAAGCTGCCGGGCTTGCGGAACAGGTCGTGCGTGGCGGCGTTCGAGCCGTCCAGGCTGAGCTGATACTTGCGGCAGCCCAGCTTGCGCATACGACGGCACACCTCATCGGTCAAATGAAAGGGATTGCCCATGATGCACCACAGGGCGCCGCGCGCATGCAGTTCCTCGGCCAGACGCCAAAAGTCGCGATGCAGAATTGGGTCGCCGGCGGTGATGTAGAAGTAGGGCTGGCGGCCCATCCGCTCGCACAGGTCATAGCAGCTGTCCAACACGTGCAGCATATCATCCCAGCTCATGGACTTGCACCCATGCGCGCATCCTCGCTGAACAGGTAACAGTGCTTGCAGCGTTGATCGCATTCGTCGGTGATGTGCCACTGGAAGGCGAACGTGGGCTTTCGCGGCCGCATCGGCCGCGCGGGGTGCGCATCCGAAGCGCCGCCGGCGACGTCTCGGGCCGTTGCGGCACCGCGGACAGCGGCCGCGGCATGCGCGTCGCTCACGGTTCGCCCGGCTAATTGGTCAACTCGGTCACCGTTTGTAACCGGTTGTTGTGCGTTACAGTCTCGGGTTACGCGCTGGCTGTCCATGTTCATTCCTTCGCCCCCCTATTCGCCCACGCACTCGATCGCCTCGACTGGGCACGCCTCGAAGCACGCGCCGCAATGCAGGCAGTTCTCCGCGTGAATGCGGAACGGCTCACCAACCTCGCCAGCCTCGATGACGCCCTGCGGGCACACGCCCTGGCACGTTCCGCAGCCGATGCACGCATCGGTGATGCGGTAACCGCGCGCTGCGGCCTGGCCGCCATCCAAGCGGTACGTTTCGCGGAAGATGGGATGCACGCCTAAGTTGAAGTACTCGATGGAAGCGTCCTCAATCTGGAAAATCACGTTGATGTCACGCGTTTGACCAGGGTAGACGTTGGCAAGATAGGGCTGCTCGGCATAGATGAGGTCGCGGATGCGCACGCCTTCGACACCCGGCACCTCCACCGCGCGCCCCGACAGGCGCAGCATCTCGTTGAAGCGCGTGCGCCCTACCGCCTGCACGCGCCCGTCGCGCGCCAAATCGCGCGCAAACGGCTTGCCACGAGACGTAAGGAAGTACACAGCATCGGGCTCGTAGTGCAGCGCACTGATGCAGCGCACCTGGGGCGATCCGTCCTCAGCCACGTTCGCGAAATCGAGCGTGCCGATAAGCTTGAGCTTTTCAAGACAGATTTGCAAGTTCATGAGCTGGCCTTTCGCTAGAAGATTGGTGAAAACGGAATCGAATGCGACCGCCAAACGCAGCGGCCCAGAAGCGCCAAACAGCGCTCCAGGTCCTGCGCCAGCGGCACCGATCAGCTGCATCCGCCCGCGCACATGCCATGTGCAAGCAAATCCGGCTGATCGGGCGCGGCGCGCGCGCGGGCCAAAACAAGGCGGTTGGACCTTAACCTTAGCCCGCACGAGCGCATCCGCGCCGCGGGACCCTTTACGCTATTCGGGGTCCTTCGTGCCACACGCGGGCGCGGGGTCGGTGCTGCCGCAAGCCGGAGCCGGGTCGGCGGAACTACAAGCCGGCGCTGCGGCCGGATCCGCGCTGCCGCACGCGGACGCGGGATCAGCAGAACCGCAAGCCGGCGCGGGCTTCGGGTCGGCGCTGCCGCACGCGGTTCCGCAAGCCGGCGCGGGATCGGCGGTGCCGCAGCCGCCAGATACGACGTTGTCAAGATTGCTCATCTTCGTCTCCTTCTTGTTCGTGACGCCTCCTCGGCGGGCGTCTATAATGCATTTTCAAGAAGAAGCCGCATGTGGGGAAGAAGCCACTAATCTATTAGGTACCCACCTTTTTATAAGGTAGCTTTGACCTGCGCGAAAGGAAAACTCATGCTCACAAAAGACGAACTTCCCCCGTGCCCCGTTGCCACCACGCTCATGCTCATCGGCAACAAATGGAAGATTTTCGTCATCCAACAGCTTATGGATAAGCCGTTTCGTTTCAGCGAACTGCGCCGCGCCATCCCCGGCATCAGCGAGAAGGTGCTCACCGACAACCTGCGCGCCTTGAAAAAAGACGGCCTAATCACGCGCACCGTGTTCCCAGAAGTGCCGCCGCGCACTGAATACGCGCTCAGCGACCTGGGCGAAACCATGCGCCCCATCATCGAAAGCATGGCAACCTGGGGCACCGGCTACCAAAAGCTCGTGCGCGAGCAATAGCGGCGAAAACGCGCCGCTCGCTTGCTCCCCGCGCACAAGCAGGCGGCGCCTTCATGCAAAAGCAACCGCATCACCGCGAAGATGGATACCCTCGACATTCGAGCGCACCCGCCTTCGTTGTTTCGTTCGAAGCATACGCATTAAGCACCCAACGGAAAAACGGCACCGTATTCGTGAACAGGGGGACGTAGCAGGTGTTCACGAACGCCTTTCATATTCCCGAAACGTGCACGTGAACACCTGCTACGTCCCCCTGTTCACAGCACCGTGTTCACACCCGCACCAACGCGAAAAAGCGTACCCGGTACATCCCCGGGTACGCTTTTCGTTTTCCCTGTTCGCAGCTTAATAGCCGAACAGTTCCGCGGCGTATTCCATGCGGCAGGCAATGCGCACGCCAAACGGGCAATTGCGCTCGCAGCAGCCACAATCCAAGCAATCGCCCGCATGGGCCGACAGCGCCGCGTAATGGCCCGCTACCGACTCCGGCACCGTGTCGTGCGCCCGCGCCAGGTCGTAGAATTTGTTTACCTCGGCAATGTTGATGCCCACCGCGCACGGCTGGCAATGCCCGCAATAAATGCACTGCCCAAAGTACGAGTGCTGCGGCGCATGCGACAGCACGCGACCGCAATTGCGCTCCCAATCGTTAGCCGTCTCGTACGCCACGCAGCCTTGCAGCTCGGCCACTGTTCGATACCCCGCCAGCACCGACGCCACCGCCGGGCGCGACAAGCAATAGTCAATGCACTGCACCGGCGTCATGGCCACGCCAAACGGCGACTTTTCCGCATCAAGCAAACGTCCGCCGGCAAACGGCTTCATCACGGTAAGGCCCACGTTTTTCTGCTCGCACATGTGGTGCAGCTCCTGACGGCGCGGGTCGATGTTCGACAGATCGTCGCTATAATGCTCGGCGAACATGACGTTGATGTCCTCAGAGGGCGGCAGCATGTCGAACGCCGGGTTCAGCGAGAACATGATCATGGCGATGTCATCGTACTCGCACGCTGCCAACGCCACGTCAGGGTTGTGCGTTGACAAGCCGATATGATCGATATGACCTGCGATTTTCTCGGCACGCACATACTCGATGAACGGACCGGACATAATGCTTGCGAACTCGTCGGTCGAGTCGACGTAGTGGATAAGTCCCAGCTCGATGTGCCCACCAAAGCACGCAAGCAGTTGCTCCCATGCCGGCACCACCTGTGCCATATCGCGCGTGCGCACGTACTGGCCGCCTTGCCACGTTGAGCCGAAATGCCCCTGCACAATCCAGTGGTCGCGCTGCTCGCACACCGCATCGCCTAGCGCCCGACGCACCGCGGGGTCGGCCATCCAGCAATCCACAATGTTCACGCCCGCCTTGGCAGCCGCACGCGTCACCTCGCGTGTAACCTGGGCGTTATCGCCCGGCATCCACTCGGCGCCAAAGCCTATCTCGCTTACGTTCAACCCCGTCTTGCCCAGCACGCGATAGTTCATGTTCCCCTCCCGATGATTCTTGCCAGCCCCCATAGGATACCCTATGACCCGCCAAGTGCGTAGGTTGAAACGGCTATCGCAAGTATGCGTGCCGCACCGCCCACAAAATCCCAGGTCGCTTACGTTCGGCGGCGAAGTTACCCGCGCAGGCGCGCGCAACCTACGCACTTGGCAACGGTTGCAATGGCGCACTCGCCAAGCGCCCGCCCCTTTGTAGCGCAAAGCGCCCGTATGCATCGCGAAGTGCGTAGGTTGCCGTTATACTGACATGCTATGAATATCGCACGTAAAGAACTGCCGATAGGCGCTTACCGTCTTATCCTTGTAGTTGCAGCCGCCATTTGGGGGCTTGGCTTCGTTATCGGCAAAGGAGCCATTCAAACCGTTGGCGCCACATGGTTTACGGCCATCCGCTTTCTTGGCGCGGGCATCGTGTTGTTGATTATCTTGTTTCCCCACATCAAACGCCATTTCGGCAAGCGTGTGCTTATTGCAGGATGCGTTATCGGGCTGTTTTCGTTCCTGGGATTTTGGACGCAATTTTTGGGCCTTGGCCTGACCACACCGTCGAAAAACGCGTTTTTGAGCGCCTGCTACTGCCTAACCGTCCCGTTTATTTGGTGGGTAGTTGCGCGCCGCCGCCCCTCGCGCAAAATCCTGCTTGCAGCGGCAGCATGCACAGTCGGCATCGGATTAGTCTCGCTTACCGATGGGCTCTCCATCGGGCTTGGCGACGGCATCAGCATCGTGTCGGCGTTTTTGTACGGCGCGGAAATCGTGGTCATCGGCCTGGTCATGCGCGACAACGACGTGCTTACCGTTACCACAATCCAACAGTTCACCAGCGGCATCTTGGCGCTGGCGTTAGCCCTGATCACGCAGCCTATGCCCAGTGTTGAGCAGGTAGCCACGCCCGCGTTTGCCGGCTCGATGCTCTACATTTGCATGCTGTCGGCGGCGTTCGGCGCCGTTGCGCAAAACCTTGCGCAAGCCCACGTTTCACCCGCGGAAGCCGGGCTACTCTGTTCGCTTGAAAGCGTGTTTTGCGCCGTGTTCAGTGTGGCGTTTTTCGGAGAACAGCTCACGGTAAAAATGGCAGCAGGTTTCGTGCTGATCTTCGGGTCCATCGCAGTGGCGCAACTCGGCGACGAAGGCGCAGGCGAAAGCACGGGGAAATCCGCCCCGGAGCTTAACAAACCCGCAGGTCAAACAGACGAGAAGGTCAACGATTCCGCCAGTGAGCCAACCAGCAGTTCCGTCAGTGACCCCGCCGGCAAACCCGCTTCAACCCGCAAAGGCAATCGCGGGCGCATCGCCCGTTAGCCAGCGCATCGCGCGCAAAGCGCCGCGCCCCCGCTTGCGGTCGCACGCGCCCGCCCGACCCGCAGGCCAAAGTCCACCTCACGCGGCGGCGCTCCAGCCCTGGCGCTACCCAACCTGCCCAGCGCGCGGCAATGTCCGCCAGCTGCAACACGCTCTTTTCCGCCCGCGATGCGCACTTCCGGGCTATAATTGCCCATCGAAGCAGCTACCGATACCCAAGAACGCGGCGCGCCACGCAGCTGCTATGCGCGCCAACAACCATGTTCTTCAAGGAGGAGACATGACGAAGTTCAACCACGTGATTATCCGCCGCCCCGGCAAGTCGCTGTGCGATGGCATTACGAGCGCCCCTGAACTGGGCAAACCTATCTACGAGCGCGCCATCGAGGAACATTACGACTACGAGCACGCGTTGGAGAAGTGCGGCGTCGACGTTACCGTGTTGCCCGCGCTTGAGCAGTATCCCGACAGCTGCTTTGTCGAGGATCCCGCCGTCATCACGCGCTGCGGTGCCATTATCACCAACCCTGGCGCGGCCAGCCGCAACGGCGAGAAGAACGAGATCGAGCCGGTTGTGCGCCGCTTCTTCGACGACGAGCACGTCAAGCACATCGTGGCACCGGGCACGCTCGACGGCGGCGACGTTATGATGGTGGGCGACCACTTCTACGTGGGCCGTTCCGCGCGCACTAACGAAGAGGGCATCCGCCAGTTCTGCGAAATCCTGGCCGGTTGGGGTCTGGAGGGCTCAGAGGTGCCGCTGGAAGAGGTTTTGCACCTCAAGACCGGCGTGAACTACATCGAGGACAACAACATGTTGGTGTCCGGCGAATTCATCGACAAGCCTGACTTCGCACAGTACAACAAGGTTATCGTGCCCGAGGACGAGGCCTACGGCGCGAACTGCATCTGGGTCAACGGCACCGTCATTGTGGCCGAGGGCTACCCCACCGTGCTCAAGGCCGTTCAGGACCTGGGGTACAAAACGCTGGTTGTGGACACCTCCGAGTACCGCAAAATCGACGGCGGCCTGTCCTGCTTGAGTCTGCGCTTCTAGCATCACCCGGCAAACGCCCGATTGCACGTTGCGCCCCTGCCAGCATCGGCCGGCAGGGGTGTTTTTGCGCAGCGCCGCAATGCAACCCGCAACCTGGCGATTTTGTGTGGTAGCAACGAAACCGTTTCCAAAGCGTTACCATGAACGTCCCTTGCAGCCGCCTGCGGTCGCAAGGCAATCGAAGAGCGCATGTCCCGCCCGGGGCAACCTGGGCGGGACATTTTTTGTCTCAAAACCCGCCGCGGCGCGGGATGCGCCCTCGCAACAGCAACGCACGCCCTTATGGAAATGGAAACCATGCAGCACGACAAACTCAAGCCCATCCTGTTCAGCATCATCAAACACACCGACAAAAAGGAGCTGCGCCGCCAGATTCCCAAAGACATCGTGTCGGGCATTGTGGTTGCCGTGGTGGCGCTGCCGCTTTCCATCGCGTTGGCTATTGCGTCGGGCGTGGGCCCTGAACAGGGCTTATATACCGCAATCGTAGCCGGCTTCCTTATTGCGCTGCTAGGCGGCTCTCGCGTGCAAATTTCCGGCCCCACCGCCGCGTTCGCCACCATCGTGGCCGGCATCGTGGCTACCGACGGCCTTGACGGCTTGGTGGCAGCCACCATCATAGCCGGCATTTTACTGGTGGTCATGGGACTATTGAAGCTGGGAACGCTCATCCGTTTCGTGCCGTACACCATTACCACCGGGTTCACGGCCGGCATTGCCGTTACCATCGTGATTGGCCAGGTCAAAGATCTACTTGGCCTAACGTACCCCGTCGGAACCACAACCATCGACACCACCGACAAGCTTTCCGCCATTGCATCGAACATCGCCACCGCCAACGGGCAGGCGCTGCTGGTAGGCGCGGTGTGCCTGGCCATCCTGGCGCTGTGGCCGCGCATCAGCAAGCGTATTCCCGGATCGCTTGTGGCCGTCATCGTCGGTAGCGCCATGGTGCCTGCGCTCGGGCTTCACGTTAACACCATCGGCGATCTGTACACAATCAACGCCAGCCTGCCCACGTTGCACGTTCCGCAGCTTGACCTGGAGCTTTTCCGCAACGAGCTTGCCAACGGCATCACCATCGCCATCTTAGCCGCCATCGAATCGCTGCTGTCGTGCGTGGTTGCCGACTCCATGATCTCCAGCCACCACCGCTGCAACCAAGAGCTGGTGGCACAGGGCATCGGCAACATAGGCTCGGTGCTGTTCGGCGGCATCCCGGCCACAGGCGCCATCGCGCGCACCGCCGCCAACGTGAAAAGCGGCGGCCGCACGCCCATCGCCGGCATGGTGCACGCCGCGGTGCTGCTGGTGGTGCTGGTGTTCCTTATGCCCTACGCCGCGCTTATTCCCATGCCCACTATCGCGGCCATTTTGCTGCAAGTGGCCTACAACATGTCGGGTTGGCGTAACTTCGCGCACCTGTGCGCCACCGCTTCGCGCGGCGCCGTTGCCACGCTGCTGCTCACGTTCACGCTGACCATCGTGTTTGACCTGGTCACGGCCATTGCGGTAGGCATGCTTATCACCGTGGTGTTGTTCATGAAGATGGTGAGCGAGGAAACCGAAGTTAAGGGCTGGAAATACTACTGCGACGAAAACTCCGAGGTCACGCACCTACGCGAACTGCCGAAAAGCGTGCGCGTGTACGAAATCAACGGGCCGATGTTTTTCGGCATGACCGATCGCATCTCCGACATATCGGTGAAGGATTTCACAAAATACCTGATCATCCGCATGCGCGGCGTGCCCTCGCTCGACGCAACCGGCATGAACGCCCTGGAAAACCTGTACGAGTATTGCAACGAAAACGGCGTGCGTCTTATTTTCAGCCACGCGAACGAACAGCCCATGAAAACCATGCGGCGCGCCGGGTTCGTAGACCTGGTAGGTGAAGAGCACTTCCGCCCCAACATCGACGACGCCATCGCCCACGCCCGCACGTTGCTTGAAGCCGAACGCGCCGAAAAAGCGGCCGCATAAGCGCCAGAACGAGGGGCCGCTCCGCCGCGGGTTCGCAATCGACCGCGGCGATGCGCAAAGCGCAACCCCGCCTCGAACATCGCCGCCACTCGCATTTCATACAGCGAGCAACCCGCACGCCCAACCCTCATCCTCCAGCCGGTTGCTCTGCACGCCGTCCGCAAACGCTTGCGGACGGCGTACGCACCACAAACATACGCGAAGTGCGTAGGTGTTTCTCCCGCAGCTGCATGGCGGCCGCTTCGCCCCGAACAATCACCAGCTCGGCCCTCCCGTCAGGTTTCGCATAGTCGATAGCACGCCAGCAATCTACGCACTTCGCGCACGATTGCAACGCTACAGGCGGAGCAAGCGCATCGACAATCGTGCAAAAATCGCCTTTTCATACCGTATGTAACGCGCCATCAACGGTTCGCGGTTTTTGCCGCACGGCGATATATAGTTCGCTCATGTACGAGACCCTGTGTGACATATCCGCCTTCCAGCTGCTCCGCACGCCGCCGCAAGTGCTTGCTGCCATGCCTGCGGTGCCAAATGCGTGCGACGACAAAACCCGCAGCAAGCTTAAACGGCACCCACTTGTTCAGCACGTTCTAGGACCTGTTGTTCACCTCATGGTCACCGATCGCCGTAAACGGTCTAGCGCAAAGTGCATCCAGTCCCATCTTGCATCCACCGAGCTTCCCTTTGGCAGCGTGATGACCACCGACCTTGGCATTAACGTTACTTCCCCGTTATTCACGCTTTTGCAGTTAGCGCAGCATCTTTCGGAGGAACGCCTGATCATGGCCATGTACGAGTTGTGCGGAACCTTCACCGTTTTCAAACCATCGCACGAAATCGAACTGATGCTAGCCGACAGCGAAAGCGCAGATCGCCAGCGCACAACCGACGATTGGGAGCGCGTGCAAAACTGCAGCGGGCAACTAACAAATCTCTGGCGCCGCAAGCCGCTCATCAGCGTCGAAGAGTTGCGCCAATTCGCAATTACGACAAAAGGAATGCGCGGGAACCGCCGCTTTGCAAAAGCTGCAGCAACGGTAACGGGCATCACGGCATCGCCGTTCGAAGCCCAAATGTCCATACTCCTTGCCAGGTCCCGCCGCAAAGGTGGCGAGGGTTTATCCGCGTTTCAAAATAATTACCGAATTCCACTCAACCCCATCGCATCGATGCTCGCCAATCGCGCAACCTGCTGCGCCGACATGCTATTCGACCAGCAGCGCGGCGAGAAACCCCTGATCATCGAGTGCCAAAGTCGCATCGCGCACGACAGCGCAGCATCGGCTGTATCGGATTCAAACCGCGTGATTGCACTGCAACACATGGGGTTTGAGGTCATGCTTGTATCATACGAGCAAATCTCGCGCGCCGACCACTTCGACGCGCTTAGAAGGCTCATCGCAAGCCGCCTTGGGATTGCGTATCGAGACAAAACCAGAAACTTGCGCAAGCGCGAGCACGAACTGCGGCGAAACATTTTCATCGACTGGGAGACCTTAGCCGCCTAGCGCGCCTCAACCTAGCATCTGCCCAACATACTTTATATCGTTGCGCCCTGTAGCACGTTAGGGTCATCGGTTTTTGTGACCCCACCCGCGTACATGCGGGTTTTCTTACACATGCTGTTATTTTGCACCCGCAAATGCATACCAAAATATCCTACTAATTTACTTACCTTGCGAAGTGCGTAGGTTTCGTCACTCGAAGATAGCATGATGCTATCTTCGCTGCACCAACCAGGAGATTTGCCGGCAAGTCTGCGGCATCAGCAGCACGGCGACATCATTTCGGCCAACAACCTACGCACTTCACGTATCATATGGAATGCAAGTACTCCGAAAACCGCCATCCCTGCTTGCCACAGCCTTGCGCAGCTGTTACCCCCCGCAACGCACCAAGCAGCAAGTCGCGTTACCACCTCATTTACTATCGAAGGAAGCATCCTTGTGATCAGCACATACACCATCCACGACAATCTTGTTACCTTGCATCTGCCCGACAGCCCAGGTACCTTAAACCCCTTACAAGTTGTGTATTTGCACACAACGGAAAACAGTGGGATTGACGTATGGGAGCAGTGCGCCCAGCTTGGCTGCGGGCCCTTCGCGCTTGCGGCCATCAAGCCGAGCTCGTGGAACGACGACCTTACCCCCTGGCCGTGCCCGGGAATTTTCGCCGACGACAAGCCGTTTGGCGGCAATGCTTGCGCCCAGCTGGATCTGCTTGAACACGAAATCATCCCAACAATCGAGCGCGACCTCACAAAACCGCCTGATCAACGCATTGTCGCCGGGTATTCGCTTGCCGGGCTGTTCGCCACATGGGCTGCGTTTGAAAGCACTTTGTTCAGCGGCGTTGCCAGCGCTTCGGGGTCGTTTTGGTACCCAGGTTTCGCCCAATTCGTACGCGAGCACACACTTACAAGCCCCGTAACACGCGCATATTTCTCCCTCGGCAGCAAAGAAGCGCGCACGCCAAGCCGACTGCTGCGCAACGTCGAGCAGGGAACACGGCAGGTCGCAGACGAATTTCGCGCCAAAGACGTCAAAACCACCTTCAAGAAAAACCCGGGCAACCACTTCAAAGAGCCAGCATTGCGCATGGCAAAGGCAATCCGCTGGATGCTCGACCAGTAAAAGCCTTCGCTCGCCGCGCGCAAAACGATGCGGCAAACGGCACGTCAGCGCCAAGCATGGGACGAGAAACGGCACCTCACCCCGCACAGTATACGTCAGACGATTCTGGCCGCCGCGCAACCAAAAGGCAAGGCCAGCACGCAATCGGCACCGGCCTTGCCGTTAAATCATCTGCCGCTTGCAGCAACAAGCGACGCATCGCCTCAGCTACTTTTTGCGCAACGTCACGGCAATGGTGTTCAGATACGCAAGCGCACCGGCCTCAACGGCAGCACGGTCACCGCGCGCATAAGGATTGTCGCACGCTATCCAATCAGCCCATGCCTCGTTCGTGCATGCCATCGGGTGCATATCGACGATCTCCACGCCTTCGGCTTGCTCAATCATCGCCCTCCACCAGGGGATATCGTGCATATACTCAAGCTGCTCGGGCGTCCATGACGCACGCAAACACGCCGGGATGTCGTCATGGCAATCGCGAACCATACCGGGAATCGATAGGTACAGCATGCCACCCGGCTTGACGTACGGCAGCAGTTTCTCGCCCAGATACCGCGAGTCGCGGCCGTAATAGTTGTACGAATCGATACTCACAACCGCATCGAAAAACTCCTTCGGAAACGGTAGCCCTTCCGCAGCGTCTGCCTTCACGGGGTGAATTGCCTTGTCAGGCACGCCCTGCTGCCGGAAAAACGCCCGATTGCGCACAGGGTCGCTCCAAAGGTCAACGGCATACACGTTAAAGCCATACTCCCGCGCCAGCATTACGCTTGTGATGCCCTCGCCCGACCCTAGGTCGCACACAACGCTGCCGATGGGCACATGCGCGTCCGCCAGCAGCTCCTCGCACAGCTTAAGCGAGTTCGGACCCATGATTTTCGAGCGCACGAGTGTGGTGTCAAATTTATTAGCTTTAGAGAATTTCATTGTCTTTCCTGTCTTGACCTGCGCCAATACATTGACGCTCTCTAATACCTGCACAGGTTGGGACGCAACAGAACCTAAGACCGTCAGCACGGCCCTGTAACACAGTTATTCGTTACGCGTCCCTAAAAGACAACGACCAAAAAGACATCCCCTTGAAATTGGGCGCGGCAAGGCCCATCCCTACCGCCTGGCCGCATTCTACGCCCTGCGCAACGCCAAAGCAACCAAAACGCGGCCGAAAAAAGCCAAAACAAGCTGCGCGAGACAATGGCCGAGCGGCCTTGAACGCACAACTTACGCGAAGTGCGTAGGTTTATCGCAGCAAGACGCCAAGGAGCCGGCGTTCGGGCAAGGCCACCCCCCGAAACCCCATGTCAAACGCATGCGATCGCAGCGCACGCACCCTGCAACTCGCCAACGCGCAAACCACCTACGCACTTCGCGCACGATAGCAAGGTGTCATAGCCGCGGCACCGCACCGACCCACGCACTTCGCGCACGTTTGGTGAAGCGAAAGCGCCAACCTACGCACTTCGCGCTCGTTCGGAGCACAAAGATCCCTCGGCCAACCGCGAAACGAAGACATTACATAGCTGACGTACAATAGCAACAGCAAACGCAAGCAGCGCAGGCGCAAAGCGCCTGTATCCAATCAAGGAGGCACAATGGACGCGAAAACGGCGCGCATCGGATTCATCGGGTTCGGCAACATGGCGCAGGCAATGGCAAAAGGCCTGGTGAACCATGCAGGCGTAGACGGCAGCCGCATCACGGCATGCGCGGCCCACTTCGACAAGCTGTCGGCAAACTGCTCCGCGATCGGGGCTACCGCCGTGCACACGCCGGCCGAAGTGGCGCAAGCAAGCGACCTGATCATCGTGGCAGTTAAGCCGTACATGGTTGCCGAGGTCCTTACGCCCGCGCGCGAGGCGTTGGCGGGCAAGGCCGTTGTGTCGGTTGCCGCTGGCCTGCTGTTCGACTTCTACGAAGACCTGCTAGGCACAGGCAGCCACCACCTGTCCACCATCCCGAACACGCCCATTGCAGTAGGGTGCGGCGTTATCGCGTGCGAGCAAACACACTCGCTGGCCGCTGACGAATGGGAGGCGTTTACCCAGCTGTTCGGCCCTATCGCGCTCATCGAGCCCGTGGCCGGAAACTTGCTGTCAACCGCCAGCGCAATAGCCGGTTGCGGGCCCGCGTTTGCCGCCATGTTCCTGGAATCGCTGGCAGACGGCGGCGTGAAAAACGGCCTGCCGCGCGCAACCGCTTACCGTCTTGCCGCGCAGATGATGGCCGGCACCGCGCAGCTGCACTTGGCAACCGGAACGCATCCCGGCGCCATGAAAGACGCCGTGTGCAGCCCGGGCGGCACCACTATCAAAGGCGTAGCCGCGCTTGAAACGGCGGGCATGCGCAGCGCCGTGATCAGCGCCGTTGACGCCACGCTGCAGTAAACCCGCCTGCCTGCAAGCAATTGCTGCGCAAGGTTAACAAGAGCGGTAAAATAAGCAAGTTTGAACACCAACAATTCGTCTGCGTCGGCCGCTTTGCAACAGCAGCCCCGCCTACAGCCAACAAAAGGAGGCGTCCCATGAGATTGGGTCCCCAGGAAACCGTGTGGATCGCCGGCGCGGCCGGCCGTATGGGCCAGGCCATCGAGCATTTCCTTGACCACAGCCGCTACAAGGTGGTCACCACCGACGCCGAAATCGACGTCACGAACTTGCGCGAGGTCATGAACTACGCCGAGTCGTATCGCCCCGACTTCGTAATCAACTGCGCTGCGCTTGCCAGCCGTACCGAGGCCGACGAAAACCCTGATAAAGCGTACAAAATCAACGCGCTTGGCGCGCGCAACCTGGCTATTGCCAGCAACGACGTGGGCGCCACGCTGGTGCACCTGTCCACCGACGACCTGTTCCCCGAATCATCCGACCACGCGTTCAACGAGTTTGAAACCACCAACCCGCCGCACGTGTACGGCAAGTCCAAGCAGGCCGGCGAGCGCTTCGTGCGCGAGCTGAACCAGCGCCACATCATCGTGCGCTCCAGCTGGGTATACACCGCGCTGCCCGATGACTTGCTCGGCCGCGCGCTCAAGGCGTCGGCGCAAGGCAAAACCGTACCCGTTCCCGCCAACCAGTTCGCGTGCCCCACGTCGGTGGACACGTTCGCAAAGTTCGTCATCGCCGTTATGGAGTCAGACGAGTTCGGCACGTTCCATGCCGCGTGCACGGGCGTAACCAGCCGTTTCGAGTTCTTCGAGCGCGCGTTTGCGCTTGCCGGCCAGCCCACGGGCAACCTGCGCGGCACGGCAAACCCTTGGCAAGGCTACCGCATCGAGCTTGACGACATGATGGCACGCCTGACCGGCGTGTACGAGTTTCCCACCTGGGAAGACGATCTGGTCGCGTTCGCGCAGGCGCACAACCTGGCGGCGCTGGCAGCTGGCGAATAGGAGCGGCGCGTGACCACGGAAATCAACATGGGCGAAAAGCCCAAACGCTTCCATTTGGGACTTACCGGCAGCATTTTGCTGGCACTGGTACTAGGCTTGGTGTGCGGCGTCATCTTCCACTACCTTGTCCCCGCCGGCACCGTGCGCGACGACGTGTTCGTCAACGGCATCTTCTACGTGTGCGGCCAAGGCTTCATCCGCCTCATGCAAATGCTGGTGGTGCCGTTGGTGTTTTGCTCGATCGTGTGCGGCGCGTCGTCCATCGGCGACACCAAAACGCTGGGCACCATCGGCCTGAAAACACTTGGCTTCTATCTGTGCACCACCGCACTGGCCGTAGCCGTGGCGCTCACGGTAGGCAACCTCATCAACCCCGGCCGCGGCGTGGACATGTCTAGCATGGCAACGTCCGACACATCAAGCCTTTCAAGCTCCACCAACTCCGACGTGTCGTTTGCCGACACTATCTTAAGCATCATCCCGAAAAATCCCATTCAAGCGCTGGCCTCGGGCGATATGCTGGCCATCATCTTCTTTGCCCTGTTCATCGGCATTATCTTGTCTATGATGGGCCGCAAAGTTGAGGTGGTCCACCGCTTCTTTGAGCAGTTCAACGACGTCATGATGAAGATGACCTCTATGGTCATGTACGTGGCGCCCATCGGCGTGTTCTGCCTGCTGGCGCGCACATTCGCCAACATCGGCTTCGATGCGTTTTTGCCCATGCTGAAATATATGTTCGGCGTGCTGTTGGCGCTGGCCGTGCAATGCCTGGTGGTGTATATGCTGCTGCTGTTCGTGTTCGCGCGCGTCAACCCAGTGAAGTTCCTGAAGAAGTTCGTTTCCGTGATGATGTTCGCATTTTCCACGGCAACGTCAAACGCCACCATCCCGCTGAACATTGAGACGCTGGAAAAGAAAATGGGTGTTGACCGGCGCATTTCGTCGTTCACTATCCCGCTGGGCGCCACCATCAACATGGACGGCACCTCCATCATGCAGGGTGTGGCCGTGGTGTTCACCGCGCAGCTGTTCGGCGTGCAGCTTGGGCCGGTTGAATACGCCACCGTCATCGCCACGGCAACGCTGGCGTCCATCGGCACGGCCGGCGTGCCGTCAGTGGGCCTGATCACGCTGTCGATGGTGTTCAACTCCGTGGGGCTGCCGCTTGAGGGCATCGCGCTGATTATGGGTATCGACCGCATCCTGGACATGACGCGCACCGCCGTCAACATCACCGGCGACGCCGTGTGCACCACCATCGTGGCCAAGCAGGCCGGCCGCATGGACATGGATGTGTTCAATAACCCGGAAGCGGGCCAGGAGCTCGACGATGTGAAGGCGGCCTAGGGAACAAGGCGCAGGCGGATGGCGCACGGCTCAAGGTGCAGCAACCGCTTAACGCTCACGCATCTCGTAACCGCAAAAGCCCCGTTCACCTGCGTGAACGGGGCTTTTCACATTCGCACTGGCTTGGTTTGCCGCCACCCGGCGGCTTGCTCCGCGCGGTTTACTCCTGCGGTTCGTGCGTGGCGCTGGCCACCATCACATGGCTGGTAAACTGCGGGTCATCGCGCCACGGCACCACTTCACCCGCGGCAAGCGTGGCCGGCAGGTCGATGATGCGCTGGTTCGACGAGCCGCGAAAGCGCAGCGTGATATCGTGGTGAGCCTGCACAAATGGGCCGTCAACCAGCACGTCGATAGCCGCTAGCAGTCGACGGGTCACCTCGGTATGACGCGAGCTGTTGGGGTTGAGCAGGTCCTCCAGCGTGTCGCCCGTATAGCACCAAATGGTTTTTCCCGGATATGCTTGGCGCACGCGTTCAACGAAATCCACCAACGCGCGCTGGTTTTCCGGCTCCATAGGCTCGCCGCCCAAAAGGCTTAGGCCGTCGATGTACTCCGCCGCCAAGCTGTCGACGATTTTGTCCTGCACCTCGCGCGAAAACGGACTGCCCGCCGTGAAGTCCCACTGGTCAGGGTTGAAGCACCCCGGGCACCCATGCCGACACCCCGACACGAACAGGCTGGTGCGCACGCCCTCCCCGTTGGCAATGTCGAAATATTTGATCTCCGAGTAGTTCATAACTCCCCCGTTTTCGAAGATTCTCACTACGTTTGCGTCGCCGCCCACGCGGCCCGCAAGGGCAGATGCAAGCGCAGCGACATATCCTCATATCATGAGACTTTCGCCGCGAACACGCAACCCACCGCGCCGCCAAACGGGCAGGTAAATGGGCGCAATTCAAGCGCAGTCGGTCGCTTATGCCAGCAGAGCGCTTTGCAGCCAAGCTACCCGATACGCTCAGGGATGCTGGCGATAGCGGCGGCAATGGCCTCGTCCACGTTGGTGGTGGGAATGTCGGTAGCGTTAACGCTGATGCATTCCGCCTGGTCAATACCGAATACCTGCGCCAGGCCCTTTACGTTTTGCCAGCCCAAATCCTGCTCGTCGGTGGCAAAACCGCCGCGCGTGGTAACGTAATACAGCTTGCTAGCGCGGCATGCGCCCACCGGACCGTGGTCAGTGTAGCGATTCACAATGCCCGTGACGCTGATGTGCTCGAAATACACCTTCAGCAGCGCCGGATAACCGCCTTCCCAAAACGGGGCGGCAATAACAATCTCGTCCGCTTCGGCAAACTGATGCGCCAGGTCGAACATCTCGTCGCCAAACTTCTCGGCAGCACGCAGCTCGTTGCGGTACGCCAGCGATTCAGACACG
>ERZ808240.700-NODE-700-length-43015-cov-16.598534_pt1 | contig 43015 bp, 36 predicted proteins | sample MGYA00521084_ERZ808240 | MGnify/ENA primary metagenome ERZ808240 (study PRJEB31516, sample SAMN03275571) | gut metagenome | biome: mammalia-associated habitat; material: feces | host: Papio cynocephalus | place: Kenya | collected 2012-08-06 ...
GAAGAAAGCCGTTTTTCTCATAGAACCGCTTTCCGCAGGCACCGCAGACATACCTTCGCTTTCTCAGGTACAGATATGTATGCACTCCGCGCATATCTATATCCTTGACTCGTTGGATCCGGTAGTCATGGATGCGCTCTGTCTCGCTTTGACAGCACGGGCAGATGTGCTTCTGCCGGGGTAGGTCCACCTCTATGCAGCAGCCCGTTTCATTTTCATAAACATTTTTTACGATTACATCTTCCAATCCGAGCAGTTTTGAGGTATTATCTTTCATAGAGCATACAGAGTCCTTTCTGATGGGTTTAGGCAGCTTCATTTTAAAGGATTTTTCTGTTATGCTCTACTTTTATTTTTGTATATACTAAAAGTTGGTGTGCCCGAAAACCCGAGCACCCCAACTTTTAGTTTAGAACCTATTTTCATTCATTTATTATAGAGCCTTTTTGTTCAGCTCTTTCAGGTCGATCCGCTGACAGCGCCGTTCGTATTGAAAACCTTCAAACGACATGACGGCCGGAAACCATTTCCTCGCCTGGCTAGGTCTTGCTCTTTATGGAATCCATTTTCTCTGTAACATAAGACAGGTGCTTTACCATTTCCGCTTCGGCGAGCATGGGATTGTGCTGCTCTATGGCAGCGATAACGGCGCGGTGGCTTGCATTGACGCTGCCCCACTCGCGCTCAAAGTCGAGGCGGTTGAAGTGCTCCATGTTGGAGCGTATGACAGGCAGAACGGCAGAGATGGCGCTGTTGCCGCTGCTGACGGCAATAAGCTTATGCAGCTCAATGTCGTACCTTGTGCGCTCGTCGTCGCTTTGTGCGGCGTCAATGGCGTCAATCAGATTCTTCATATGCGCTGTCTGTTCCGCTGTGGCATTGCAAGCAGCATTACGCGCGGCGTAGCATTCCAGCAGAATACGCAGATCCAGAAGATCGCGTATCATTTTTTCTCTGTCACCGGTAAAAGAAAGCCCGAGCGGATCGTCTGACATCCCCGGATTCTCGCGCACAAAGGTGCCCTTTGCACGGCGGATCTCAAGCACGTTGCGCGACACAAGCAGCTTTACAGCCTCCCGTACCGTCCCCCTTCCGACACCGAATTCTTCGCTAAGCTCAAATTCGCTCGGTATCCGCGCACCCGGCAGATACTCATTACGGCGAATCATCTCAACTATCCTGTTGGCAACCTCGTTGGCCAGTGATGGACGCTTTGCATCCGCGCTGCTGGCAATATAAGAATCTGACGGCATTTTCGTGATCGCCTCCCCGTATTATATGGATATGCATAAGGCAGCGCTGCCTTAATTATATTTACACCTCTCAATAATGTCAAGGGCAGCGCTCACCTGGTGAAACGCTGCCCTTGACGGCTATGTCAGAAAATTATTCCTGTTCCGGCAGGAAGATAACCTTGCCGGCCCCGGCGGAGATTTGCTCGAAGGCTTTGTTAGCTGCGGAAAGCGGGAAGCGATGAGTTATGACCTTGGTCAAGTCGACCTTGCCGCTTGATACCATGTCACTGAGCGCGTACCAGGAATCCCAGATGCGGCGGCCGAATATACCCTTTATTGTTGCGCCGGAGTGGTGCATGGTCTTCATTATGTCAAAGCTCACGCGCTCGCCGGGGTGCGCAAGAAGCATTATTTTACCCTCTTTGCGCAGATAGTCGGTCATGTCGTCATAGATGGAGCCTGCGCCGGAGACCTCTATAATGACGTCCACACCGCCGCGCTCGCCGCAGGTTTTTTTGACTATCTCGCGGAGATCGTCCTTGACGGAATTGACGCCGATAGCGCCAAGCTTTGCCGCAAGCCCTGCTTTGAAGTCGCTGATGTCCACGCCGATAACGGTCGCGCCGCTGGCGAGGGCGAGCTGAATCGCCATCTGACCAATCGGACCGCAGCCGTAAATCATCACCACGTCCCCGGCACGGACATTGGCCTCACGCAGACCGAACATAGCCACACCGGCGGGCTCAAACAGCGCACCCTGCTCGTAGCTGACGGTCTCAGGCAACACAAAGCAGCATTTGGCCGGGGCAGTGGCATACTCGGCAAAGCAGCCGTCGCAGCTTATGCCGTATATTTTAAGATGCTGACAGTTGTGCGCGTCGCCGGTACGGCACTGATAGCACTCACCGCAGTAGATGTGCGTCTCGATGGCGACTTTATCGCCGATCTTTACGCCTTCAACAGCTGCGCCGACTTGCTCAACGATGCCGCAGCACTCGTGACCCAGCACGAAGGGGTACTGTGCGCCATACCTGTCGTTGAACTTCTCGCCTGCGGCATTCCACTTCCAACAACTGTAGTCTGTGCCGCAGATGGCTGCTGCTTTGACCTTTATAAGAACCTCGTCGTCTTTCGGACTGGGCTTGGGGATATCTGCGTATTCGACACCGGGGGCGCGCTCTTTCTTTATGATAGCTCTCATGGCATATCCTCCGTCATAAAAACATTCAGAATTACATACGACGTCATATGTTATAGACGAATTATATTCGCTTCACGTTAGCTTGTCCATATGGCGCAACTCACAAAATGCGGGCATAAAAATTGTGGTTTGTGTCAAAAATATTGTCTTAATATTGTCAATTTGCCGTTATAGACAATTTTCGGCACATATTATTATAGAATATTACCTATTGAAAAATACATATGCAGCCTGTATCATATAGTCACAACATACGACGTCATACAATACAAAACACATAAAGGAGCGTCCGGCTATGATTTACAGCATCCGTGAACTGAAGCTGATGGCCAACACAATCCGCCGCGATATAGTAGACATTGCATACAAGGCGCAGGGACCCTCGCATCCAGGTCCTGCCCTCTCGTGTACGGATATAGTAACAGCCCTCTATTTCAATATAATGAAAATAGATCCAAACAACCCGCAGTGGGCAGACCGGGATCGCTTGGTTCTCTCAAAAGGTCATGCCTGCCCGGTGATATACTCGGCGTTAGCTGAAAAAGGATATTTTCCGAAGGAGTGGCTTGAAACCGTACGAAGCATTGGCAGTCGCCTGCAGGGTCACCCGGACATGAAAAAGACGCCTGGCGTCGATATGACGAGCGGCTCGCTCGGCAATGGGCTTGCCGCTGCGCTTGGAATGGCGGTTTATCTCAAGCACGAGGGCAAGAGCTCGCAGATTTACTGCATCCTCGGTGACGGCGAAATCCAGGAGGGTCTCGTCTGGGAGAGCGTGCTTGCTGCGCCGGCGCTTGGCTGTGACAATATCACTGCTATTGTAGACTGCAACCATCTGCAAAGCTGCGGCGCAGTGCCTGACATACAAAATGTGCCCGGCATGGCACGCGCCTGGGAAGACTTCGGCTGGAACGTGCTCCGCTGCAATGGGCACAACATGGAAGAGGTGATCTCAACGCTCGAGGTCGCGCGCGACTTCCGCGGCAGACCGACCGTCATAATGGCCGACACCGTTAAGGGCAAGGGAGTGAGCTACATGGAATTCAACAATGACTGGCATCAGAAAGTACCTACTAAGGAACAGTATGAGCGGGCTGTTCAAGAGCTTGAGGAGGCGCGGAAATGTCTATAAAGTATGATTCTATCTCCACACGCGATGCATTCGGTATTGCGCTTGCCGAGGCCGCCCGCGAGTACCCCAATCTCTTCGCTATCGGCGCTGATACAACCAAATCCATGGGCTTTAAGCCGATGATGAAGGAATTTCCGGATCGCGTTATAAATAATGGCATTGCCGAGCAGAACATGGCAATGATAGGCGCGGGTATTGCCGCTGCCGGCGGCAGGGCGGTCATCGCCACCTATGCCCCCTTTGCCTCCATGCGTATCTCTGAGCAGGTGCGCACCTTCATATGCTACCCCAACCTGGATGTAAAGGTAATCTCCGGTCTTTCCGGTCTTTCCGGCAACATCGAGGGCGTAACACATCAGGGGCTTGAGGATATAGGCGTAATGCGCAGCATGGCAAATATGGTGATAGTTGTTCCTGCCGATGCTGCCAGCTGCACCGCTGCCGCGCGCGAGGTGCTCAAGTATGTCGGCCCGGCCTATCTGCGTATCGGACGCGGACCGGTTGAGCAGGTGTTTGACTCCGGGTATAGATTTGTTCTCGGCAAGGCCAATTTGCTCGATGCTGCAGGTACGGATGTCGCCATTATCTGCAACGGGTGCGCTGTTGCCCGCGTCCTGCGCGCAAAAGCCATCTGGGAAAACGCTGGCATCCATGCCAGGATAATAGAAATGCCGACTGTCAAGCCCGTTGACTCCGAAGCGATACACGCCGCCGCTCACGACTGCGGACGTATCGTTACCGTGGAGGAGCACAATGTGATAGGCGGTCTTGGCAGCGCAGTCTGCGAGGTTGTCTGCTCCTGTGACACGCCATGCCGCGTCACTCGTGTCGGTATAGACGATATATACACCGAGTCCGGTCCGCACGATCAGCTGCTGGATAAATATAACCTCTCTCCTGAACACATTGCCGCAGTGGTGATTGCCGCCGTATGAGCCTTGCATGTATGAGAAGGAGACAAAAGAGATGATAAAGAAATTCCTGGATAAAATCCCTGCGGGGATGATGGTCATCCCGCTTTTGCTTGGCAGCGTCCTCGCAACGCTCTGCCCGCAGGTTTTGAAAATCGGCGGACTGACGACAGCACTCTTTTCTAGCGCCGGAACAAACACGCTGCTTGGCGTACTGCTCTTCTCCATGGGCACCACGCTGCAAGTCCGTGATATGCCGAATGTGCTCAAACGCGGAGGTGTGCTGCTGCTCTCAAAGTTTGTGGTTGGCGCTATTCTTGGCATACTTGTCGGCAAAATTTTCGGAGACATTGGTTTTCTCGGTCTTTCGTCACTGGCGATAGTGTCCGCAGTGACGAATTCCAACGGTTCTATATTCCTTACACTGGTCGACACCTACGGCGACGATGCAGATTGCGGCTGCTTTCCTATTCTTGCCCTCAACGACGGTCCTTTTTTCACACTGCTGGCCCTCGGCGTATCGGGAATAGCAGAGATACCAATCATGAGTCTCGTCGCGGCTATTATACCGATCGCTCTCGGCATGCTCGTGGGTAATATTGACAAGAGCATGAAAGAGCTCTTTGCACCTATGGGAAATGGGATTATACCTCTCATTGGCTTTGCTCTCGGCACCGGGATCAATCTTATCGACGTTGTCAAGGGCGGTCTGCCCGGAATATTGCTTGGGCTGATAACCGTATTCATCGGCGGCGGCTTTATAGTCCTATGCGACAAGCTCATATCCCGCCGCCCCGGATATGCCGGCTGGGCCGTTGCCACAACTGCGGGCAATGCAGTGGCCGTTCCTGCCGCCGTTGCCCTCGCTGACCCTGCGATGAAGACTGTGGCTGCCGCGGCTACCGTGCAGGTCGCGGCCTCAGTGGTCGTCACAAGCCTTCTTGTTCCGATTATCACCAGCTGGTGGGCAAAAAAGTTCGGATGTCCAAAGTTTCCCAAAGAGGGGCAGACGTTCAATGGATGAAATGCCCTGTCAATCGGGGCGGTATATTTGCAAAAAAGAGCTGACTGTAATACGCAGTCAGCTTTTTCTGCTGATTTGCATTAGTCAGGTATTTGATGCCCTGAAATTCCCGACGTTCATGTGCTTTTCGTGCATGGACGCTTTTGCGTTGACACTGTACCCGCACAATGATATAATGACATGATTTGTGGTTTATAATGTAAAGGTGCGGCGGAAAAGCCGCTGAATGCGAAAATACAGTAAATAAATCGGGGTGGGTGACGCTATGTACGAGCGGTTTTTGAAAAGAATACTGGATGTTTTGCTGTCGCTTGCGGGCTTGGTCGTGCTCGGTATACCCATGCTTATCATCTCGCTTGCGGTAAAGCTCGACTCACCGGGACCGGTTTTCTTCCGGCAGAAGCGCTTCGGAATTCATAAGAGCTTTTTCAGCATCCTCAAATTCCGCACCATGCGCACCGACACGCCCAAGGACGTGCCGACCCATATGCTCACAGACCCCACAAAATGGATAACTCGCACGGGCGCATTTTTGCGCAAGACAAGTCTTGACGAGCTGCCGCAGCTTTTCAACATTCTCGCGGGTGATATGTCCGTCATCGGACCGCGCCCCGCACTGTGGAATCAAAACGACCTTATCGCCGAGCGCGACAGGTACGGCGCGAACGACGTGAAGCCCGGTCTCACCGGCTGGGCGCAGATAAACGGGCGGGACGAGCTGCCCATCCCGGTGAAGGCGAAGCTCGACGGCGAGTATGTGCAGCGAATGAGCTTCCTTTTCGATTGCAGGTGCTTTTTCGGCACGATAAAGAGCGTGCTGCGGCATGACGGCGTTGTCGAGGGCGGCACGGGCGAGCTTGAGCGGGAGAAGAAGATATGAAACGCATTCTCATAACCGGCATCAACAGCTATCTCGGCAAGTGCTTCAAGCGATACATAGAGGGCTTCCCCGGTTATTCGACCGTGTCCATCAGTATGCGCGACGGCTCGTGGCGCGATGAGGACTTCACGGGTATCGACACTGTTTTCCACGTGGCGGGGCTGGCGCACTCGGACAACGGACGCATCAGCGCCGAAAAAGCACGGATGTATTACAGCATCAATACCGACCTGACGGAGGAGCTTGCCGGAAAGGCGAAGGCGGAGGGCGTGCATCAGTTCATATTTATGAGCTCCGCCATCGTCTACGGCGACAGCGCGCCTGTGGGCGAGCGGCGGCGGATAGAGCGAGGGACGATGTGCTCCCCTGCAAACGCCTATGGCGACAGCAAGCTTCAGGCGGAGTACCGCCTGAAAAAGCTCGCGGATGAGCGCTTCAGGGTCGCCATTTTGCGCCCGCCGATGATATACGGACCCGGCTGCAAGGGGAATTACCCGGTGCTCTCGCTCTTCGCGCAGCATCTGCATTTCTTTCCCCGCGTGGATAACGAGCGCTCCATGCTCTTTGTGGGCAACCTTATGGCGTTCGTGAAGCTCATGATAGATAATGACGAAGAGGGGACGTTTTTCCCCCAGAACGCTGAATATTCCAACACGTCCGAGCTTGTGCGCATGATCGCGCAGGCTCATGGGCGCAGAATAAGGCTTGTGGGCGGGCTTACAGGGCTTTTGAAGGTCATGGGCGCGTTCACGGGGCTTGTGAACAAGGCGTTCGGCAGCCTGAGCTATGACATGGCGCTCAGCGACTACCCCGGAGGAGATTACAGGAAGTATACCCTGCAAGAGAGCATCGAGATAACAGAGGGAGTATCACAGGCGATATGACCGACGCGGCACAGAGAAAAAAGCATATACTTGTTGTCAGCCAGTATTTTTACCCGGAGGCGTTCCGCATAAATGATATGTGCGCCGAGTGGGTCAGGCGCGGATACAAAATAACGGTGCTCACCGGCATACCCAACTACCCCTACGGAAAGTATTTCAAGGGCTACGGACTGTTCAAAAACCGGCGCGAGAAATACGAGGGCATGGACATTATCCGCATCCCGCTCATCGCGCGCGGAAAGAGCGCTGCGGGCATGTGCCTGAACTACCTGTCGTTTGTGGTGTCAGGCTGGTTTTGGAAGAACTTCACACGGCTGGACGCCGACATGGTTTTCAACTTTGAGGTCTCGCCCATGACGCAGGCGCTCGTCGGCGTGTGGTACGCCGAGCGCAGGCATATACCCTGCTGGCTTTATGTGCAGGATCTCTGGCCGGAGAATATCGAGATCGTCACCGGCATACATTCACCCATCGTCCTGCGCCCGATAGAGCGCATGGTGCGCTCTATATACCGCCGCTGTGACCGTATATTTGCAGCGTCGCCCAGCTTTGTGGAGATGATACGCGCGCGCATGACAAGCGGACAGGAAAAGGTGAGCTACTGGCCGCAGTACGCGGAGGAGTTTTACCGCCCCGGCGCGGAGAAAAGCGCGCTTATCCCGGCGGACGGCAGATTCAAGATCGCATTCACCGGCAATGTCGGACAGGCGCAGGGGCTGGACATCCTGCCCGAGACTGCCGCGCGGCTGAAAGCGAGCGGCGCGGACGCGGAGTTCGTGATAGTGGGCGACGGCAGAAGTAAGGCGGCGCTGGAGGAGCGTATACGCGCGCTCGGCGTGGAGGATATGTTTCTGATGATCCCGCGCCAGAGCGCAGAAAGCATCCCCGGGCTTCTCGCGGCGTGCGACGCGGCGTTTGTGTCGTTCATGAATAACCCGCTTTTTGCAAACACCATCCCGGCAAAGCTGCAATCCTACATGGCATGCGGCATGCCGATCCTCGCGTGCGCCACGGGCGAAACGCAGCGGATAGTGAAGGAGGCTGACTGCGGGGTGTGCAGCCCCATCGGAGATGCGCCGGCGCTCGCCGCGGCGATAACGGCGCTGATGCGCGATGCGCGTATCAGGGAATACGGAAGCAACGCAAGGGCTTATTTCGAGACTCATTTTGATAAAAAAATGCTGCTTGACCGGTTTGACGAATGCGTGAACGGTCTCGACGCGGCAGAAAGAGAATGAAAATGTTCAAGGATAAAACTCTGATGATAACCGGCGGCACGGGTTCATTCGGCAACGCGGTGCTCAATCGCTTCATTTCAAGCGACATAGGCGAGATACGCATATTCTCACGCGACGAGAAGAAGCAGGACGATATGCGCCACGATTTTCAGGCGCGTATGCCGCAGTATGCCGACAAGCTGAGGTTTTATATAGGCGACGTGCGCGATCTCCAGTCCGTAAAAAATGCGATGCACGGCGTGGACTATATCTTCCACGCGGCGGCGCTCAAGCAGGTCCCGTCCTGCGAGTTTTTTCCGCTGGAGGCGGTGAAGACAAACGTTCTCGGCACGGACAATGTGCTCACTGCGGCGATAGACGAGGGCGTCCGGGCGGCGATATGCCTTTCCACCGACAAGGCGGCGTATCCCATAAACGCCATGGGCACGAGCAAGGCGATGATGGAAAAGGTCGTCGTGGCGAAATCCCGCACGGTCGATCCCGCGCGCACGAAGATATGCTGCACGCGCTACGGCAACGTGATGTGCTCGCGCGGCAGCGTTATCCCGCTGTGGATAGAGCAGCTTAAAAACGGCGAGCCTATAACCGTAACCGAGCCGAGCATGACGCGCTTCATCATGTCTCTTGACGAGGCGATCGATCTTGTGCTTTTCGCGTTTGAAAACGGCGCGAGCGGGGACATCCTTGTCCAGAAAGCGCCTGCCTGCACGATCCAAACCCAGGCGGAGGCGGTGTGCGAGCTTTTTGACGGAGATAAAAACAACATCCGCGTCATCGGCATACGCCACGGCGAGAAGATGTACGAGACGCTTTTGACGAACGAGGAGTGCGCAAAGGCGGAGGATCTCGGCAGCTTTTACCGCGTGCCGTGCGACAGGCGCGGGCTCAACTATGATAAATATTTCGTAGAGGGCGATGTCGAGCGCAATCATCTCAGCGAATTCAATTCCAACAACACCAGAATGCTCACGGTCGATGAGGTCAAGGGAAAGCTGCTGTCGCTCAAATATATCCGCCAGCAGCTTGAGGAGCTTGGCATAGAGTATTAAGCTCAGGCGGAAGGGGAGAAAAAGCGTGAACATTCTCGTTACCGGCGCTGCCGGATTCGTGGGGCAAAACCTCTGCCGCGCGCTTGAGAATATCAAAAGCGGCAAGGACAAAACTCATCCCGGGCTGGATATAGCGGAGATATTCGAGTATACGCGCGATAGCGGCGCGGACGCGCTGGCGGACTGGTGCCGCCGGGCGGATTTCGTGTTCAACCTCGCGGGGGTCAACCGCCCGAAGGATGCAGAAGAATTCATGCAGGGCAACTTCGGCTTTGCCGGAGAGCTGCTGGACACCTTGGAGCGTGCGGGCAACACCTGCCCCGTCATGCTCTCAAGCTCCGCGCAGGCAAGCCTCACCGGGCGCTATGCCGGCTCTGACTACGGCAGGTCGAAGCTCGCAGGGGAGGGGCTGTTTTTTGCCTACGGAGAGCGCACCGGCGCTCCGGTGCTCGTTTACCGCTTTCCGAATGTGTTCGGAAAGTGGTGCAGACCGAATTACAACAGCGCCGTCGCCACGTTCTGCTATAACACCGCCCGCGATCTGCCCATCACGGTCAACGACCCCGCGACGGAGCTTGAACTTGTGTACATAGACGATGTGGTGGAGGAGCTTATCGCCGCGCTTGAGGGGGGAGAGCACCGCTGCGATTATGAGGGGCTTACGCCCGTGACGCGCGCTGAAGGGCGCTTCTGCCATGTCCCTGTGACGCATAAGGTCACGCTCGGGCGCATTACGGAGCTTCTGCAGGCGTTCAAAGCCCAGAGCGAAACCCTCCTTATGCCGGAGATACCGGCAGGCTCCTTTGAAAAGAAGCTCTACTCCACGTATCTCAGCTATCTTCCGCCGGAAAAGGCGGCGTACGATCTGAAAATGAACACCGACCCGCGCGGCAGCTTTACCGAGCTTATCCGCACCGCAAAATGCGGGCAGGTGAGCGTGAACATCTCAAAGCCCGGCGTCACCAAGGGGCAGCACTGGCACAACAGCAAGTGGGAGCTGTTCATCGTTGTGGCGGGTCATGGGCTCATCCGCGAGAGGAGGATAGACACCGATGAGATCGTTGAGTTTGAGGTCAGCGGCGAGCGGATACAGGCGGTGCATATGCTGCCGGGGTACACGCATTCTATCGTCAATCTCTCCGATACGGACGATCTTGTCACCGTGATGTGGGCGAACGAGTGCTTCGATCCGGCAAAGCCGGACACGTTCTTTGAGGAGATATGATAATATGAGCATTAAGCTGGACTATTCGGATATACGCTTCAAAAATGACGGGAGACTGAAGCTCCTCATCATCGTCGGCACGCGCCCGGAGATCATCCGTCTCGCGGCGGTCATCGGCAAGTGCCGCATGTATTTTGACTGCATACTCGCCCACACGGGGCAGAATTACGACTACAATCTCAACGGCGTGTTTTTCCGCGATCTCGGCATTGACGCGCCGGAGGTATATATGGACGCGGCGGGCGGCGACCTCGGCGAGACGGTGGGCAGCATTATCAACTGCTCCTATAAGCTCATGAGCGAGATATGTCCGGATGCGCTTTTGATCCTCGGCGATACGAACTCCTGCCTCTCCGCCATCGCGGCAAAGCGCCTGCACATCCCCATCTTCCATATGGAGGCGGGCAACCGCTGCAAGGATGAGTGCCTGCCGGAGGAGACGAACCGCCGCATCGTTGACATTATTTCCGACGTCAATCTCGCCTATTCCGAGCATGCCCGCCGCTATCTCATCGAGTGCGGCCTGCCGAAGGAGCGCACGTACGTCACGGGCTCGCCCATGGCGGAGGTGCTGCACAAAAACCTTGCGAACATAGAAAAGTCGGACATACACTCCCGCCTTGGGCTGGAAAAGGGCAGATATATCCTGCTCTCCGCGCACCGGGAGGAGAACATTGACACAGAGAAAAATTTCACATCGCTCTTCAACGCCATAAATAAAATGGCGGAGAAGTACGATATGCCGATACTATATTCCTGCCATCCGCGCTCGGCAAAGCGCCTCGCGGCGAGCGGCTTTGCGCTTGACAGGCGCGTCATCCGGCATGAGCCGCTCGGCTTTTTCGACTATAACGCTTTGCAGATGAACGCCTACGCCGTCGTTTCCGACAGCGGCACGCTGCCGGAGGAGAGCAGCTTTTTCCTCTCCGTGGGGCATCCGTTCCCCGCCGTATGCATCCGCACGAGCACCGAGCGCCCGGAAGCGCTGGACAAGGGCTGCTTTGTGCTGGCGGGTATTGACGAAAAATCGCTTCTGCAGGCGGTGGACACTGCCGTCGCCATGAATAAAAACGGCGATCTCGGCGTTCCCGTGCCTGATTATACGGAGGAGAACGTCTCCTCCAAGGTTGTGAAGCTCATCCAGTCCTACACGGGCGTGGTGAACAAAATGGTGTGGAGAAAATTCTGATCATGCGCGTGCTGTATATCGACTCGGTCTGCAAGTCCGGCAGCACCGGAAAGATCGTCTATAAGCTCTATACCGAGGTCAGAGCGCACGGGGACGAGGCGGCTGTGTGCTACGGTCGCGGGAAGAATATTGAAGAGGAAAACATCCTCAAGTTCGGGCTCGACTGGGAAACGGCGCTTCACGCCGCGCTCACGCGCGTGACGGGGCTGACCGGGTGTTATTCCTTCTTCTCCACGCGGCGGCTGCTGCGTTTTATGGACGGCTTCAAGCCGGACATCGTCCACCTGCATGAGCCGCATGCCTATTTTGTCAACCTCAAGCCGCTTTTTGAGTATATCCGCGCGAAAAAAATCCCGCTGGTGTACACGTTCCACTGCGAGTTTGCCTATACCGGCAAGTGCGGCTTTGCAAATTCCTGCGACCGCTGGCAGACCGGCTGCGGCAGGTGCCCGCAGCTTGGGGAGTATCCCAAAACCATGTTCTTTGACTTCACGGCGAGAATGTGGCGCGAAAAGCGCGCACTGCTCACGGGGCAGCATATGCTCGTCTGCACGCCGTCGGAGTGGCTGGCGGCTCGGGTGCGCCGGTCATTTCTGGGGGGCGAGTACGATGTGCGCGTCGTGCCCAACGGTATTGACACCGAGCTTTTCCGCCCGCGCGATTTCGCGCATCTGAGGGCGCGGCATTCTCTCACGGATGAGAAGGTCGTGCTCGCCGTCGCGCCGTACATGATGGAAGCGCGTAAGGGCGGGCGGGACGTGCTGCGCCTCGCGGAGAGCATGAGAAACGAGCGGGTGAAGTTCATCCTCATCGGCGTGGACGATCTCACGGAGAAATTCCCGCCGAACGTCATTGCCATGGGACGCACCGAGAACCAGCAGGAGCTGGCTGAGTATTACACGATGGCGGACGTATTTGTGATATGCTCTGCGATGGAGAATCTCCCGACGACATGCCTTGAGGCGGTGTGCTGCGGCACGCCGGTGGCGGGCTTTGCCGCGGGCGGCACGGCGGAGACCGCGCCCGTCCCCGTCGGGCGCTTCACCGCGCCCGGAGACATCGCGGCGCTGCGTGAAAGCGTCAGGGGCTTTCTCGCCGCCCCTCCCGCTCCGGAGGAATTTACGCCGCTGCGCGAGCGCTTCTCCGGGGAGCGTATGTATGAGCGATACAGCGGGATCTACCGCGAAATGATATGATTGGAAGTGCAAATAATGAGCAACATAAGAAATGAGCGCAAATTCCAGCGCTGCACGAGCTGCGTCATGGACACCACCGACAGCAAGATCGTCTTTGACGAAAACGGCGTGTGCGACTACTGCAATGACTACCATAAAAACATCTACCCCGCATGGCGGGCGAAGCTTGAGGACAAGACGCTTCTGCAGCGCACGGCGGAGGAGATAAAGCGCAATACCGCCGGGCAGAAGTATAACTGCATCATCGGGCTCTCCGGCGGTGTGGACAGCTCGTACCTCTGCTATGTCGCAAAGGAGCTTATGGGGCTCAATCCCCTGTGCTACGTGTGCGACACGGGATGGAACCTCAAGGTCGCTGACGATAATATCAGGCGCATCACCGAGGGGCTTGGTCTGGATGTTTACACCGAGGTCGTCGACTGGGACGAGATGCGCGATCTGCAGATCGCGTTCTTCAAGTCGCAGGTGCCGTATCAGGATCTGCCGCAGGATCACGCCATTTTCGCGGGGCTTTATAACTATGCCGTCAGCCACGGCATAAAATATGTGCTCACCGGCGCGAACAGCGCCACCGAGTGCATCCGCCCGCCGATAGAGTGGGTGTATCAGAACGATCTGCGCCTTATAAAGGACATTCATCGCCGCTTCGGCACGGTGAAGCTTGAGAAATTCCCCATGTGCAGCATGATAAAATACCGCCTTTATTACCCCGTCTTCAAGGGCATGAAGCGCGTCGCACCGCTGGACATGGTGGAGTATGACAAGGAGAAGGTCAAAGCCTTCCTCACGGAGCGCTTCGGCTGGGAGGCTTATGCCAACAAGCACTATGAGGACGTGTTCACCCGGTTTTACGAGGGGTATTATCTGCCGCATAAGTTCGGTTACGACAAGCGCAAGTGCTATCTCTCCAATGAGATACTCGTCGGCACAAAGACGCGCGACGAGGCGCTGCGCGAGCTGGAAACGCCCGGCTACGACACGCAGACCATGCGCGCCGACCTTGAGTATATCGCGCAGAAGCTCGGCATGAGCGCAGAGGAGCTGCAAACGCTCATCGACGGCGAGAACAAAACCTTTGCCGATTATAAGAACAGCTGGGGCATCATTCAGCTCGGCACGGTGGTGCTGCGCACCCTGGGCATAGAGAAAAAGAAATTCCGCTGAGCGGGGGCAAAATATGAAGATCGTACAGCTTGAGGATTTCTTTCATCCCGACGCGGGGTACAAGATAAATATCCTCTCCAAATACTTTGCCCGCATGGGGCACGAGACGGTTATCCTCACCGCCGAGCTTGACCGCATGCCCGATTATCTCACCGGCTTCTTCGGGCGCGACAATATCGCCGCGCGCGACCGGGAATATTCCGAGCGCTACGGCGTGCAGATCATCCGCCGGCCCATCCGGGCGTATGTCAGCGGGCGCGCGATATTCAAGGATAACCTTGCAAAGCTTGTCAACTCCCTGCACCCGGACGTGCTGTATGTCCACGGCAACGACACCGCCGCCGGCATGTGGATACTGCGCCATCTCAAGGCGTTTGACTGCCCTGTCGTCATGGATAACCACATGGTCGAGATGGCGTCGCAGAATCCCCTGAGAAAGCTCTACCGCGCTTACTATAAGCGCTGTATCGCGCCCATCATCATCAAAAACAAAATACCCGTCATCCGCGCCATGGATGACGATTATGTCGAGCGCTGCCTTGGCGTGCCGCTCTCGCTTGCGCCGTGGATCTCATACGGCTCGGATATGCTGCTGTTCCACCCGGATAAGGCGGCGGGCGCGGCGTTCCGGCGCGAAAACGGCATTGCGGAGGATGCATTCGTCGTGCTCTTCGCGGGTAAGCTTGATGAATCCAAGGGCGGCATGCTGCTTGCGGAGCTTATCAACCGCAGGCTTGACACCGCGCGCGAGGTCGTCTATCTCATCATCGGCAACGCCACCGGCGAGTACGGCGAGCGGGTCGAGGCGCGCATGGCGGAGAGCCCTTACCGCGTCCTGCGCTTCCCGACGCAGAAATATTCCCAGCTTGCACGCTTTTATCAGGCGGCGGACGCGGGGCTTATCGCCAGGCAGGCGAGCCTCAACTTCTTTGACATGGAGGCCTGCGGCGTGCCGGTGCTGTCGGAGGACAACAATCTCAACGCCGCGCGCTCGAACGAGGGCAACGGCTGGCTCTTCGCGCCGGACAACGTGGATGACTTTGCCGCGAAGCTTTCGCAGATCATAAATCTTCCGCCGGAGGAGCTTGAAAAAGCCTCTCGAAACGCTGTGGACTTCGTGGCAAAATACTACGATTACAGCAAAAAAGCGGAGGAATATATGGCGATAATAGAGGACGTGTACAAAAGAGGGAAGAGCTGATGTATATTCTCGAGGTCTCCTACGGGTGCCCGTCGGAGAAATACCCCAGTAACGGCAATTTCCAGCTCGACCAGGCTAAGGCGCTTTCCGGCTGCGGGAACAAGGTGGTTTTTGCGGCGCTGGATATGCGCTCGTTCCGCCGCTGGCGCAAATGGGGGCTGTGCTGCCGCACGCTGGACGGTATTTGCGCGTATGAATATAATTTCCCGATGGGACCGTTTGCGGAGACTCTGCGCCGCAGGCTTGCCGCGCGCGGCTTTGAAAAGCTCCTCGCGCGCGTAATTAGAGAGCGCGGACGACCGGATATTGTGCATGTCCATTTCGCGGACACTGCCGCCGCCGTCGTTGAAGCGTGCAGGCGGCGCGGCATCCCTTTCGCCGTAACTGAGCACGCATCCAGCCTCATGGACGACGCGACAGCCGCGCCGCAGAAGGCGCTTATGGAATATGTGTATAAAAACGCGGCGTGCGTCATAGCCGTCAGCCCGGCGCTCGCGGCGCAGATAAAGAAGTACACCGGCGTTGAAGCCGTGGTGGTGGACGATATTGCAGACACGGACATATTCCGTTTCGAGCCTGCGCCGAGGGCGGACGGCGCGCCGATCCGCTTTGTCTCCGCCGGGCACGCCGAGCGCCGCAAGGGCTTTGACGTGCTTGTTGAAGCGTTTGGGCGCGTGTGCGCCGCGAGGGGCGACTGCGAGCTTACCATTATGGGCGACGGGGCGGAGTTGGAGAACATAAAGCGCCGTATTCAAGAGCTTGGATTGGCGGATAAGGTCCGCTGCACCGGGTATTTCCGGCGCGCCGAGTTTGCCCGGAGGCTCAATGAGAGCGACTGCTTCGTCCTTGCCAGCCGGCATGAGACATTCGGCGTTGTGTATGCCGAGGCGATGTGCTGCGGCGTGCCCGTGATCGCCACACGCTGCGGCGGCACGGAGTGCTTTATCGGCGCAGAGGACGGTCTCATGGTCGCTGTGGACGATATCGACGGACTTGCCGCGGCTATGCTGGACATCTGCAAGGATGTGCAGAAGTATGATAAAGCCGCGATAGCGCGCCGCGCACGCGAGCGCTTTTCGCCGGACGCCGTCGGCGCGAAGATCGCAAAAGTGATGGAAAGCGCTTTGTAAGGCTATATAGGTTGTACAGGAGAATGTACGTTGAAGTTCGCTGAAAACGTAAAAAACAGAATAGCGCCGCTGATACAAAACGGTTTTTTGTGGATATTCGGCGGGAATTTTGCAGCACAGTTTTTTGGCTTTATTTCATCTGTTGTTGTAATAAGAAATCTGTCAAAGACGGATTACGGCGTATATGTCGATGCGAGCAATATCTACTCCTACATGGCGATATTTATCGGCATGGGTATGATAAGTGCGATATTGCAGTTTTGCAGCGAGAACGTGACGCAGGAACGAAAAATCTCAATATATCGGTTCGCTTTTTCCATGGGCTCTCTCTTCAACATTTTCTTGGCGCTTTTTATATTTGCAGTCGGCAGTATCTATAAACCTGACGGTGCGGGTTTGTACTTGCGGATGATGTGCGGCTATCCCATTGTGATTTACACGAATAATTATCTGCAAATGACGTTGCGCGTAAAACGGAAAAACCGCGAATTCGGGCTGGTGTATATCGTGTATGCGGTCACGATATGCGGGGGGAATATTGTTTTTACGTTGTGGTGGGGTATAGCCGGACTTATCATATCGTCTTATTTTACTCAGATAGTTTCCGCGCTGATGGCATTTCGTTTCTTAAAGAAAGCCGGTTTCTTCGAGGAGCTGGCAATGCCGGCTCCAAAGCTTGCGACCGATGGAAAGAGAGAAATATCCGGATACTGCATGCTGTGCATCGCAACGGATTTTGTCACAACTGCACTTGTATTGCTGGATATAACATGCCTGAACTATGTGCTTGGAGATGCGGAGATACTGGCTGACTACAAGGTCGCGTCTGCGATACCCAGCGCAATGATGTTTGTTCCAACAAGCTTGGTCACGTATTTTTATCCGCTTATGGTAGAGGGGTACAGTCAAAATCCAGGGCGGTTTGCAAATCAATTAAAAGAATATGTCTGCGTTTTTGTCGGTGTAGCATTACTGCTTTTGATAATTATGTTTGCGTTTGCACCGATTATAATCTATATTGTATACGGCGAAAAGTATATAGGGGTAGTGCCTATATTCAGGATTCTCTGTGTTAATTTCTTCGTGAACGCGGGAATAAGAAAACTTTTAACAAATGCAATATATGTCATGAAGCGCGTGAAAATAAACCTGATGTTGGCATCCTTGGCAGGCGTGCTGAATATTGTGCTTGATCTTATACTGATAGGGAAGCTTGGTTCACAGGGGGCGGCAATTGCAACCGTCGCTGTGACGGTGTTTATTTCCGCGCTTGAAGCTGCCTATGTGATGCATTATCTGCGCGGTAAAGGCACTGCCGATGAGCTGAAGACAGAGTAAATACACAGGGACTATAAACTGAACTGCAAAGGAGAACATTATGAGAGTTTGTGTTGTCGGAACTGGATATATCGGGCTGCCCACAGCGCTGATGCTGGCGTCGCACGGTGTGCACGTCGAGGCTGTCGGACACAGGCAGGAGACCGTGGACAAGCTGCGCCGCGGGGATGTGACCTTTGAGGAAAAGGGTCTGCCGGAGCTTTTTTCCGCCGCACGCGAGAGCGGGAACATCAATTTCCGCTGCGACTACCCCACGGAGGATTTTTACATCATCACCGTGCCCACACCCTATCTTGCCGACAGCAAGAAGGTTGACGCAACGGCGATAGTCGATGCGCTGCGCCATGTACTCGCCCACTGTGCCGACAACGCCGTCATCGTGGTGGAGTCCACCATCTCCCCGGGCACGATCGACCGAGAGGTGCGCCCAGTCGTCGCCGAGAGCGGCAAGCGCGTGCGCCTTGCCCACGCGCCGGAGCGCATCATCCCCGGCAACATGCTCAACGAGCTTATACATAATTCCCGCACCATCGGCTGTGACGATGCCGCCACGGGCGAGGAGATAAAAGACCTGTACCTCTCGTTCTGCCAGGGTGATATAGTCATAACCGACATAAAGACCGCCGAAATGACCAAGGTCGTGGAGAACACCTTCCGCGACATCAATATAGCCTTCGCCAATGAGCTGGCGAAGATATGCCGCCGCGGCGGCATGGATGTGAGCGAGGTTATACGCATCGCCAACAAGCACCCGCGCGTCAATATCCTTCAGCCGGGTCCCGGCGTCGGCGGACACTGCATATCCATTGACCCGTGGTTTCTCGTGGGCGATTTCCCGGAGGAGGCGCGCCTTATCCGCACGGCGCGCGAGATAAACTCCAGCATGCCGGCATATGTGCTCGACCGTATTGAGACCATCATGCGCGAACGCGCGCTGACAGACTGGACGCGCGTCGGGCTTTACGGGCTGACCTACAAGGAGAATGTGGACGACACGCGCGAGAGTCCGACGCTGCAGCTGCTGGACGTTATGAAAAAGCGCGGCGTTCCCGCGCCGCTCGTGTACGACCCGATGGTCAGCGTACACAAGGCGGAGCGCCAGTGCGCAAGCTTTGAAGAGTTTTTGCAGGGGTCGGACGTCGTCGTGCTCCTCGTCGGGCACAGCCAGATACGCCGGTCGCTTCCCGCGCTTGCGGGCAAGATCGTGCTGGACACGCGCGGCATCGTCACCGACGGCAGCGCCTACACGCTTTGAACGCCATGAAAAAGATAATGCTGGTTTTCGGGACAAGACCCGAAGCGATAAAGATGTGCCCACTCGTCAACGAACTGAAAAAAAGAGCGGGCGCGCAGATAACCGTGTGCGTCACGGGGCAGCACCGCCAGATGCTCGACCAGGTGCTCAAGGCGTTTTCCGTCACACCGGACTACGACCTTGCCATCATGAAAGAGCGGCAGAACCTCTTTGACATTACGACGAATATCCTTGAGCGCATCCGCGCCGTGCTGGAGGAGGTCAGACCCGATGTCGTTCTTGTCCACGGCGACACGTCCACGACCTTTGCCACGGCGCTTGCGTGCTTTTATCTTCAGATCCCCGTGGGGCACGTGGAGGCGGGGCTGCGCACGTATGATATTTACTCCCCTTACCCGGAGGAGTTCAACCGGCAGGCGGTTGGAATAATCGCCGAATACAATTTTGCCCCCACGGAGACGGCAAAGCAAAACCTCCTGCGCGAGGGGAAAAAGCCGGAGAGCATTTATGTCACGGGCAACACCGCCATCGACGCGCTCAAAACCACCGTGCGCGAGGACTACTCTCATCCGGAGCTTGACTGGGCGGCCGGCAGCCGCCTCATCGTCATCACGGCGCACCGGCGGGAGAACCTCGGCGAGCCGATGCACCATATGTTCCGCGCCATCCGCCGCATCATGGACGAGCACCCGGACGTGAAAGCCGTCTATCCCATCCATATGAACCCCATTGTGCGCCGCGCTGCGGAGGAGGAGCTGGGCGGCTGCGACCGTGTTCATATTATCGAGCCGCTGGATGTGCTGGATTTTCACAACTTCATGGCCCGCTGCTGCCTTATACTGACTGACAGCGGCGGCATACAGGAGGAAGCGCCCGCGCTCGGCAAGCCCGTGCTCGTCATGCGCGACACGACCGAGCGCCCGGAGGGAATTGCCGCGGGCACATTGAAGCTCGTCGGCACTGATGAGGAGACAATTTACAAAGAATTTGACCGCCTGCTCACGGATGAGGCGGAGTACCGCGCGATGTCCGTCGCGGCGAACCCTTATGGCGACGGTCACGCCTGCGAGCGCATCGCGGATATTTTATTGGCGGATTGAGCGCTTCAACGCAGGGAGAGGAACGGATAATGGCAGAAAAACTGACTGCCGGGGGCGCGGCGCTGCGCCTGCCGGAGAAGCCGACGGCGCTGGGAAAAATCACAGAGACTGCGGTGTACATTCTGCTTGCAGTGTTTTTTGTCAACGTCGCCGCGTTCACCGCGGCAAACCTTCAAAGCGGTTGGAAGGCAGTACTGAACGCTGCGGTGCTTGTGCTTGCACTTCTTGCTGCTTCTCTGGCGGAGCGGCGGGCGAAGCTCGCGCTCTTCATGATACTCGCCCTCGCCGCCGTGCTGCGCATTGTGTACATCTTCGCCGTTCCCACGCAGCCCGTGAGCGATTTTGCCCTGCTCTACAGCACGGCGCAGTCCGCCGCCGCGGGTGATATGAGCTGGGCGGACGCAACGGAGGGGTATTTCTCCTGGTGGCAGTACCAGATTCCCTTTGTGCTGTACGAAGCCGCGATACTGCGCCTTGTGCCGAGCGCCGCCGTGCTGAAAATGATGAACGTTGTGTGGGGCGTGGGGAGCGTGTATCTCATATGGCGCATTGCGTCGGGCCTCATGCCCGGGCGCTGCGCGCTCGCAGCAGCTTTTATGATGGCGGTGTATCCCGCGCAGATAATGTATGCCTCCGTGCTGACAAATCAGCATATCTCGCTCTTTTTCGCGCTGCTTGCCATCGCAGTGCTGACGGAAAGCTCGTCGCCGTGGGGCTGCGCGCTCGCGGGGGCGGCGCTCGCCGCGAGCGACCTGATGCGCCCTGAGGGGATGATCGTCCTTGCGGCGGTTTTCTGCTGTGCGCTCTGCGCCGCCATTGAGCAGCCGAAAAGAAAGCGCATAGCGTCGCTCCTTATAACGCTTGCGGCTTTCGCGCTGGCGTATTTCGCTGTTAAATGGGCGGTGGGCTTTGTGCTCGGCGCGCTTGGGCTTGCCCCACAGGGGATAGGCAACTCCGTGCCGGAATGGAAGCTAGTCGTCGGGCTTGACCGCGAAAACGGCGGCACGGTATCCGATAAGTACGTATACATTCTGAAACTCACCGATCCCGCGGCGCGGCGCGCGGCGGGGCGGGAAATAATTGCGCAGCACCTTGCACAGCGCGGCGGCTGGGCGGCGTTTTTCCTCGCAAAGCTCAAATATTTCTGGGCAAGCCCGGAGGATCTGACGTTCACGCTTGGCGGCGTGAACGTCTGGGAGAGCGCCGTGGGCGGCATGAGCATAGAGGAAGCAGCATATGCGCTTTCGGGTGTGGAGTACATCTGGCGCATTGTCATTTTTGCATTTGCGGCACTCGGGTGCGCGAAGCTCGCAATCGACGCCGTGCACGGCGAGGGGCGCAATACCTCCGCAGCGCCGCTGCTCATCGCGGCGCTGCTCTGCGGAACGGTGCTGGCGTATCTTTTGATAGAGATACAGCCGCGGTACAGATTCTTTGCCATGCCGTTCGTGTTCATGCTCGCCTCCGTGCCTCTTGCATGGGTGCGCAGAAAACAGAAATAAAATCAAAAGCGAAATGAATTTACACTCATTTCGCTTTTTGCCGTCTGTATGCCCTTGCAAATTTGAACAGATATGGTAGAATGTTTTCAAATTTAAAAGTTGTGGAAGAAGTATGGAAAAGATAACGTCACGCAAAAATGAATATATCCGCGCCCTGCGTCTGCTCGCGTCCGATACAGAGTATCGCAGAGCGCGGGGGGAGTACGTCTGCGATGGGATGAAGCCCCTGCGCGAGGCGCTTTCCTTCGGCGCTGTGGTCACGAGTGTGCTGTGGAAAGAGCGCGCGCAGGAGCTTTCGGGGCTTGAGCGCGCAGCGCAGTATCTCGCCGGGGCGGAGCTTTTTGACTATGCTTCTCCAATGAAGAACAGCCCCGGACCTGTGTTCACCGTGCGTATACCGGCGGAGGACGCCGCCGCGCCGATAAAAAACGCCCTCGTGCTCGAGACCGTGCAGGATCCCGGAAATGTCGGCACGGTGATACGCACTGCGAGCGCCTTCGGCATTGACGCGGTGATACTCACCGGGGACTGCGCGGATCTATATAACCCCAAGACCGTGCGCGCCACTATGGGCGCCATATTCCGCCAGAGGGTGCTGTGCTGCCCGCTGACCGGTCTTGCGGCGCTGATGGAGGAGAACGCTCTCACGCTCTACGGCGCGGCGCTCTCGCCGCGCACGGCGGATATACGGACGCTTGAGCTGAAAAATGCCGCCGTCGCCGTCGGCAGCGAGGGACGCGGATTGAGCCGGGAGCTGCTGGATATGTGCGCGGGAGAGCTTATCATACCTATGCAGCCGTGCAGCGAATCGCTCAACGCCGCCGTCGCCGCGTCGCTTGTAATGTGGGAAATGGCGCGCGGGCGGGAGATGCCTTAATAGTAAGAGAGAAAGGGGAGCGGGACATGGCGGCGCTGAAATACTGGATATGGCTTTCTGATGCGAACGTGAGCACACGTGCCAAGGCGGAGATACTGCGCCGTTATGGCGGCGCGGAGCAGGCGTTCTTTGCACCCACGGGCGAGCTTGCTGCGCTGGAAAATGTCCGCCGCGAGGATGCCGCAGTGCTGGAGCGGCGCGACCTTGAGCGCGCAGAGCGCGTGATGGATGAATGCCAGAGGCAGAAGCTCGGCATCATCACCTATGACGACCGCGACTATCCCACAAGACTGAAGAATATATTTGCTCCGCCGGTTGTGCTGTATGTGCGCGGAGCGCTGCCGCGCGTGGACGATAACGCCGTCATCGCCGTTGTCGGCACGCGGCGGGCGACGGATTACGGCGTGAGGATGGCGCGCGCCATCGCCGGGGAGATCGTCCGCTGCGGCGGTATCGTTGCCTCCGGGCTGACTGCGGGCATCGACGCGGCGGGCGCCGTCGGCGCGCTCGGCGCGGGCGGAACGTGCATAGGCGTGCTTGGCACGGCGCATGAGCTTTCGGAGGGAAGACTTGCCGAGGAGGTGGCGGAATACGGCGCGCTCGTGAGCGAGTATGCGCCCGGAAGCGAGCAGCGCCGCAGCTTTTTCCGCGACAGAAACCGCGTGACGGCGGGGCTGTCCGTCGGCGCGGTGGCCGTAGAAGCGCCGGAGCGCAGCGGCACGCGTCTTTTCATCGAGGAGGCGGCGGAGCAGGGCAAGGAGATATTTGCCGTGCCCGCGAACGCCGACGCTGCCATGAGCGCGGGTACGCTCAGCTATCTCAAGGACGGGGCGAAGCTCGTGACGCGCGGCTGGGATGTGATGAGCGAATTTGAATGGCGTTTTCCAGGGCGTGTAAATCGCCCTGAAATATGTGCGGAGCGCCCGGAGATCGCGGCGCTTGCCGGCGGCGGCAGAGCGCAGAAGAGGGCGGCTCGCCGAAATAAAACAAAAAAAGTCATTGACAAGGAAAACAACAGGCGCTATATTGACTTGAAAGACCAGCTGGGTCAGCTCAGTGAGCCGCAGCTGAAGATAGTGAACGCTATCGCGCCAGGCGGCTCCCATATAGACGATATAATAGAAACCACAGGGCTTACCACCGCCGCAGTGCTCGCCCAGCTTACGGTTTTGGAGATAAAGGGCTTTGTGCGCCGCGAGGCGGGCAGACGCATTATGTTGAATACAGCGAAGAAATGAGGAACGGTAATGGCAAAAGCAAAGGAACTCGTCATAGTGGAGTCCCCGGCAAAGGCTAAGACAATAGAGAAATATCTGGGCAGCGGGTACAAGGTCACCGCGTCAATGGGGCATCTGCGCGATTTGCCCAAGAGCAGGATGGGCGTGGATATAGAGCACGGCTTTGAGCCGCAGTATATCCCCGTAAAGGACAAGCGAGAGCTTATAAACGAACTGAAGAAGGAGTCCAGGGCAGCCTCAACAGTGTATCTCGCGACCGACCCTGACCGCGAGGGAGAGGCAATATCCTGGCATCTCAAGGAGCTTCTGGAGCTCGACGACGAGAAGGCAAAGCGCGTGACCTTCAACGAGATAACCAAAAAGGTCGTCACGGAGAGCATAAAAAATCCGCGCGCTATCGATCAGGATCTTGTGGACGCGCAGCAGGCGCGCCGCATCCTTGACCGCATAGTCGGGTACGAGCTGTCTCCGCTGCTGTGGCGCAAGATAAAAAAGGGGCTGTCTGCCGGGCGCGTGCAGTCTGTGGCAACGCGCATGGTCGTTGACCGCGAGGAGGAGATCGCGGCATTCGTCAGCGAAGAATACTGGCTGCTTGACGCACACCTCAACTGCGGCACGCCGGAGGCAAGCTTCACCGCGCGCTACCACGGCACGGCGGGCAAAAAAAGAGAGCTGAAAAACGAGGCGGAGGTCAACGCCGTTATCGCGGACGTGACCCATGCGCCGTTTATAATAAAAACCGTCAAGCGCGGCGAAAAGCAGAAATCCCCCGCGCCGCCTTTTATCACCTCCACGCTTCAGCAGGAGGCATCGCGCCGCCTTGGCATGACGCCGCGCCGCACCATGTCCATTGCCCAGCAGCTCTATGAGGGCGTGGAAATATCCGGGCAGGGCAGCATAGGACTTATCACCTATATGCGTACCGACTCTCTGCGCCTTTCCGATGAGGCGCTCGCCGCGGCGCGCGCATATATCACAGATCGCTACGGCGCGGAGTATTGCCCCGCGCAGCCGCGCCGCTTTAAAACCAAGGCCGGCGCGCAGGACGCGCACGAGGCGATACGCCCCACGGACATCAACCTCACGCCGGAAACGGTGCGCAAGGATCTCACGCAGGAGCAGTACCGGCTCTACCGGCTCATCTGGGGACGCTTCACCGCGTGCCAGATGGCGAACGCCGTATACGACAATGTCTCTGTTGACACCGAAAGCGCAGGGCACATGTTCCGCGCGAACTACTCTGAAATGAAGTTTCCCGGCTATACCGCCGTGTACGAGGAAACGCGCGACGAGGAGAGCGTGGAGCTTGCCAATCCTCTGCCCAGCCTCAGCGAGGGGCAGCAGGTATATCTCGACAAAATGATACCCGACCAGCAGTTTACCCAGCCGCCCGCGCGCTATACCGAGGCCACGCTCATCCGCGCAATGGAGGAAAAGGGCATCGGCCGCCCGTCCACCTATGCGCCCACCATATCCACCATAACCTCCCATGACTATGTCATAAAAGAGGGCAAATATCTGCGCCCCACGCCGCTGGGCGAGGTTGTGACAAAGCTGATGCGCGAGCACTTTGCCGATATTGTCGATCTGAAGTTTACAAACCACATGGAGGCGGAGCTTGACGAGATAGAAAACGGCAAGGCAAAGTGGCGGGATGTTCTCGCAGATTTCTACAAGGATTTCAGCGCCGAGATGAACGAAGCGGAGAAGGCGCTCGACGGCGTGCGCATAAAGGTGCCGGATGTACTGAGCGATGAATACTGTGACGTCTGCGGCCGACAAATGGTCGTCAAAAAGGGCAGGTTCGGGTACTTTCTCGCGTGCCCCGGCTTCCCCGAATGCACGTTTACAAAGCCCATCGTCGTTGTAATGCCGGGCAAGTGCCCCAAGTGCGGCGGCAGGATACTAAAGCGCACATCCAGAAACGGACACGTCTTTTATGCCTGTGAGCGCGGCAAGGACTGCGGCTTCATAACCTGGAACGTTCCCACGAAGGACTTCTGCCCCGCCTGCGGAAAGACGATGTTCAAGCGCAGCGGCAGAGGACACTCCAGGAGCTTCTGCGAAAACCCGGAGTGCGTCAACTTCGTGCCGGAGGATCAGCGCGGCTACAGGAGAAGAACCGCCGCACCGACTGAGGGCGCGGAGAGCGCGGATGCTGCTGCGACGGAAGAGACTGCAAAGCCTGCGGCAAAGAAAGCGCCGGCAAAAAAGACCGCCTCGGCAGGAAAGACTGCCGCGGCGAAGAAGACCGTCACGGGCAAGAAAGCTGCCACGGTGAAGAGGACGGCTGCCAGGAAAACGACAAAGAAAGCTACTAAGGAAGATACTAAGGAATAATAATGGAAAAAGTGACTGTCCTTGGCGCGGGGCTTGCCGGGAGCGAGTGCGCATGGCAGCTTGCCAGGCGCGGCGTCGGCGTGCGCCTTGTGGAGATGAAGCCCGCGAAGATGACCCCGGCGCATACATCCGAATATTTTGCGGAGCTTGTCTGCTCCAACTCCCTGCGCAGCGACGAGCTGACGAACGCGGTGGGGCTGCTGAAGGAGGAGATGCGCCGTCTTGGCTCGCTCATCATGGAAAGCGCCGACGCAAACCGCGTCGCGGCGGGCGGTGCGCTCGCCGTGGACAGAGAGGGCTTTTCAGGATATGTCACCGATAAGCTGAAAGCATGCGAAAATGTTGAGCTTATATCCGCAGAAGCGACGGAGATCCCCGAAGGTACGGTCGTCATTGCGACAGGTCCGCTTTCAAGCGATGCCATCGCGGAGAAGATCGCCGCGCGCTGCCCGGAGAGCGATCTGCATTTTTACGATGCCGTCGCGCCAATCGTTACGCTGGAGAGCGTGGATATGTCCAGCGCGTTTTTTGCCTCGCGCTATGACAAGGGCACGGCGGACTACGTCAACTGTCCGATGGATAAAGACGAATATCTTGCCTTCGTGGACGAGCTTGTGCACGCGAAGGAGGCGGAGGTTCACGGCTTTGACGATGCGGGCGTGTTCGAAGGCTGCATGCCGGTGGAGGTCATGGCGCGCCGGGGGGTGGACACGCTGCGTTACGGTCCGCTCAAGCCCGTCGGGCTTATCGACCCGCGCACGGGCAGGGAGAACTACGCCGTGGTGCAGCTGCGGCGCGACAACGCCGAGGGAACGATATACAACATCGTCGGCTTCCAGACGCACCTCACCTGGGGCGAGCAGAGGCGCGTTTTCTCCATGATCCCCGCGCTGCACGACGCGGAGTTTGTCCGCTACGGCGTGATGCACCGCAATACATATCTGAACAGTCCCAAGCTCCTTGACAGGTATTACCGCCTGCGCGGCGATGAGCGGATAAGCTTTGCCGGACAGATGACCGGCGTTGAGGGCTATGTGGAGTCGGCGGCGTCCGGCATGCTCGTCGGGATAGAGACTGCGGCGCGCGTGCTTGGCATGGAGAGCGTGGACTTTCCGCAGGAGACCGCGATAGGCGCGCTGGCGCAGTACATTTCCGGCGGCAGCGTGGGAGACTTCCAGCCGATGAACATCAACTTCGGCATTATCACGCCGCTGGGGTACAGAGTAAAGGGAAAGAGAAACAAAAACGCCGAGATCTCCCGGCGCTCGCTGGAGATAATAGACAAACTGCTGACCAAGGAGGTATTCAGGCTGTGAGGATAATAATCGACGCAATGGGCGGCGACAACGCTCCGGAAGAGATCGTAAAGGGCGCGGTGCGCGCAAAGCGCGAGCTGGGCGTGGACATCACGCTTGTCGGCATCGAGCAGCGCGTGCGCGAGTGCCTTGCCGCCGAGGGGTGCGATGATATAGACGTTGTCAATGCGTCGGAGATCGTCACCATGGAGGACGACCCCAGCACCGCCGTCCGCCGCAAGAAGGACTCGTCCATGGCGGTGGCGCTCAACCTCCTGCGCGACGGTGCGGGGGATGCCGTCGTCTCTGCGGGCAGCACCGGCGCGCTTCTGACCGGCGCAACGCTCACCGTCAAGCGCATCCGCGGCATACGCCGCGCGGCGCTCGCACCGGTCCTCCCCGCGGGAGAGCACGGCGTCATGCTCATCGACTGCGGCGCGAATGTGGAGTGCACGGCGGAGTATCTGCTGCAATTCGCGTTTATGGGCAGCTTTTACGCGCGCAGGCTCATGCGCTGCGAAGCGCCGCGCGTCGGGCTTCTCAATGTCGGCACGGAGGACACCAAGGGCGGTGCGCTGCAGCATCAGGCGTTTGCCCTGCTGAAAAAGGCGGGCGACGAGGGAAGAATAAACTTTATTGGCAACGTCGAGGGCACGGACGTGTTCGCGGGCAGGGCGGAGGTCGTCGTGACGGACGGGTTCACGGGCAATGTCCTGCTGAAAACGACGGAGGGCGTGATAAAATTCATGATGGGCGCGCTCAAGGGCGTTTTCTACAAGAACACCGTCAACAAGCTCGCCGCCGCCATTCTGAAGGGCGACCTGAAGGAAATGAAGAAATCAATGGACGTCAACGAGGTCGGCGGCACGGCGCTCATCGGCATATCCAAGCCCGTTGTGAAGGCTCACGGGTCGTCCAATGCGGCGTGCATCTTTGCCGCCGTGCGTCAGGCGATCGCCTTTGCCGAATCCGGACTTATCGCTGACATAAACGCGAATATCGAATACATGAAGATCAAGGGCGAAGAGGAAAATGGACAAGCTTGAAGCCGGAATAGGCTATACTTTTAAAAATAAAGCGCTGCTCACCACCGCGCTCACGCACAGCTCGTATGCCAACGAGCGACACGGCGGCGCGGAGAGCTATGAGCGGCTTGAGTTTCTGGGCGATTCGATCCTCGGCGTTATAACGGCGGATTTTCTTTTCCGGCACGAGCCGAAGCTTCCCGAGGGACGCATGACGCGATTGAGGGCGGAGCTTGTGTGCGAGGCGAGTCTGCACCGTGTGGCGCTTGAGCTGGGACTGGGACAGTATATGCGCCTTGGGCGCGGGGAGGAGCACACCGGCGGGCGTGAGCGCGCCTCCATCCTCGCCGATATGGTGGAGTCCATAATCGCCGCGATGTATATCGACACCGGCAGCATGACCGAGTCCCGGCGCTTTATCATGGAGAAGATACTCTCCCGCGCGGAGCTTGGGGAGCAGCACTGCTCGGACGATTATAAGACGCGGCTGCAGGAGCTGGTGCAGCGCAGGCGCGATCAGCGCATCAGCTATGAGCTTATCGGGGAGAGCGGTCCCGACCACTGCAAGACGTTCCGCTTCGGCGTTTATATCAACGGCGTCGCCGCGGGCGAAGGCAGCGGGAAAACGAAGAAAGAAGCGGAGCAGATGGCAGCGCGTCAGGCGCTTGAGGGAATGAAGGCATGAGCGCGCGGGAGAGTATAATCCCGGTGTTCGTGCCGCATCTTGGCTGCCCGAACGACTGCGTGTTCTGCAACCAGCGCAGAATATCCGGCAGCACCGTGCCCGCTGCCGCCGCCGATGTTGACAAAGCGATAGAGCAAGCCGCCGCCTTGCCCCGCACAGGGGCAAAGCGGCAATTGGCGTTTTACGGGGGCAGCTTCACCGCCATCCCCGTGCCGCAGCAGACGGCGCTGCTCGCTGCGGCAAAGCGGCATCTCGACGCAGGGGAGATAGACGCGGTGCGCCTTTCCACCCGCCCGGACGCGATAGACGCCGCGGTGCTTGCACGGCTGAGTGAATACGGCGTGGAGACGATAGAGCTTGGCGCGCAGTCGATGTGCGACGAGGTGCTCGCGCTCTCCGGACGCGGGCATACCGCTGCGGATGTGGAGAATGCCTCGCGCATGATACGAGCGGCGGGCTTCCGGCTCATATTGCAGATGATGACGGGGCTTCCCGGCGACACGCCGGAGAGGTGTGTGGATACCGCGCAGCGCATCATTGCCCTCGCGCCGGACGGCGTGCGCATCTACCCCACGGTCATCGTGCGCGATACGGCGCTCTATGACCTCTGGCAGGCGGGACGGTACAGGGAGCACACCGTGGAGGATGCGGTGGAATACTGCGCGCGGATAGTGCCGCTCTTTGAAAGCGCAGGCATACCCATCATCCGCCTGGGTCTCAACCCGACGGAGGAGCTGTCCGGCGGCGCGGCGGCGGGAGGGGCGTACCATCCCGCGCTGGGCGAGCTTGTGCGCAGCCGCATAATGCGCGAGCGGGCGGAGACGCTTCTTGCCGGGGCGAATATCGCGCCGGGCAGTGCGGTTACGCTCGGTGTAAGCGCCGCAAAGCTCAGCCAGATGATTGGACAGCACAGACGAAATGTTGACTGGCTTGCCGCGCGTTTTCGCATCAAATCGCTGAAAATACGCCCTGCGGCGCTCAATGACGGCGAAATCGCCGTGCTATCCGTTGAAAAGGATGAAAAAGTATAGTATAATATCTTGTTCGAAAAGGATATTTTAATAGTTGAGGTCAATCATTTGTATTTAAAAGCATTGGAGATACAGGGGTTCAAGTCCTTCGCGGACAAGACCCGTCTCACATTTGAAAAGGACATAACCGCGATTGTCGGTCCGAACGGCTCGGGCAAGTCGAACATATCCGACGCTATCCTCTGGGTCATGGGCGAGCAGCGCACAAAAGCGCTGCGCGGCAGCAAGATGGAGGACGTTATCTTCGGCGGCACCGAAAAGCGCGGCGCGCTGGGCTTTGCGCAGGTCAGCCTCATCATCGACAACTCCGCCCGCATCTTCGACAGCGACAGCAGCGAGATCATGCTCACCCGCCGCTATTACCGCAGCGGAGACAGCGAATATTATATCAACAGGCAGCCCGTCCGTCTCAAGGACATCAACAGCCTCCTTATGGACACGGGGCTTGGGCGCGACGGCTATTCCATCATCGGCCAGGGCAGGATCGCCGACATCGTCTCCTCAAAGAGCGCCGACCGGCGCGAGATATTTGAAGAGGCGGCGGGCATATCGCGCTACCGCTACCGCAAGGAGGAAGCGGAAAGCAAGCTTGCAAAGACCGAGGAAAACCTTCTGCGCATCAACGATAAGATAGAAGAGCTGGAGATGCAGGTCGGACCGCTGAAAAAGCAGGCGGAGACCGCAAAACGCTATCTGAAGCTGCGCGACGAGCTGAGAATTCAGGAAATCTCCGTGTGGATGACGACGCTGGATAAGCTCCGCGCCGACGCCGATGCGGTCAACGCCGAGTATGATCAGGTCAAAGGCGAGCTTGAGCGCGCCAGACACGAGCTTGAGGCGCTTTACGCCTCCTCCGACAGCATCCTTGAGCGCATGCATCAGAAGGATGTGGAGAGCGAGCGTGCGCGCGAGCGCCTTTCTGCAAGCGAGGCGGCGGCGTCCGAGTGCGAGGCGGGGCTTGCAGCTATAAAGGCGAATATTGAAAGCAGCATTGAAAGCCGCGAGCGCACCCTGCGCGAGCTTGCCGAGCAGGAGAGCCGCGTCGGCGAGATACAGCAGCGCATCAACGACGCCGAGGCGCGCGTGGCTGAGCTGAGGCAGGAGCTTTCCTCCCTCGCGGAGGAGCAGCGCTCCAACGCGAACGTGCTTGACGGCTGCCGCATGAAGCTCAAAAGCCGTGAGGACGCGCTTTCTAACGCGACAGAGCGCGCCACAAAGCTCCAAATCGACGCGCGCAGCATGGATTCGCGCATCGCAATGCTCACGGAGATGGAAAAGGACTTTGAGGGCTACTCCAAGGCGGTAAAGACCGTCATGCGCGAAGCGTCGCGCGGCAATCTGCGCGGCGTGCACGGTCCGGTTGCAAACCTTGTGCGCGCGGACGCGGAGTGCGCCCTTGCCATAGAGACCGCGCTCGGCGGCGCGGCGCAGAACATTGTCGTCGATACGCAGAACGACGGACGCAGCGCCATTGAGATGCTCAAACGTGCGGATGCCGGGCGGGCGACGTTTTTGCCGCTTGACGCGATACGCGGCACGGTCATCCAGAATGCGCCCGAGCGCGATCCCGGCTTTGTGGGCGTCGCCTATGAGCTGGCACGCTTTGACGATAAATACAAGAGCGTTTTTGCAAATCTTCTTGGGCGCACCGTTGTGGCGGAGACGCTGGCGGACGCCGTGCGCATGTCAAAGCAGAGCGGCAACACCCTGCGCATCGTCACGCTCGACGGGCAGCTTATAAACGCCGGCGGCTCGATGACAGGCGGCAGCGCCGCGCGCGGCAGCGGCATTCTCTCGCGCGCCAATGAGCTGGAAAAGCTGAAAAAACAGCGCGCCAGGCTTATCGAGCAGGAAAAGGAGTGCGCCGCGGAGCTGGAGCGGGCAAAATCCTCGCTCTCATCCGTGCGCTATCAGCTGGATATGGCGCTGGAGGATCAGACCGAGCTGAAAAGCCGCCAGTCCTCATTCGAGGCGGAGCAGCGCGCCACGGAAAGCTCCTGCGGGCAGCTCAGGGCGCTGCTGCAAAGCCTCACCGGCGACAGCGAGGCGCGCCGCGCGCTTGCCGGCACGCACGAGCGGCGTATAGAGCAGCTGCACGCCCAACGGACGGAAAAGGAGCGGCAGCTCGCCGCGATAAACGAGCGCTCTGCCGCCATACGAGCGGAGATCGCCGATATATCCGCCGGCAAGCTTGAGCTTGAGGGCAAGCGCACCCAGAACGACAAAAACGCCCAGCAGCGCAATTCTGACATTCTCGACCTTGAGCGCCGCAGCGCCCGCATCGAGCAGAAGAAGCTCGCCGCGGATATGGAGGAAAAGAGCATCCTTGATAAGCTCTGGGATAACTATGAGCTCAGCCACAGCGCGGCGAACGCCCTGCGCCAGGAAGTGCCGAATCTGCAGAAGGCAAACCGCGCCATCGGCGAGCTGCGGCGCGAGATAAGCGCCCTCGGCAGCCCGAACATAGGCGCGATAGACGAGTATGAGCGCGTGAACACACGCTATGAATTCCTTGCCGGTCAGCGCGACGACGTTGACAGGGCAAAAAGCGAGCTTCTTGGCATCATCAACGATATAACGGGCGAGATGAAAAGCGTGTTCACCGCACGCTTCAAAGAGATCGACGAATGCTTCCGCCAGACGTTTCTGGAGCTTTTCGGCGGCGGCAAGGCGGCGCTCATCCTTGAGGACGAGAACGACGTGCTCAACTGCGGCATCGACATCAAGGTGCAGCCGCCCGGAAAGGCGCTTTCCAACATCAGCCTCATGTCCGGCGGGGAAATGGCGTTTGTCGCCATTGCGCTGTACTTTGCCATCCTCAAGGTGCGCCCAACGCCGTTTTGCGTCATGGACGAGATAGAGGCGGCGCTGGACGAGGCAAATGTCAACCGCTACGCGCAGTATATGCGCCGTATGTCCGGCAAGACGCAGTTCCTTGTCATCACGCATCGGCGCGGCACGATGGAGGAGGCGGATATGCTCTACGGCGTGACCATGCAGGAAAAGGGCGTGTCCACGGTAATTGAGCTTGACCTTGAGACGGCGCAGAAAACGATAGAGGAGTAAATACATGGGCTTTTTTGACAAGATTTTTTCCGGTCTGACCAAGACCCGCAACAACATGGCGGAGCTTGAGGAGCTTTTTCAGGGCTATCAGCCTGACAGCGAGGAGTTTTACGACGACCTTGAGGATCTGCTCGTGATGAGCGACGTCGGCGCCGCTACGTCTGACAGGATAGTCCAGGCGCTGAAAAAAATGACGTGGGAGCGCCGCTTCCGCAAGGGCTATGAGGCGCGCGAGGGGCTGGTGGAGCTGCTGAGCAAGATGCTCACGGTCAACGACGCCTCGCTGAAGCTCGATACGACCCCATCCGTGATACTTATGGTGGGTGTGAACGGCGTCGGCAAGACCACGACCATCGGCAAGCTCGCCCATCAGTTCACGCAGCAGGGCAAAAAGGTGCTGCTGTGCGCGGGGGATACGTTCCGCGCGGCGGCGGCGGAGCAGCTGGGCATCTGGGCGGAGCGCTCCGGCGCGGAGATCGTGCGCCATGAGGAGGGCAGCGACCCTGCCGCAGTCGTCTTTGACGCGCTGAACGCGGCGAAGGCGCGCGGGGCGGACATTGTCATAATCGACACCGCCGGGCGGCTGCACAACAAGGCAAATCTCATGAACGAGCTTGGCAAGATACGCCGCATCATTGACCGTGAGCTTCCCGACGCGGACGTGGAGACGCTTCTTGTGCTCGACGCGACCACCGGGCAGAACGGGCTCATTCAGGCGAAGGAGTTCAAAAATACCGCCGGGCTTACGGGTATCGTGCTGACAAAGCTTGACGGCACGGCAAAGGGCGGCATTGTTTTCCCCATTGCCGCGGAGCTTGGCGTGCCGGTGAAATACGTGGGCGTGGGCGAGGGAATGGACGATCTCATTCCGTTCGACGCGAAAAACTATGTTGAGGCACTCTTCAAATGATGAAACTGATACTTGCAAGCAATAATGCAAACAAGCTGCGCGAATTCCGCGAGCTTACGGCGGGCATGGATATAGAGCTTATCAGCCAGCGCGATGCCGGCTGTGACTTCGAGGTGGACGAAACAGGCACGACCTTTGAGGAAAATGCCTGGCTCAAGGCCTCCGCCGTCACCGCCGCGACAGGCTGCGCCGCCGTGGCGGACGATTCCGGACTGATGGTGGACGCGCTCTGCGGCGAGCCGGGGGTGTACTCCGCCCGTTACGGTCCGGGACACGACGCGACCGACGCCGAGCGCTGCGGCTATCTCCTTTCAAAGCTCGGCGGCGAGAAGAACAGATCTGCGCGCTTCGTCTGCTGCATCTGCTGCACGCTGCCGGACGGCACGGTGCTAGCAAGCCGCGGCGAGTGCGAGGGGGAGATACTCTCTGCCCCGCGCGGCGCTAACGGCTTCGGCTACGACCCGGTGTTCCGCCCGCTGGGGCAGAAGTGCAGCATGGCGGAGCTGACGCATCAGGAAAAGAACGCAATATCTCACAGGGGCAAGGCTTTGAGAGAATTTATAAAGGTGTTGAAGGAGCATATAAATGCCGATAACAAGTAAGCAGCGCGCACAGCTGAGAGGGCTGGCGATGCATGAGGACACAATAATCCAGATAGGTAAGGGCGGCATAACCGAAGCCGTTGTTGAATCCGTCGGCGCCGCGCTTCGCGCGCGGGAGCTTGTCAAGGGCAGGGTGCTGGAAAACTCCATGCTCACCGCGCGCGAAGCGTGCGACGCGCTCAGTGAGGCATGCCATGCCGAGCAGGTGCAGGTCATAGGAACAAAATTCGTGCTCTACAAGCGCAACCCCAAAGAGCCGAAGATAGAGCTTGTGAAGGACAGGAAAAAATGAGGATCGCCATCTATGGCGGGAGCTTCAACCCGCCGCATCTTGGGCATATGGAGGCGGCAAATACCGTCACGGCGGAGCTTGCGCCGGATAAGCTGCTCATTATCCCGGACAATATCCCGCCGCATAAGGACGTCGAGCCGGGCAGCCCGACCGCGGAGGAGCGGCTGGAGCTGTGCCGCCTCGCGTTCCGCGATATTCCTGGAGCGGAGGTCTCCGATATGGAGATACGCCGCCAGGGGAAAAGCTACACTGCCCACACCGTGCAGGAGCTGCGCGAAAAATACCCGGAGGATGAGCTGTGCCTTGTCGTCGGGTCTGATATGTTTTTGAGCTTTGAGGAGTGGTATGAATTCCGTTATCTCCTCGGCGAGTGCACGCTCGCCGTCGTCTCCCGTGAGGAGGATGATCTCGACGTGCTGCGCGCGCACCGTGATCATCTTGAAAGGGAGTACTCCGCGCGCGTCCGGCTGCTCAACCATGCTCCGCTGCCGATGAGCTCAGGCGAGATCCGCGTCTGGCTGCGCCTGCGCCTGGGGTCAGACCTTCTCGACAACGCGGTGTACGCCGACATTATAAAGCACCGCTGGTATGAAGCCATGCCGGAGCTGTGCTGGCTGCGAGAGGCGGTCAAGCCATATCTCACGCCAAAGCGCGTCGCGCACGTGGCGGGCTGCGAGAGCGAGGCGGTCAAGCTTGCCATGCACTGGGGCGAGGACGCGGAAAACGCCGCCGAGGCCGGCATACTGCACGATATAACAAAAAAACTGACCCGCGAAGAGCAGTTGATATTGTGCGATAAATATGGTATCATCTGCGATAAAGATCAGCTTGCCAACGAAAAGCTGCTGCACGCCATCACTGGCGCGGCGCTCGCCCGCGCCGAGTTCGGCGTGTCGGATGCGGTCTACTCCGCCATCCGCTGGCATACCACCGGCAAGCCCGATATGACACTGCTGGAAAAGATAATCTACATGGCTGATTATATCGAGCCTACGCGCGATTTTCCCGGGGTTGAAAAGCTGCGGGCGCTTGCGTATAAGGATCTGGACGCCGCCATGGCGCTCGGGCTTGAAATGAGCCTTGAGGATATACGCGCGCACGGCGTGCAGCCCCACCGCGACACTGCGGACGCATGGCAGTGGTACTCTGCCGGGCATTGATAAATACAAGGAGGAACGAAAAATATGCTTACTCCCGCTGAAATAGCCGGTATTGCCGCAAGGGCGCTTGACGACAAGAAGGCAAGAGACGTCAAAATTCTCAAAACCGCCGAGCAGACCGTTATTGCGGACTATTTTGTCATCTGCAACGGCACCTCGTCCACGCACATCAAGGCGCTTGTGGACGAGGTCGACCGCAGGCTCTCCGAAGCCGGCGAACCGCCGATACGCCGCGAGGGTCTGCGCTCCGACATCTGGGTGCTCATGGACTTCGGCAGCGTTATCGTTCACGTGTTTACCGACGAGGCGCGCAAGTTCTATAACCTTGAGCGCCTTTGGAGCGACTCTGAGGAAGTGCCTCTCTCATCCCTTCCGTGCCCTCAGGCTGAGCAATAAAGTGCTTGGCTGCGAGGGCGGAAACGGACTTTGATTTTTTAAATTTTCCACATCAGAGAGGGATTACAAAATGAAATATGATTTCACCGCAATAGAGAAGAAGTGGCAGCGGCGCTGGGAGGAGACGAAGCCCTACGCCGCCGTCACCGGCAGCGAAAAGCCAAAGTTTTACGCGCTTGTGGAGTTCCCGTACCCCTCAGGGCAGGGGCTGCACGTCGGGCATCCCAGACCCTACACCGCCATGGACATCATTTCCCGCAAAAAGCGTATGCAGGGCTATAACGTGCTCTTTCCGATAGGGTTTGACGCATTCGGTCTGCCCACGGAGAATTACGCGATCAAAAACCACATTCATCCCGCCGTCGTCACCGAGCGCAACATTGCAAACTTCACAAAGCAGCTGAAGATGCTCGGCTTCGGCTTCGACTGGGACAGGGTCATCGACACCACCGACCCCAAGTATTATAAATGGACGCAGTGGATATTCATCCAGATGTTCAAGCACGGGCTTGCCTACAAGACCACCATGCCCGTCAACTGGTGCACCAGCTGCAAGTGCGTGCTGGCGAATGAAGAGGTCGTCAACGGCGTGTGTGAGCGCTGCGGCAGCGAGGTCATACGCAAGGAGAAGAGCCAGTGGATGCTCGCCATCACCAAGTACGCCCAGCGCCTTATCGACGATCTTGACACCGTGGATTATATCGAGCGCGTCAAGACCCAGCAGCGCAACTGGATCGGACGCTCCACCGGCGCTGAGGTCACCTTCAAGACCACCTGCGGCGACGATATAGTCGTCTACACCACCCGCCCCGACACGCTCTTCGGCGCGACGTACATGGTTCTCGCACCGGAGCATAAGCTTGTAAAGCAGTGGCAGGATAAGCTCACCAACTGGGACGAGGTGTCTGCATATGTCGAGGAAGCGGCGCACAAGTCCGACTTTGAACGCTCCGAGCTCGACAAGGAGAAGACCGGCGTGAAGCTCGAAGGCGTGCGCGCGATCAATCCTGTCAACGGAAAAGAAATACCAATCTTCATATCCGACTATGTTCTTGTCACCTACGGCACGGGCGCAATTATGGCCGTTCCCGCGCACGATGACCGCGACTGGGAGTTTGCAAAGAAGTTTGGCTGCGACATCGTCGAGGTCGTCAAGGGCGGCGACATTGAAAAGGGCGCGTTCACCCTCAAGGACGACACCGGCATCATGGTCAATTCCGGTTTTCTCAACGGTCTGACCGTCAGGGAAGCGATCCCGGCTATGAAAAAGTGGCTGACCGAGCAGGGCATCGGGCATGAAAAGGTCAACTACAAGCTGCGCGACTGGGTGTTCTCACGCCAGCGCTACTGGGGCGAGCCCATCCCCCTTGTCAACTGCCCGAAATGCGGCTGGGTTCCTCTGCCTGAGAGCGAGCTGCCGCTCGTACTGCCGAAGGTCGATTCCTATGAGCCGACCGACGACGGCGAGAGCCCTCTGTCGAAGATGACAGACTGGGTCAACACCACCTGTCCGTGCTGCGGCGGACCTGCCAAACGCGAGACCGACACCATGCCGCAGTGGGCGGGGTCAAGCTGGTACTTCCTGCGCTATATGGATCCGCATGACGACAAGGCGCTCGTCAGCCATGAGGCGGAAAACTATTGGGGACCGGTTGACTGGTATAACGGCGGCATGGAGCACACCACGCTCCACCTGCTCTATTCCCGCTTCTGGCACAAATTCCTCTATGACATCGGCGTTGTCCACACGAAGGAACCCTATGCCAAGCGCACCTCCCACGGCATGATCCTCGGCGAGGGCGGCATCAAAATGTCCAAGTCCCGCGGCAACGTTGTCAATCCCAATGACATTGTCGATCAGTACGGTGCGGACACCATGCGCATGTATATCATGTTCATCGGCGACTTTGAAAAGGCGGTCATCTGGTCGAATGAGGCTGTCAAGGGCTGCAAGCGTTTTCTTGACCGCTGCTGGGGGCTGATGGATATTGCCTCCGACGACGCTGCTGTGTCCGCAAAGAACGAGGCGATCATCCACAAAACCATCAAGAAGGTCACGGAGGATATTGACCAGCTCAAGATGAACACCGCCATTGCCGCGATGATGACCATGGTCAATGAGCTTTACTCCAACGGACTCTCCAAGGGCGATCTGGAGCAGCTTTTGCTCCTGCTCAGCCCGTTCGCGCCGCACATCGTCGAGGAAATGTGGGAGCTTGAGGGCTTTGCCGCAAAGTACGGCAAAATGGCGATGCAGATGCCGTGGCCGGAGTTTGACCACGCCAAGACCATCGACGCCATGCGCGAGATGGCAGTGCAGGTCAACGGCAAGCTGCGCACCACCGTCACCGTTGCGGCAGATGCGGACGAGGACACTATCCTCGCCGCGGCAAAGGCGGACGAGAAGATCCAGCGCCAGATGGAGGGCAAACAGCTTGTCAAGACAATACTTGTCAAAAACAAATTGATAAACCTGATCGTCAAGTAATTGTTGACAAGCGGCGAAAAAATAGTTATAATACCAACGTTAAACAGCCGATTGTTGGCCCTTGAAGCGCCGCAAGGCGTGTCTGGAGGGAGGGAAATAAATGTCTGAAATATATGTCAAGGAAAACGAGTCTTTGGACAACGCTCTTAAAAGATTCAAGAGAAGCTGTGCAAAGTCCGGCGTTCTGGCTGACCTGAGAAAGAAAGAGTACTATCAGAGCCCCAGCGTCAAGCGCCGCAAGAAGTCCGAGGCTGCCCGCAAGAACAAGAATAAGCGCTATTACTGATTTAACGTAAAAATCCACCGCTATATTGAGCGGTGGATTTTTATATTCCGGTTTTGGAACCTGCCTGTTCTGGTTTTGAACGAGCACTTCCAAATAGTGCAGCATTGTGATACAATGCTTTTATCAGAAATACTTACCGGAAAAACCACTTCGGGAGGGTCACGCCATGACGGATGTTCAGCAGCGGACGGCAGCAAAGGAATTTGCGGAAGACTGGCGGGGGAAAGGTTATGAGAAAGGTCATAGTCAAACTTTTTGGCTTTCGCTTCTGCAAAAAGTTTATGGGGTCGCTGAACCGGACAAGTTCATTACATTTGAAGATCAAATCATGCTGGATCATACCAGCTTCATTGATGGATTCATTCCAGCCACTCATGTTCTTATTGAACAAAAAGGCATTGGCAGGGATTTGAGAAAACCCATCATGCAGTCGGATGGGACACGATTAACTCCTTTCCAGCAAGCCAAACGTTATGCGGCTGAATTGCCTTACTCCCAACGTCCTCGCTGGATTGTAACATGTAATTTTGCTGAGTTTAATGTTTACGATATGGAGCGTCCGACAGGTGAACCGGAGGTCATTTATCTGAAAGACCTGGAAAAAGAATACTATCGCCTTCAGTTTCTGGTGGACACAAAGGACCAGCACGTCAAGAGAGAAATGGAGATTTCTTTGCAAGCCGGTGAATTGGTGGGCGTGTTGTATGATGCGCTGCTGAAGCAGTACAAAGATCCCTCCGCCCCGGAAACGCTGAAAAGTCTGAATGCCCTTTGCGTCCGGCTGGTGTTCTGCCTGTATGCTGAGGATGCGGGGATTTTCGGCCGGAGGGATATGCTCCATGACTACTTGAGAGATATTCCGGCTTCCGGGATTCGGAAAGCCTTGATAGAATTGTTCCGGATACTGGATCAGAAACCGGAGGAACGTGACAAATATCTGCCGGATGACAATGCTGCGCTGGCGGCCTTTCCCTATGTAAACGGAGGGCTGTTTGCCAATGAGGATATTGAAATTCCGCCTTTTACCGAAGAATTGAAAAACATCCTTCTCTTCAAGGCAAGTGAGGATTTTGACTGGGCATCAATCAGCCCTACCATTTTCGGCGCGGTGTTTGAAAGCACCTTGAACCCGGAAACCCGGCGTTCCGGCGGAATGCACTATACCAGCGTTGAAAACATCCACAAGGTCATTGACCCGCTGTTTTTGGATGATTTGAAGGCGGAACTGGATAAAATCAAGGGAATTGCGGTGGAGAAGACCCGTATTTCCAGACTGAAAGCCTATCAAAGCAAGCTGGCGGGTCTGACCTTTTTAGACCCTGCCTGCGGCTCCGGCAATTTCCTGACCGAAAGCTATATCTCACTGCGGCGGCTGGAAAACGAAGCGCTACGCTGTCAAACAAGTCAAATTACTTTGGGTGATTATTCAAATCCAATTCAGGTTTCCATTCACCAGTTTTACGGCATTGAAATCAACGACTTCGCCGCACGGTTGCAAAAACCGCCCTGTGGATCGCGGAGAGCCAGATGCTGAAAGAAACGGAAGATATTATTGCCCACCAGATTGATTTCCTCCCGCTGAAATCCTATGCTAATATCACTGAGGGCAATGCCCTGCGGCTGGACTGGGAAGATGTTGTGCCCAGAAAAAAATTGAACTACATCATGGGCAACCCGCCGTTTGTGGGATTGTCAATGCGAAGCCGTGAGCAGCAGGACGATATGAGTGTTGTGTTTGCTGGAAATGATAGAGCAGGACGTTTAGACTATGTAGCTGCTTGGTATCGGAAGGCGGCAGAATATATTCAGCGGACAAATATTGAAGTTTCATTTGTTTCAACAAATTCCATCATCCAGGGAGAACAGGTTCCAATTTTGTGGGAAGAAATGTTCTCTAAGTTCTGTGTAATTATCAACTTTGCATACCGTCCATTTGTTTGGAACAGCGAAGCCCGTGATAGAGCTGCTGTTCATTGTGTAATAATAGGCTTTGCTCTCTTTAACCGTGCAGAAAAAGTGCTGTACGAGTCCAATGTCCCTCGTGTTGTCGATAAAATCAACGGCTACTTAGTAAACGCCGAAAATGTTTTTATTCAACTACGAGGAAAACCACAACCAGGCTTGCCCAAATTGGTTCAGGGGAATAAACCTTGGGACGGCGGAAACCTTATCCTTTCCGCAGAGGAACGGACTGAACTAATTAACAAGTATCCTAACGCAGATTCGTTCATAAAGCCATTTGTAGGTTCTCAAGAATTTATTAAGGGAAAAATTCGATTCTGCCTTTGGCTAAAAGGAGTTTCACCCAAGGAGTACCGGGGTATTCCTGATATTATGGAAAGACTTAAAAAGGTTGCAGAAGTACGACGTAAAACAAAAACAGTAGCTGTTCAGGCGCTGGCAGAAGTACCAATGCTATTTGCTCAAATTAGACAGCCAGACAGTAATTATATTTTGATTCCGGAAACATCTTCATCGAGCCGCAAGTACATCCCCATAGGCTTTATGCCAAAGGAAGTAATAGCAAGCAATTCTACACTCGTAGCAACAGGAGCAAGCATTTATCATTTCGGAATACTGACATCCAATGTGCATATGGCTTGGATGCGAACTGTATGTGGCAGATTGAAGTCTGATTATAGATATTCGCCTTCTGTTTACAACAACTTCCCATGGCCGACCCCTACCAACGAACAGCGGGCGAAAATTGAGCAGACGGCGCAGAGCATACTGGACGCCCGCGCTCTCTACCCGGATTGCAGTCTTGCTGACCTCTATGATGAAGCTACCATGCCGCCGGAACTGCGGAAAGCTCACCAGCAAAACGATAAAGCCGTTATGCAGGCATATGGCTTCTGGGGCAAGCTGAACACCGAAAGCGCCTGTGTTGCAGAGCTAATGAAGATGTACCAAAAGCTGGCTGAGCGGGGTGTTTTCTGAGTACCTCTGTTGACCAATCTTGGATTCCTGCGCTTCCGCAATCATCTTTGCCAGCTCCGTGCCGCTCTCAGGCATTCCTCGCTTCATCCACTCCACGATCCAGCCGTAGAGCATGTAGGCGATAGAAGATTTCAGATAAGCAAGCGCATTGGGCAGCTCCGGGGTGATCTCCGAGTGTTCCAAAAGCGTTTGCAGCAGCATCTCTGAAAGCCCGGCTTGGTACAGCGCCAGATAAAAGTCGGAATGCTCCTTGTAGAAATCCAAAAGGCTGACGAAGAATGCATTCGGCTCATCGTGAGACTCGCTTTCAAAGGTGTCTTTCCACTGGATTGTCAGCCGGTCATTCTCCTGCCGCAGCACATCCTCTTTATCCATAAAATTGCGATAAAAAGATGCTCTGCCTACTTGTGCCGTACTTACCAAAGCGCTGATAGAAATATCGGAAAAGGGCTGCTCCTGCATCATTTTCAATAGCGCCGCAAGAATTTGGCTGCGGACATAGGTGTTCTTCTCCTGATTGTTCATGGGCT
>ERZ808240.701-NODE-701-length-42969-cov-6.473761_pt1 | contig 42969 bp, 27 predicted proteins | sample MGYA00521084_ERZ808240 | MGnify/ENA primary metagenome ERZ808240 (study PRJEB31516, sample SAMN03275571) | gut metagenome | biome: mammalia-associated habitat; material: feces | host: Papio cynocephalus | place: Kenya | collected 2012-08-06 ...
TCATCCGCGGACGTCGCGGAGAACTCGAACTCCTCGCCGGCAAGCGGGGCCTCGCCGTTCACGGTCTTCGCGAGGCCGAGCTGGAACGAGCCGGAAGCCTGCTCGTACGCGTTGTCGAACAAGGCCGCGGAGGCGTCGCCATCTGCGCGGTCGCCGTAGTCGACGGTCGCCTTGAGGGTGCGATTCGCCTCGTCGCGCTTGACCTTCACGGTCACGGTCGCGTCCTGCGCGTTCGTCCAGCCGGGACCGGAGTCGGACGTCTCGTGGATCGTGTACTTGTAGTCGCCGGGCTCGGTATAGCTCAGCTCGCTGAAGCTCGCCTCGCCCGTGCCCTTCACGGTCGCGCTACCGGCCTGCTTGCCGTCCTCGTCGAGAAGGCCGAACGCGAACTCCTTGTCGGCGTAGTCGCCGGACTTCTCGCCGTTGACCTTCTTGCTGACCTTGATCGCGGCCGACGCGGAGGCGTGCACGTTGTCGAACACGGCCGCCTGGGCGGTCGCGTCGCTGCCGTAGGAGACGCTCTTCACCTCGAGGTCGCGGCCGTTCTGGGCATAGCCGACCTCAACCGTAACGGGGACATCGGGTGCGTTGAACCAGCCGCCGCCGAGCTCCTCCTCATGGATGGTGTACTTATACGTGCCGGGCTTGCTGTAGCTCAGCTCGCCGAAGCTCGCCTCGCCGGTGCCCTTCACGCTCGTCGCGGCGATAGTGTCGCCCTGGTTGTTCTGGAGGTCGAACTTGAACTCCTGCTGCTCGTCGGAAGCATCGGATCCGTTGATGCGCTTCTGGACCTTGAGAGTCGTCGAGACGGGAGCAGCCTTGAACCCGTTGTCGAAGCGCGCGACCGAGGACTCGGCCTCGGAGTCGCCGGCATTCGAGTAGCTCACCGTGGCGTGGAGCTGGTTGTTCTCGTCGCGCTGCGAGACCTTAACCGTGGCGGTCACGTCGGGCGCGAGGGTCCAAGTGCCGTCGCCGGGCAGGTCGTCAGCGGACGTCACCTCGTGGATCGTGTAGGTATAGGTCTTGCCCTCGTCGGCGTCGCTCAGCGCAACCTCGGCGAACGTCGCGGAGCCATCGGCGTCGGTCGTCACGTTCGCAATGGCGGGCGCGCCTTCGTCCGCGGACGTCGCGGAGAACCCGAACTTCTCGCCGGAGAACGGTGCCTCGCCGTTCACGGTCTTGACCAGGCCGAGCTGGAAGGAGCCGCTGGCCTGTTCATAGGTGTTGTCCATCACGGCAGCGTCGGCACTCTCGTCCTCGTAGATAACCGTCGAGGGCGCGAGCGTGCCGTCGCCCTGGTCGTCGCCGACCTGCACGGTCACCGTCTGGTCGGCCGCGTTCGTCCAGCCAACCGTGGCGGGCGTTACCTCGTGGATGGTGTAGACGTGGGTCTGGCCAGCGTCGGCAAGGCTGTATTCAAGGTTGTCGAACGCGGCGGCGGCGGAACCGTTCGTGGTAACGGTACGGATGACCTCGCCGTCCTCGAGGAGCTGGAACTCAAAGCTCTTATTGGTGTCGGCGCCGTTCACGGTCTTGCGCACGCACACGGTCGCCGTGCCGCTCGCGTCGTAAGCGTTGTTGAAGACGAGCGAGTCCGACCCGTCCGGATACTCGACGCTCGCCCAGATGTTCCCGTCGGCGTCGAGCTCGGAAGACACCACGAACTTGACCGTCTGGTCGGATGCGTTGGTGTAACCGGGCAGCTGGGACTCCTCGTGCACCGTGTAGGTGTACTCGTGGCCCATGTTTGCCTCGGCAAGCGTTGCCGAGAAGGTCGCGTTGCCCGCAGCATCCGTCGTAACATCGCTGAGCTGCGGCGCGTTTGCGTCGCCGGACTTGGCCGAGAACGTGAACGTCTTGCCCTCAGCCGGCGCGCCGCCGTTCACGGTCTTTGCGACCGAGAAGGACACAGCGCCCGAAGGAGCCGTGTAGAGGTTGTTGAACGCCACGGCATCCTGAGCGTCATCGGCCTGGCCCACGTAGCGCACACTCACGGGAAGGACACCGTTTGAGGAGTCGTTCATGGAGCCGACAGTGACCTCTACCCGCACGTCGTTTGCGCGCGTCCAGCCAAGGCCGAGGTCGTCGTCCTCGGAAATCTTGTAGTTATAGGTCTTGCCTTCGTCTGCCGCCGAGAAGCTCAGCGTGCCGAAGGTCGCCTGGGCACCGCCGAACGTGGAAGTGGTTACTTGCTCGGGCAGGGGCGCACCCTTGGTCTCGGCGGACAGCTCAAAGTCGAACTTCGCGTTCGCAGCAGGCGCGGAGCCGTTCACGGTCTTCTGGACCGCGAGGGTGGCGGAACCGGTAGCGGTATAGGCGTTGGCGAACTCAGGCGCGGCATCGGACTGCGTACCGTAGTCGACGGTGGCCACGAGCTGGCCCGCGTTGTCCTTGTTCTCGACGTTCACGGTCACGGTATAGACGGAATCGTCGTAGTCCATGCCGTTCTCGGCAGAGGCGGGCTTGACCTCGGAGACCTCATACTTGTATGAGCCAGGTTCGGCGAGGTCGATCTGGCCGAACTGAACCTTGCCGTCGGCATCGTTACGAACGGTCTGAGCCTCGCCAGGAGCGCCATCGACCGGGTTCAGTCGGAACTCGAACTCGCCGTCCTTGAGCGTGCGACCGGTAAGGGTCTTCTTTGCCTCAAGGGAGACCGTCGTCGACTTGACCTGATAAGAGTTCTTGAACTCGGGCGCGGCGTCCGAGCCGTTGTCATAGGAAGGCGTGGCCACGAGCTGGCCGTCCTTGTCCACGACGTTCACGGTCACCTTGTGCTCGGCGGTATCGTAGGTCACACGGTCCTCGGTGCCCTTGACCTCGGAAATCGTGTAGGTGTAGGTACCCGCAGCCGTGTAGCCGATAGCATCGAAGGCCACGCTGCCAAACGCGTCGTTCGTCTTGGTCTGGAGCACGTTGCCAGCAGCGTCCTTGAGCTGGAACTCGAACTCGCCCTCCTCGAGCGCGCGGCCATCAAGGGTCTTGCGCGCCACGAGCTGGGCAGAGGAACCCTTGGGCGCATAGGTATTTGCAAAGGCAACAGGGCCATCGTCGTAGGCAACCTCGGCGATGTACTTGCCGTCGGCCTCGGTCACCGTGACCGTCACGCCGAAACTGGCGCCGTCGTAGGTCACGCCGGCCTCGTTGCCCGCCACCTCGGTGACGGTGTACTGGTAGGTACCGGGCTGATCATAGCTCAGGTCGAAGGCGAACTTGCCCTGGACGTCATTCGTCGCGGTCTGCTCATCGCCGGCCGTGCCGTCCTTGGGCCTGAGCTTGAACTCGAACTCCCCGGCCTTGAGGTCGCGGCCGGTCAGCGACTTCGAGCCCTCGATGGTCGCCTTTACGGCGGCGGGCTTGGTGTAGCCGTTCGTGATGGTCAGCGGGTTGTCATGGCTGCAATCGCTCGAGGCCACGAGCTTGTTGCCGTCCTTCTTCACGTGGACGACGACCCGGTGGGCAGCCGTGTCGTAGCTGGTGTTCACCGCATCGCCGGCCACCTCGGAGATGGTGTACGTGTAGTCGCCGGGCTCGTCATAGTTGATGGCATCGAAGTCGACCGACTGGTCCTGAGAAGAGACTTCCTTCGTCTGCAAGACGGTGCCCTGAGCGTCCTTGAGCTCGAACATGAACGTCTCGCCGTCCTTGAAGTCGCGGCCCTCGAGGTGCTTCTTCACGGCGAGCTGATGGCTCGTGGCCGCGGGGGCCGTGTAGGTATTCGCGAAGGCGAGCTGGTCGGCAGCTGCGTCGCCCTTCTTGTAGACGGGCGTCGCCACGAGCTGTCCGTCCTTCTCGGCGACCTCAACGACCACGGTGTAGACGGTCGGGTCGTAGCTCACGCCGTCCTCGCTGCCCGCGACCTCGGAGACCGTATAGGTATAGGTGCCCGCAGCCGTGTAGTCGATAGCGCCGAAGGCCACGTTGCCGTCGGCGTCGTTCGTCTTGGTCTGGAGCACGTTGCCGTCGGCGTCCTTGAGGTCAAACGTGAACTCATCGGCCGAGAGCGCGCGGCCCTCGAGCGACTTGGTCGCCGTCAGCGCGAGGCTCGTGGGAGCGGCGTTGGTCTTCTCGTCATAGGCGTTGTAGGACGTCGCGGTCTTGAGGTCGATCGTGGTGTTGAGCGCCTGGGCAAGCTGCTCGACCTTGGCCTTCGCCGAGTCGAACTCGCCGCCCTTCAGCATAAAGAAGTGCTTGGTCCCGTCGAGCTTGTAGCCCGCGGGAGCGGCGCTCTCCTGGTACCAATACAGCGTGTCCGATTTGAGGGGAGACGCCTCAGAGCCGAAGCTCGCCTGGCCGGACTCGGAGGTCTTGGAAGAAGCGACGTGCTCGGAAGTCGTCGAGAGGTCCTTCCCCGCAATCGCAGCGTCCATGTCAACCGCATAGAGATCGAAGGTTGCGCCGGCGAGCTTCTTGCTCAGGTCTGATTTATCGAGCTTCGTAATGGTAATGCCGTAACCGGTGCCCTCGGTGGAAGCCGAGTCGCGCTGGATCGTCCAAGTCTTCGAGTGCTGAGAAGTGCCGCCCGCAACACCTGCGAGGCTTGCTTCGTTCGTCAAGCTCACCTGGTCGCCCTGCTTGCCGGAAGGCTTGACCTCGTAAACGACTTCGAGCGGCGTGGAGTCGGGCAACTCGAGCGTGAGCTGGGTCTTCCCGCCGGCCACCTCATTGGCCGTAGCCTTGTACTCGCTCGCGGCGAGCTCAGCTCCCCGCTGCCCGTTCTCGAGCCTATAAATCTTGAGCGTTGGGGGGAGGAACGTGCACGCAGAGTCCATCGTGTCCGTCAGGGTCACGGTATCGGAGTCGGACACGAGGTCGAGCGCCGTCTCGTTCACCTTGATGTCGTAGCGGATTGCGGAGCTGTTGGCGACCTGCCAGGCGTCCTTGGTCAGAACCTTGTTATCGGCCTCAACGGTCTTGGAACCCTCAGGGAACGTGGTCTTGCCCGAGCTGGCCTGCGCAGCGTTGGTGAACTGGGCTTTGCCTTCGGTCGAAACGGCCGACGCCTTGGCGGCGGTCTTATAAGTCAGTTCGACGTAAACGGGATTGACCGAGCCGCCGGCCGCAGCAGTCGGGATACTCCAGGAAAGCGTTCCGTCCTGGTTCGTGGGCTCGATAATCTGCGCCGCTCCCACAGTCTCCCAAGGCCTGGTCTTAAGAGATGCCTGGGAGCTTCCGCTCACGTAAACCATATTGCTCGGGAGCACATCGCTCACGTTCACGGGTTGACCGCCCAGGTCCAGGAGGCCTGCCCAGTTGTTTTCCTTCTTGTACGCGTTGACGAGGACGGTCCAGTTGGCCACCCAAGCGCCCTTATCGGTGGTGCCGTCGACGGTCGACCAGTCGAAACTCGGGTCCCACGTGAGGTTGCCGTCCTTCTGGACCTGCGGAGCGTTCTTCACGGTGTAGCTCGCGGTCGCCGTGGAGGTCTTGACCGTGGCTTTATTTGTATAAATGTCGTTTGCGTTATTGGACTTCGTACGATACGTAACCGTGATGTCCTTCTTACCCAGTAGTTCGCGAATCTTCTGGGTGTCCTTCAGCGTGACGCTAAATTCATTCCAATAGTTATTGTCGGAGACTGTATAGTCCTCGCCACGAACCAGGTCGATACCGTCGGCAGAGACTTCAATCTGGTCGATTGCCATTTGCTGATAGACGGTCCCGTCAATCCTGTCTTTCAGTTCCACCGTCGTTGGGTCCGTACTTGTAGACATATTCGACGTGAGAATCGTAGACTTCCAGCGCAGGTAGCCGTCGCCGTCGTCGGCAACAAACTCCTTCTTAACGTACTCATTGTTGTCCTTGGGCTTAAAGGTGCCAACGCCGCTACCCTCCGGGCCCATACCGTTCGAAGGCTTGACCTCTGCGGTGTTCGTCACAGAGTCGAGCAAAGACGCGTCCTTCATCTGCGTGTGGTAAACGATGGTGTACTGCTGCTTGCCCGCATCCGAGGGGAACTCGTACGTGAAGCTCGAGCCGTCGGAAGGAAGCGAACCAGTTTTAACCGTCTTGCCTGAAGCATCCTTAACCTCATAGCTACCCTTATAAGTCTGGTTAGCATCGAGCGTATCTCTGAAGATGTAACCAGCCATGTCTGCCTTGAGGCTGCCGTTGTTCAGCGTGGCGGTCCAGGTAATGTCCTCAGGCGTGGAGTCGCCGGAAGCAGACTTGGAGACCATGCTGTAGCTCAGACCACCGTTGGGAGGATCGACGTTCTTCTCCTCCGAAGTTTGGCGGTTGTTGTCGCTACCCCAGGACCATTGGGCCTTATTGCCCGCATCCGAGAGCTTATCGCCGTTCTTGAGAGAATCGAGGGCGGATTGCTTGATTGAGGTCGTATAGGTGAGCGTGTGGCTGCCCTTTGAAAGGTCGCCGAGCGAGAAGATCGCGTTCTGCCCGTCGATGCTCGGGCTCACGGTCTGACCATCGAGCTTAAAGGAGCCCTCGACGTAGCTCAGGTTGTCGCCAAGAACATCGTTGAGCGTGACGTTCTTCGCCGTAGACGCAACATTGAGATTGATGGTCCACGTAATGGTGCCGTCAGAGTTCGCCTGACCGCACTTATCGCCGTCGACTTTGCCGTCCTTCACAGGAACAGTCACGGTCGTACCGGTGCCGGGGAACGCGATGGGAACCTCGTCCCCGTCCTTGAGACCGTTACCGTTCAAGGTGAAGTCGAAGTCCGCGCTCGCCTTGATGCCGGTAGGGTGGGCCTTGAGCCAGGAATTGTTGTAACGGAAGTAGAGCCTGTTATCACGGATCTCGTAGGTGCCGGCCTCGTTTCCGTCGGCATCACGAAGGACCTTTTCCCCGCTGGTTATCGTACTCACGTTGTCCGGGAAGACATAAATAACGGTCTCTTTATTCGTAGAGGGGGTCTCATCGCCGGCGAAGTCGATCTCGAGGTGCGCGTAAATGGTCTGGTCGGCCGAAACCGCCTGATTACCCAGAGGTTGAGTGCGGTTCGCGTCCGTAAAGAGGCCGACGGCCACCTTTGAGGATGCCGGGTTTTCGATGACGATTTCGCTGGACTCCTTAGGAGTGTCTTCATCGATTTCCCGTGCCGAGACATCGGAGACCGCATCCGCCCGATCGTCGACGGGCTGCTCGTCAGCTGACTGCGGCACTGCCATAGAGACGGGAGCCTCGCCGGCAGCGCCCCTGTTTGCATCAACGGTCGGATCAGCAGCGCCGTTGGTTGATGGTGCCGTAGTCGCATCAACAATCGTAGCGGAGTTTGAGTCTGTCGCGGAAGAATCGTCCTTGGTCAGGGACTCACCCCCCCCGCCTGGTCTTCTTGCTTCTCAACGGCTATTTCCTGGTCGCCCTCACCCGATGCGGCATAGGCGGACTGCACAGGCATGGCGTAGCTCTGGGTCACGAGCATCGCGGTCATGAACACCGACAAGACCTTCTTGCCCAGTTCGGCCCTTCTCATGTCTTCTCTCCTCTCGTCGCGCGAAACGCAAAAATCCCCCAGGCGAGCGCCAGGAGGACCCAACTCGGAGCGAGCTCCGAGACGATGTTTGGTTATGGAACTGCGAAGCGGCACATCGGCCGTGCATCGGGAAGGCGATGGAATCCCAAGGAAACCCTCGAGTCAAAAATGAATCGCGTCACTTCCTCAACGTATGCACAGCAATGCCTCATTTCTTTCGATGGAACTGTTCGATGGGCCGAATTCTACCTCCAAGTCGCTCTTAACTGAAGACTAGCGACAGATTTGCTGAAAATGTTGCGCAACATTTGCCATAGTCAGTCTTTTTCCACCATCAATTTGGGGTCCGACCCCAAATTGCTGCTGCCGAAAAAAACGAGAGGTGCGTCCGCCGGGGCATGCACTCCAGCAAGACGCACCTCTCGCACCCTCAATTTGGGGTCTGACCCCAAATTGCTAGTTCTGGCGACGGCGGCGGCGTTCGGCGGCGGCAAGGGCCGCGGCAGCCACGGCAGTCGCACCAAGAGCGGCGATAGGTGCAGCGTTCACGCTCTGGTCGCTCGTCTCGGGCATGCCGGTCTCAGCGTCCTTCTTGGTATCGGAAGGCTTCTGCTTCCCGTCGTTGGACGGCTTGGTCGTCGGAGCGGCAGGAACAGGCGAAGCGTTCTTCTTGAAGACGGCCACGAGCTGAACCTCGGAGTCGCCCATCACGAACGTGGTCTCGGCCGCAGAAGCATCGGCGAGCTTAACGTCGCCGCTTCGGACCTCCCAGCCCGCGAACGTGTAGCCGTCGGCAGGCGTGGCCCTAACGGTCACGGTCTGACCCGCATACGCCTCGGACGGGTCGGCGATAGCGGTTCCGCCCTCGCCGTCCTTGACGGAGACGTTCACGCGCTGCGTCGGCTTCGCGGCAAAGACGGCCTCGACCTCAGTGTTCTTCTCGCCCACGGTGAGCGCAGCGTTGGCAGCATTCTCGTCGTCGACGGTCGCGTCGCCCGAGACGACCTTCCAGCCCTTGAACTCATACGCGTCGCTCTCGGGCGTGGCGGTCAGGTTCAGGGCATCGCCCGCGGAAGCGCCGTAGTCGACGCCGTCCTCGGCCATCTGACGCTCGCCGGAAACGGAGACGCTGCCGTGCTCACCGGCCGTAACCTTCACGCGATTGAGCACCTTGAGCGTACCGGCCACGGACGTGGGGTCGCCCGCGAGGTCAACGATCTGGAAGTTTCCGTTGGCCGTCGTGGCGGTCACGTCGTAGATGCCGGGCATGTCCTTCGCATCGGCATCGCGCGTGTCGCCGAGAGAAACGGCGAGCTCGTCCTCGATGCTGTTCGCGCCGGCCCACGGGGTCTGGCCATCGGCGCCGTCGGTGACCGTGGCCACATAGGCCGGGTCGCTATCGCCGGAGACGATCGTGTAGTCGCCGCAGCTCACGGCAACCTGACGCTGAGCGATCGCAAGGGTCGCGGCCGCGGAAGCGGGCTCGAGGTTCTTGTTGCCGAGGAAGCTCGCTTTGACCTCGTAGCTCCCCGCGTCCACGGGAAGGACATCGGTGCCGTTATAGGTGTACGTCAACTGATCGGAGAGATCCGTCTCGCCGAACGCCGCCGTACCCTTCAGCTGGTGCTCCGCACCGTTGTAAACCACCGAATCGCCGTCGAGGGAAACCGTCACCGCGGCCTTCTCGATCACGAGCTCGGCCTTCACGGCGGTGGGGTTGATGTTGTCGTTGCCCGGGAAGGTGACGACAACCTCATAGCTATCGGCGTCGGTGGGCTCCTCGTCGTTGCCGTTGTAGTGCATGACAAGCTGGTCGGACACGTCCACGGCGCCGTCGGCGATGGTCGCCGTGGCGGTAAGGCCGTGCGGGTCGCCGTCATAGGTCACCGTGTCGTCGTCGACGGAGATCGCGGCGTCGGCCTTATCGATGTTGAACCACTTGGTCGCGCTGCTTGAGCCGTAGAACGAGTTGCCCAGGCAGGTGACGTTGACCACGTAGCGGCCGGCCTCGGTGGGAGCCTCGGAGCTCAGGTACATCTTGCCGCCCTTGGTCACGCCGCTGTAGAGGTACGTGAACTTAAGGGTGCTCAAGTCGATGAGCGAGCCGTCCGAATCGAAGACCGTAACGGTGGGACGCTGCGGAGAGGCGTTGTACGTAAAGTCGTCGCCAGCGAGCACGACTTCGGTCTCGACGCGATTGATCGCGAAGAAACGGCTGATGGGCTTGGCAAAGTAGTTGCCGCCGATCACGGTCGCCGTCTGGGTGTAGGTGCCGGGCTCGGTCGGGGCCTCGGAGCTCAGGTACGCGTCGCCGGCGGTCGTCACGCCGGCATAGGTCACATGGACGTTCGCCGCATCGGTGATATCGGTATCGCCGTCGTACGCCTTGACGCCAAAGTCGAATCCCTGCGCTTCATCGTAGGTCAGCGCAGTGTGAGGCAGCTCCTCGGCCCACTCGAGCGAGACGTCGGCGGTCTTGGGGGCGATGGTCAAGTAGCCAAGGTCAACGGCGGTCTTGTAGTTGCCGCTCGTGGTAGCGGCGGCGACCACATAGACGCCGGCCTTGCTCGGCGTACCGCCCAGTGCAATGGTCGAGTTGTCCAGGCCGTACTTCTGCAAAGAAGTGAGCACGGTCTTGAGAGCGTCGATGATCTGGTCGGGATTCTCGACCTGCGCCAAATTCTTAAGTGCCCATTTGAGAGTGGACATCGTCACATCGTTGTTCAGGATGTCGAGAAGCCCGCTCATCGAGATACCCTGGTCGAGATGGAGGTACTTATTAAGAAAGCCCTGAACCTCCGGGGAGTAGTAGCTGAGGTCGATCGAGAGATAGCCGGACGCGTCGCCGTCGATGCCGGCGATCACGGTGACGGGCTTGGTCTCATCGACGCTCGGGTCGGAGGAGACGAGGTCGGCGATGGAAACGGTCTCGCCGTAGGTGAGGTTCGTGTTCGCGACCTTGACCTTGGCGGGAGCCTTGGTCACCGTGACGGTCACGTCGGAGGTGCTGCAAGGCTGGTAGCCAAGCTGGGAGCCCTCGCTGTTCGTGCCCTTGAACTTGACGGTCACGCCCGTGTGCTCGCCGGCGTCGGCGGGAAGGTCGAGGCCGTCGAACTCAAAGGAGTCGGCGGAAAGGCCGGGAACGGTCGCGACCTCGCCGTCGTCATTGATGTAGGTCACGCTCGGGTTGAGCTTGTTGTAGAGCTCCTCGCGCATGGTCGCGGCATCGGCGTTGTACTCGATGGAGACGTTGGAGTTGATCGACATCTCGGTCTTGTAGCGACCGTCGACGATTCTGACGGTGCAGGTAGCCGTCTTGCCTTTGTAGGTGAATTGAACGGTCTCGGTATCGTAGCCGTCCTCGCCGAAGGCGTGACCGCCAATGGCACGCTCGGCCGCGCTCGGCTCGTCATCAAGGTCCTTCCAGGCATCAAACCCAAAGGCCGTATAGGACAGGTACTTGATCTCGAGGTCATCGACCGTCAGGTCGTCCGGGATGCTGTCCTTGGCATCGAACGCGGCGTCGAAGACGATCTGCTTGTAGTCGCCCGACTGACGGCCGCGCGTCGCGACCTCGGCACCGTCGTTGAGCTTGAGCGTGATGGCGGCGATCTGCACGGTCTGCTCAGCCGAGACGGACGGGTACTGGTCGCTGCCCTTGTAGGTCACGCGGATGGACTCGGAGTCCTCGGCCCCAAAGGCGTGGGCGCCACCGAGGCTTGCGATCCAGTCCGGCTCGTAGCCGAGCTGCTGCCAGCCCTTGGAGCCGCCGGCGTTGTACTCGATCGTCACGTCGTTGAGCGAGATGCCCGCAGGAACGCTCGCGCTTGAATCGACCAGCGCATCAAAGACGATCTGGTCGTACTCGCTCTTGTCGGCCTTGATCACGTTGATGGTGGCGCCCTGCTTGAGGACGAGCGAGGCCTTGACGGTCTTCACCTTGAGGGTATAGTGGCCGTCCTTAACGAGGGCAGGCACGTTCGCGACGGTTGCGACGCGGTTGGCGAACGTCGCGTTGCCGACCTCGACCGTGCTGCCGTCGGCATCGTTCACGAGCTCGACGCCAGTGACGGCGTAGCCATCCTTGGGCGCGGCGACGATACTGCCCGGTTTCTTGTAATTGACGGTGATGTTGCCGTCGGCGTCCTGCTCGGCGCCGCCGATGGTCACGCTGGCGAGGCCCTCATCGCCCTCAACCGCGACGGCCGCCTGAGTCGCGGCCTTGTAGGTGACGACGATGTTGGAGTCGGCGTTGCTGGGGATGGTGTAGGAGCCGTCCTCGTTGGGCGTGAGCTCGGCATCGCCGTTCTTGACGGAGACGAGGTCGTAGTCCTCGACCTGCTTGACCGTGAAGGTCTTGGCCGCACCCTCATCGATGTCGTAGCTGGTTGCCGCGGAGCCATCGATAAGCACGCCGCCGTCGGAGCAGCCGTTCGCGCCGAACTTAGCGGTCCAGTAGCGCTGAATAGAGAAGGAGCCGCAGTCAAACCACTTATACGTGGGATTATACCAAGGCCCTCCGGTCTTCTTACGTTCCTGCACCGAATATGAACCAGGTTCGAGGTCGGAGTCTTGGTCCTTAATGATAACTACGTCCCAACCGGTGATCTCTTCCCAATCAGAAGTTCCGGCCTTGGCAATACGTAGTGAGGTTGCATCTCTCACGTTGTTCTTCACATAGTCGGAAACGTCGCCTTTTTTGAGGACGCTGCCGCCGTAATAGCGCAACGGCGTAGTCGCCTGCACGGCAATGAGGTTGTTCGCGCTCTGCTCGGCGGCGACGTCGGTGCTGACGGTGGTGTCATCGAGCTGGGCCTCATCACTAGAGGAATCCTGTTGCTGGTCAATTGCCGCGGCTGCGGTATCGACGGCATCGGAATCGGCATCGTTCGCCGCGTCCCGATTCGCGTCAGCGGGCGCAGCGGCGTCAGCGTTCGCCGATGCGTCGCTCGCATCGCCGCTGACGGCGTCGTCGGTCGTCTGTTCCTGGGCCGTCGGACTCGTTGCCTCGTTCAAGGCTTCAGCGAGCGCCGGCGCAGGAACTTGGCCCAGAACCATCGCGAGCGTCACCGCGCCCGCGATGCCTTGGTTCAGGTGTTCCTTCTTCATAGGAATCCTTTCTCAGGGTTCATTTGCATAAGTAAGCGAGGCCAGGTGCGGCCCCGCGATACAGACATACAAGCTAAGTATATGTGCAAATGTTCCCCCTTCTCACTTCAATGGGTAAATAGGCGCCCCTTTGATGAAAAGAGGTGCATTTCTCGCAACCGTAAAATGCCAAGAAGTGCATTCACCTGCCGAGAAATACGCGAGAGGTGCGTCCGCCGGAGCATGCACTCCAGCAAGACGCACCTCTCGCACCCTTAATTTGGGGTCCGACCCCAAATTGCAACTCGCCCGTCCAAAAAATCAGGTATGGTCCCATTCGGAACAGATTAGGCATATACGCGCCCACCTTCATAGGCGAAGCGCATGATGAGCGGCGCGTTGTTACGCACGAATTCATCAAGTTCCTCGAGCTGAGACTTGTTAAAGCCCTCGTTGCGCACTCATTTGAAAGAAGGTAAAACGCACTCGGCGGTGTCGAAGCCCCAATCGCGTGGGCGCTCCACCGTCACGAGGACCGTATTGTCGTCCCTCACATCCGAATAAGACACTTGCGTCTCATCCTCGAAGCGCACGTATTCCCACATCATAGAGGCCTTTCTTCCTGCAGGCTGAATGCAGCAAGTATACCCGTGAGGTACACGCCCGCCCGTAGCGAGACGCCAAGAATAACGCGAGAGGTGCGTCCGCCGGAGCATGCACTCCAGCAAGACGCACCTCTCGCACCCTCAATTTGGGGTCTGACCCCAAATTGCTACTTCTTGACCTTGCCGTTGCGGACGGCCCACTTGCGGCGCTCCGTCTCGTTCAGGATGCGCTTGCGCATACGGATGGACTCGGGGGTGATCTCCACAAGCTCGTCGTCCATGATGTACTCGAGCGCCTCCTCGAGCGTGAACGTGCGCGGCGGGGTGAGCTGCACGGCGATGTCGGCCGTGGAGCTGCGCTGGTTGCCGAGCGACTTGGTGCGCGCGATGTTCACGACCATGTCGCCGGGCTTGGAGCGCTCGCCCACGAGCATGCCCTCGTAGCACTCGTCGCCGGGGGCCACGAAGAGCTGGCCGCGCTCCTGCAGGGTGCCGAGCGCGTAGGCCACGGCCTTCTCGGTGCTCATGGAGATCATGGCGCCGTTCTGGCGGACGCCGATCTCGCCGGCGTAGGGGCCGTACTCGAGGAACGTGTGGTAGAAGACGGCCTCGCCGTGGGTGACGTTCAGGATGCGGTTCTTCAGGCCCATGATGCCGCGGGTCGGGATCTTGAACTCGAGGTGGGTCTGCGTGGTGCCGGTGTCCATGCTGGACATGGTGCCGCCGGCGTTGCCGAAGACCTCGATGACCTTGCCGGAGTACTCGCCCGGGCACTCGACGACGGCCTGCTCGACGGGCTCGACGGTGTTGCCGTTCTCATCCTTCTTGAAGAGGACGCGCGGGCGGCCCACCTGGAACTCGAAGCCCTCGCGGCGCATGGTTTCCATGAGGACCGAGAGGTGCAGGATGCCGCGGCCGGAAACCTCGATGCCGGTCTTGTCGGGCAGCTCCTCGATGCGCATGGTGACGTTGTTCTCGCGCTCCGTCATCAGGCGCTCCTTGAGCTGGCGGCCGCCCACGATGTCGCCCTCGCGGCCCACGAGCGGAGAGGTCGAGGGCTCGAAGATGATGGAGAGGGTCGGCGGGTCGATCTCGATGGGCTCGAGCTCGACGGGGTTCTCGGGGTCGGTGTAGACGTCGCCGATGTCGGTGGACTCGACGCCCACGACGGCCGCGATGTCGCCGGCAACGGCCTCGGTGCACTCCTTGCGGCCCAGGTAGTCGAAGGTAAAGAGCTGCTTGACCTGGCTCATGGCGCGGGAGCCGTCGTTCTTTACCACGAGGATCTTGTCGCCGTCGTGGATGGTGCCGGAGTAGATGCGGCCGATGCCGATGCGGCCCACGTAGTCGGAGTGGTCGATGGTGACGCACTGCAGGGCAAGAGGACCGTCGGGGTCCACGTCGGGGGCGGGCATGTCGTCCACGATCATGTCGAGCATGGGGAACATGTCGCCGTTGCCGTCGTTGGGGTCGAGGCGGGCGAAGCCGTTCACGGCGGAGGCGTAGACGACGTGCTCCATGGCGAACTCGAGCTGCTCGTCTGAGGCGCCGAGGTCGGCCATGAGGTCGAGGCAGTCGTTGTAGGCCTTCTCGGGGTTCGCGCCGGGCTTGTCGATCTTGTTCACGACGATCATGACGGCGAGGCCGGCCGCGATGGCGTGCGAGAGGACGAAGCGGGTCTGGGGCATGGGGCCCTCGGCGGCGTCGCACAGGAGCAGGGCGCCGTCGGCCATGCGCAGGACGCGCTCGACCTCGCCGCCGAAGTCGGCGTGGCCCGGGGTGTCGATGACGTTGATCTTGACGTCCTTGTACTCGATGGAGATGTTCTTGGCCAGGATGGTGATGCCGCGCTCGCGCTCCTGGTCGTTGGAGTCAAGGACACGCTCCTCGACCTGCTGGTTTGCGCGGAAGGCATCCGTGGCGCGCAGGAGCTTGTCCACAAGCGTGGTCTTGCCGTGGTCGACGTGGGCGATGATGGCGATGTTGCGTAGGTTCTCCTGGCGCATATGTCCCTCTCAATTCTGCAATGCCTGTGTTTTCGGCAACTGAGGGATTATACAGCGCAAACGGTAGCTTCTCGCTCCATAGGGCACGCCAACACGCCATCTACAGCTAGGACGGCTGGAAGTGGTGACAGTTTGACCCCGTCCCCAGCTGTCACCGTGACAGTTGGGGACGGGGTCAAACTGTCACCTGATTGGTCGATGCGCTACAGCAGGCAGGGCAGCTCGCCGGCGGGGGCGGGGTCGGTGTAGCGGAAGCGCTTGCCAGCGCCGATGCCGTCGATGAGCGAGTAGGCCGAGTAGCCACACTCTGCGCCGCGGTCTCCGAACTCGAGAATGAGGGCCTCCTGGTAGTTCTCGCCCTCGTCTGCCACGGCGCCCTGATAGGCGATGGCATAGCAGACCGGCTTGCCGATGACCTTGGACCCGTCCTGCGCGCGGGCACCACGCTTCACCCAATCATGGGCGGCCTCGAGGCAGACCTCGGCCGAGTCGTCGTCAAACTCGCAGGTCACACGCTCGCCAGCAGCATCAATGGCACTTGCCACGACGGACAGGGCATCCCCTGCGGCCAGCTTGTCGAGGGCCTCTCCCATAAGCTCGCTGCCAAGGGCGTCACACTGCTCGGAAACGCCACCGTTGTTGTCGTAGGCCTGCTCGTCTGCCATGGTCTGCCCTTCATACGTCATGTTCGTCGAGGAGATGGTAGCGCATCACCGCTCAAAAAAAGACGCCAGGCTCATGCTGGCGTCTAACGATCCATGGTGGAGACGATGGGGATCGAACCCACGACCTCAGGCTTGCAAAGCCCGCGCTCTCCCAACTGAGCTACGTCCCCTTTTAGTAATAAACGCCCCAGCGGCGACTCGGCTCACGCTGGGGCGTTTATTGGCGAAAAGGTGGTGGGCCCGACAAGGTTCGAACTTGTGACCTCCCGGTTATCAGCCGGACGCTCTGACCAACTGAGCTACAGGCCCAACGCGAGAAGTTATATTACGCGCACCCCCATACCCCGTCAACTACTTTTTTGAAAAAAATTCGGTCGCGGGCCAGAAAGCTCTTTCCCGGGTTGCGAGCACCCCCTATACGGGTAGGATTACCCCACGAAAGAAAGACGCGTAGCTAGGATCAGATTTGCCGCTCAAAAGAATGGACATCAGCTCAATCGCCGTCGGCGGAGGCCCCATCCCCTCGTTCATCGTGCTCGAACAGCACGACCTGCCCGAAGGCGAGAAGAAGTCCCGCCGCCTCCCCATCCGTATAGGCACCGTGGAGGCGTCCGCCATCAGCCTGGGCATCGAGCCCAAGGAGGGGTCGCGCCCCATGACGCACGACCTCCTGAAGGCCACCGTTGAGGCGCTGGGAGCCGAGCTCATGAGCGTGCGCATCACCGGCGTGCGCGGCACCACGTTCTATGCGCAGCTCGTCCTGAGGGACGCCGAGGGCCGCGAGGTCTGTGTGGACGCGCGTCCCTCCGACGCGATCGCGCTCGCCGTGCGCTGCGGCGTGAGGATCCTCGCCGACGATTCCGTCATCGACGCGGCCACCCTACCCGACTTCGACGGCGTCGAGAAGGCCGAGAAGCAGGCCGAGCTCGAGGAGTTCCACAACTTCGTAGAGCACCTCTCCCCCGACGACTTCAAGTAACGGCTTCGGCGGCGGAACGCCCAGCAACAAGCACCCAGGACCCGACCGGTCACGAAGCCCCATACAAAATAGCGGCCCACCCGCGCCAGATGCGGGTGGGCCGCTTCGTTAAGCTCGCTCTTTGCAGCGACTACTCGTCGAGAAGGTCCTCGTCGGCGACTTCCGCATCGCCGCCGATGTCGACGGCGTCCTCGTCGTCCTTATCGGCGCCGGCGGAAGCCAGGTCGAGCTCGTCCTGGGAGTCGTCCGCCTTCTCGGGCTTCTTCTTGGCGGCGACCATGCGCGCCACGGCCGAGACCGCGTCGTTGTCGGCGATGTTCATGATCTTCACGCCCTGCGTGGAGCGGCCGAGGCGGCTGATATCCTTGGCCTTCACGCGGATGACGACGCCGTCGTTGGACATGATCATGAGCTCGTGCTGCGGCCCCACGATGCGGCAGGCCACGAGCTGGCCCTTCTTGGCGGTCATCGTGATGGTGAAGACGCCCTGGCCGCCGCGCTTGTGCTCGGGGTACTCCGAGACGGGCGTGCGCTTGCCGTAGCCCTTCTCGGTGATGACGAAGAGGTCGCCGTTGCCGTTCGTGATCTCCATCCCGAGCATCTTGGCGCCGTCCTTGAGGCTGATGCCGCGGACGCCGGACGTGTCGCGGCCCATCGGGCGCACGTCGCCCTCGGGGAACACGATGGCCTTGCCGTCGGTGGAGACGAGCACGACCTTCTCGCCCGCCTTCACGCGGCGCACGTTCACGAGCTCGTCGCCCTCGCGCAGGTTGATGGCGATGATGCCGTCGCGGCGCGTGCGGTCGTAGGCGCTCATGGCGGTCTTCTTCACGGTGCCGTTTGCCGTGGCGAACATCAGGTACTCGTCCTCGGGGAACTGGCGGCACGTGATGACCGCGGCGATCTTCTCGCCCTCGGCGAACGGCAGCAGGTTCACGGCGGCGCTGCCGCGGGCCGTACGGGCGCCGATGGGCAGCTCGTGGACCTTCAGGCGGTAGACCTTGCCCTTGTTCGAGAAGAACAGCACGTAGTCGTGGGTGGACGCGACGAAGAGCTCGTCGACGAAGTCCTCGTCCTTGAGGTTCACCCCCTGGACGCCCTTGCCGCCGCGCTTCTGGCTGCGGTAGGTGTCGAGCGGCGTGCGCTTGACGTAGCCGGCGTGGGTGACGGTCACGACCATGTCCTCGTCGGCGATGAGGTCCTCGACGTTGAGGTCCTTGGTGCCCTCGGCCCAGATCTGCGTGCGGCGCTTGTCCGCGAACTTACGGCTGATCTCGCGCATCTCGTCCTTGATGACGCCCAGGATCTTCACCGGGTTGGCGAGAAGGTCCTCGTAGTAGGCGATCGCGCGGCGCAGGCCCGCGAGCTCCTCCTCGATCTGGTCGCGGGAGAGGCCGGTCAGGCGGCGCAGGCGCATCTCGAGGATGGCCTGGGTCTGCTCGGGGCTGAAGCCGAAGCGCTCGATAAGGCGCTGGGAGGCCTCGGCGTCGGTGCGGCTCGAGCGGATGATGTGGATGACCTCGTCGATGTTGTCGAGCGCGAGGAGGTAGCCCTCGAGGATGTGGGCGCGGGCCTGTGCTTTCTTCAGGTCGAAGCGCGTGCGACGGGTCACGACGTCGACCTGGTGGTCGATGTAGTGCTGCAGCATCTCTCGCAGCGTCAGGCACTTGGGCACGCCGCCCACAAGGGCGAGGTTGATCACGCCGAAGGTGGTCTGGAGCTGCGTGAACTTGTACAGGTTGTTCAGGACGACCTGCGGGATGACGTCCTTCTTGAGCTCGATGACGAGTCGGATGCCCTTCTGGTTGGACTCGTCGCGCATGTCGGAGATGCCCTCGATGCGCTTCTCGTTCACGAGCTGGGCGATCTTCTCCTGGAGGTTGCCCTTGTTCACCTGGTAGGGCATCTCGGTGAAGACGAGGCGGGAGCGGCCGGTCTTCGTGGTCTCCACGTGGGCCTTGGCGCGCACGGTGATGGAGCCGCGGCCGGTGTTGTAGGCGTCGCGGATGCCGTCGGTGCCCATGATCACGGCACCCGTGGGGAAGTCGGGGCCGGGCATGACGCTCATGAGCTCGTCCGTGGTGGCCTCGGGGTTGTCGATGAGCATGCAGGTGGCCTCGACCGCCTCGCCCAGGTTGTGGGGCGGGATGTTCGTGGCCATGCCCACGGCGATGCCGCCGCAGCCGTTCACGAGCAGGTTGGGGAAGCGCGCGGGCAGGACCTGCGGCTCGGCGAGGGACTCGTCGTAGTTGGGCTGCCAGTCGACGGTGTCCTTCTGCAGGTCGCGCAGCAGCTCCATGGCGGGCTTGGCCAGGCGGGACTCGGTGTAACGCATGGCCGCCGCGGAGTCGCCGTCGATGTTGCCGAAGTTGCCGTGGCCGTCGATGAGCGGCACGCGCATGGAGAACCACTGGGCCAGGCGGACCATCGTCTCGTAGACGGCGGAGTCTCCGTGCGGGTGGTACTTGCCGATGACCTCGCCGACCGTCCAGGCCGACTTCTTGTGCGGGCGGTTGGGGAAGATGCCCGACTCGTTCATGGCGTACAGGATGCGGCGGTGGACCGGTTTCAGGCCGTCGCGCACGTCCGGCAGGGCGCGGGCCGTGATGACCGACATCGAGTACTCGATGAACGACTGGCGCATCTCGTGGCCGAACTCCTTGATCTGGAGCGTGCCGCCGTGCTCGTCGGTCTCGTCGGTCGTCTCGCCGGTACCGGCGTTGCCGAACTCCTCCTCGAGCTCGCCGTCATCGTCGTCCTCGTCCTCGGCGCCTTCGTCCGGGTCGTAGACGTCCTCACCCGTGTCGCTCGCCTGGGCGCGGGCGAGCAGGCGCTGGAGGTCCTCCGGCAAGGCCTCGTTCTCGCCGTCCGGCGTGTTGTTGTTATTCTCGTCTGCCACTTAAGGCCTTTCTCTATAACTTCGCTAGCAAGAAAACCGCATCTCCGGCGCTCTCTTGCAAAATGAGACAACTAAGCAGCGTTTTATGTCTCATTTTGCAGGGAGTGCACGAGGCGCCGGGGGCCGATGGCCGCTTGGGCCCGAATCCCCCGGCGCGGGACTAGGCGTCGAGGAAACGCGCGTCGTGGGCGTGGCGCTCAATGTACTCGCGCCGATACTCCACCTGGTTGCCCATCAGCTCGCGGACGGCCTTGTCGGCCATGGCCGCGTCGTCGATGGTCACGCGCTGCAGGATGCGGGTACGCGGGTCCATGGTCGTGCTGGCGAGCTGCTTGGGGTCCATCTCGCCGAGGCCCTTGTAGCGCTGGACGGTGTAGGCGCGCTTCTTGTGCTTGACCTTGCCGTTCTCGGTCTCGTCCTCGTCGTCATCGTCGGGAGAGAAGCCCAGCTCGCGGATCTTGTCTCGCAGGATCTCCTCCTCGGGCTGGCGGCCGTTGGGGTAGACGTAGTGGATCTTCTTGCGGACCTTGATGCCAAAGATCGGCGGGCACGCGGAGTAGACGTAGCCGGCGTCGATGAGCGGGCGCATGTACTTGTAGAAGAACGTGAGCAGCAGGATGCGGATGTGGGCGCCGTCGACGTCGGCATCCGTCATGATGATGATCTTGTGGTAGCGGGCCTTGGCGATGTCGAAGTCGCCGCCCTCGCCGCCGACGCCGGTCACGCCCGTGCCGATGGCCGTGATGAGGGACTGGATGGTGTCCGACGAGAAGGCGCGGTGGTCGCCCACGCGCTCGACGTTCAAGATCTTGCCGCGCAGGGGAAGGATCGCCTGGATGTCTCGACGACGGCCGTCCTTGGCCGAGCCGCCTGCCGAGTCGCCCTCCACGATGAAGAGCTCGGTGAGCTCGGCGTCGCGGCAGGAGCAGTCGGCGAGCTTGCCGGGCAGGTGCGCCGTCTCCAAGAGGGACTTGCGGCGCGTGGCCTCGCGGGCCTTGCTCGCCGCGGTGCGGGCCTTGCTCGCCTGCTGGGCCTTGGCGACGATGGTGCGCGCCTGCTTGGGGTGCTCCTCGAAGTACTCGGACAGGCCGTCCGAGACGATCTTCATCACGAGCGGGCGCATGAAGGAGCTGCCGAGCTTGGCCTTGGTCTGGCCCTCGAACTGTGGGTCGCCCAGCTTGACGCTGATGACGGCCGTGAGGCCCTCGCGGATGTCGTTGCCCGTGAGGTTGGGCTCCTTCTCCTTAAGAAGACCCTGCTTGCGGGCATAGTCGTTCACCACGCGGGTAAGGGCGGTGCGGAAGCCCTCCATGTGCATGCCGCCGTCGGGCGTGTAGATGTTGTTCGCGAAGCTCATCACGTGCTCGGAGTAGGAGGTGTTCCACTGGATGGCCACCTCGACCTCGCCGCGCTTGGCGGGGTTGTCCGAGTCGTTCCTGCCCTCGAGGTAGATCGGCTCCTTGAGGCCGTCGGCGACCTCCTCGCCCTCGTTCAGGAACTTGACGAAGTCGATGATGCCGCCCGTGTAGCAGAACTCCTCGGTACGCGGCTTGGCCTCGCGCTCGTCGGTCAGGACGATCATGAGGTTGCGGTTGAGGAACGCCATCTCCTGCAGGCGGTCGTGCAGGGTGTCGTAGTCGTAGACCGTGGTCTCGAAGATTTCCTCGTCGGGCCAGAAGGTGATGGTGGTGCCCGTGTCCTCGCACTGGCCCACGACCTTCATCTTCTGCGTGGTCTTGCCGCGGGCGAAGCGCATCTCGTAGATGCTGCCGTCGCGCTTGACCTGCACGACGAGCTTCTTGGACAGGGCGTTCACGACGGAGGAGCCCACGCCGTGCAGGCCGCCGGAGACCTTGTAGGCCGCGTTGTCGAACTTGCCGCCGGCGTGCAGGATGGTCAGGACGACCTCGAGCGTCGGGATCTTCTTGATGGGGTGCTCGTCCACGGGGATGCCGCGGCCGTTGTCCACGACGGTGATGGAGTTGTCCTGGTGGATGGTGACCTGGATCTTCGTGCAGAAGCCGGCCAGGGCCTCGTCCACGGCGTTGTCCACGATCTCGTACACCAGGTGGTGCAAGCCGCTCGCGGACGTCGAGCCGATGTACATGCCCGGGCGCTTGCGCACGGCCTCGAGGCCCTCGAGGATCTTGATCTCGCTGCCGTCGTAACGCGGCTCTTCGGTCTGTGCCACGCGTACACGTCCTTTCTCGCGGCCGCTCGCGCGCATCCGCGGTCTCACAAGGCTGTAAAGGCCCTGCCCGTTGTCTTGGCTGAGCCATATACACAGAGTTATCTTTCCTATGATACCGCACCAGAGGCGCTGAGAGGCCCTCTAAGGACGCGCTTCTCCATTTTCACGTGCCTGAGTCTTTTGCAGCCTCATGGACGCGCACATGGCTTTGTAGGCTTTCTCGCGCAATCCGTCGCCCAACTTCGAGCACGCCTCGCGGGCACGGGCCTCCTCCTCGGGGGTCAGGGGGTCGAGCTTGGGAGCGGGCTTCTCCTCCGGGCGCCCGCGGGAGGCGAGGGGTTTGTGCTCCACGGGCCGGTGGGTCTTCTCAAAGCGTATGTCCGAGAAGGGCAGGCCCGCGGCGGCGAGGCGGGCCAGGTAGACCTCGCGGTTCGCGCGGAAATCCACGGCGCGGGCGGCCGAGTCGACGTAGACGCCCAGGACGGGCAGCTCGCCTTGGCGGCGGGGGCGGCGGATATAGACGCCGCAGGTATGGGCACGCTCGATGTCGCCGTTCACGCGGAACCACGCGAGGCTCGCGCGGCGGCCCACGCTCATGCGGGCCTTGGCCTCCGGCGACTCAAAGAGCCCTTGGACCGCGTCGCCCGCCGTCGTCAGGTTCGCGAAATCGTCGATCTGCATGCCTCTCCCCTCCTCTTACGGCGCCGCGGCGCCAGGCCCGAGCGCTCGGTACCGAATCAGGCTGCCCGTTGCCGACCCCTTGCCTACCTGCCCCCTCGCGCGACCTGCACTATCGCACCCCTGCGTTTTCGTACCCCCCGCAATTTCGGACATCTGGCGGCTGCTTTATGTCCGAAAACGCAAGGACCGCGAGTCATGGCGGGCGATGCTGCCGGCGCACGCGGCGCAGGCACCGTGGGCCGCACCGTCCGACGACGCCGCGAGCCTGGCCACCGCCGGACGCTACCCGTACTTCACGACCTCGGCGCCGTCGAGGACCCCTGCCGAGAAGTACCCAAGGTTCGTCGTCGTGATCACGGTCTGGGTCCCCGCGAGCAAAAGGCGCGTGACCGCCTCGCGGCGCGACTCGTCGAGCTCGCTCATCACGTCGTCGAGCAAAAGGAGCGGTCGCGAACCCGTGACCTCCTCGCATAGCTCGACCTCGGCCATCTTGAGCGCGAGCACGACCGAGCGCTGCTGCCCCTGGGACGCGAAGGCGCGCGCGTCGCGACCGTCCACGATGAAGGCCGCGTCGTCGCGGTGAGGCCCCACGGTCGTCTGCTGCCTGCGCAGGTCCTCCGGCCGTGCCTCGGCGAGCCGTGCCGAGAAGAGCTCGGCGAGCTCGGCGCGGGAGAGCCCCTCCACGCCGTCGCCCAGGCTGCTCCGGTACTCCCACGCGAGCCCCTCGGACCCCGCGATGCGGCCGTAGGCCTCCCCCACCTTCTGCGCGAGGCGCGAGAAGAGTCGCAGCCGCGAATAGAGCAGCGCGGCGCCGCCCGTCGCGACCGAGGCGTCCCAGGCGTCGAGCAGCCCCAGGTCGGGACGTTCCTCCTTGAGCAGGCGGTTGCGCTGCTCGACGGCGCGGGCATAGGCCGCAAGCAGCCGCGAGTACCCGGCGTTCGCCTGCCGCCCAAAGCCATCGAGCTCATCTCGCCTGCCCGAGGCGCCCCTCTTGACCAGGCTCAGGTCGTCGGGGGTAAAGAGGACCGACATGAGCGTCCCGGGGATATCCGGCGCATGGCACTTCTTGCCGTTGCGCGAGAACTGGCGTCGACCGGCGGACACGTCGCAGCGCACGTCGACCACGCGCCCGTCGCCCGTGAGGCGAGCGGAGACGCGCGCGGCCCGGGCGCCCTCGCGTACGAGCTGAGCGGGCGTGGGGCGGCGGAACGAGAAGCCCGCCGTGAGCATCTGCAGGGCCTCGACCGTGTTCGTCTTGCCCGCCGCGTTGGGCCCCACGAGCACCGTGGTCGCGGGCGAGAACGCGATCCTTCGGTCCTCGATGCTGCGGAAGTCCACGAGCTCGAGAGTGTCTACGGCCAGGCCCAAGTCGCTCCCCCGCCCCTTACAGGCGCACCGGCATGAGCAGGTACAGGTAGTTCACGTTGCCGTTGGACTTGAAGATGCCCGGCTGCGTGGAGCTCTGGAGCTCGAGACGCAGGGTCTTGCCGCCCGCGACGGCGTTCATGCAGTCAAAGACGTAGTGGTAGTTCAGGGCGATGGACAGGCTCTGGCCGTCGATCTGGGCGTCCACGATCTCGGAGGACTCGCCCTGCTCCGGCGAGCTCGCGGAGAGCTTGACGAACCTGCCGTCGGCGTCGATGTCGAAGCGCACCGAGGCGTTCGTGAGGGCGATGACCGAGACGCGCTTGAGGGCCGCGGTCAGCGCGGGGACCGAGACCTCGACGGCCGTCCCGCACGTGGACGGGAGGAGCTGCTTGTAGTCGGGGAAGTTGCCCTCGATGCGGCGCGAGACGAACGTCGTCGTGCCGAAGCTAAAGACCACCTGGCTCTCGGTCGTGCCGATGCGCACCTCGTCGGTCATGGAGGGCATAGTCAAGACATCGTGGAACACGTTGCCGCCCACGATCGCGCGGAAGGACTCGCCCGCCTCGGACTCCACGTGGGCGTCGCACACTGCCAGGCGGAAGGAGTCGGTCGCGACGAGGCGGATGGTGTTGTCCTCGACGGTCAGCAGGATGCCCTGCAGGATCGCGCGGGAGGTGTCCTTGGACGTGACCTTGTAGACCTTGTCGACCATCGTGGCCAGAAGGTCGCTCGGCAGCTCGATCTCGCGCTCGGGCGCGACGTCGGGGAATCCGGACCAGTCGGCGGGGGAAAGCGTGTTCAGGCGGAAGGAGGACTTGTCGCACGAGATGGAGATGGTCCTCTCGCCGCCGTCGAAGGTCACCGCGGCATCGGGGAGGGTCTTCACGATGTTCGTGAGCACCTTACCCGAGACGACCGTCTCGCCCGGCTCCTCGACGTTGGCGGGGATGAGGTGGCGGATGGAGATGGTCAGGTTGTTCGTCTGGAACTCGAGCGTGCCGTCCGCGGCCTTGATATAGATGCCCGAGAGGATCGGGAGCGTGGAATTGGCCCCCATGCCCTTGGCCACCACGGTGAGCGCCTTCATGAGCGAGGACTGGCTTACGGTGAACTTCATCTTCCGACCCTTCTATTTATATGTATTTATATATCTAAAGAACAGTAGTAATAATAAGCGCTGTTGAAAAGTAGAAAAGCTTGCTAAGTACCAGGTCAGAGCCGTATTTTGAGCGCTCAAACCGGTTTCAATCTTTCATCCCTCCTCAACATTGCCCGCCTTGCCAAAAATCCTTCGACAACGATCGGCCACTTTTCTTAAAGCTTCCGACCGCATATCCACAAGTTTTGAACATGCGATCGGTCAAGAATAACCCGCGCAGTGTAGAAAACCCACCCCGTGCGCCCGCCGCGGCGCGCCTAGGCCCCATCGATGATGCCTTCCTTGAGCTTGATCACCTTCGCCTTGAACACGTGGTCGCTGTCGGAGAGGTCCTCGACGACGCGCAGGCTGTGCATGACGGTCGCGTGACTGCGCCCACCGAACTGCTTACCGATGTCGGCCAGCGTCTGCTCGCACAGGTCGCGGCACAACCATATGGCCACGTGGCGGGCCTCCATGAGCGCCTTGTTCCTGCGGTTTCCTATGAGCTCCTCGTGTGTGACGTCGTAGGCGCGCTCGATGTACTTCTGCACGGCGGCGATGCTCACCGTGGTCGAGCTCTGCGGCCACATCTCACGGCAGATGTCGTCCACGACTTCGCGCGTGATGTCGAGGCCCTTCTTCTGCGCCGCCGTGGCCGCGATGATGCAGCGCTGGCAGAACCCCTCGATCACGCGGATGTTGTTGCCGGCCTTCTCGGCCATGTACTCCTGGATTTCCGAGGGGACCGCCCCGGTGAGCGAGTCCACGTGCTCGCGCCGCGCGTCCTCGTTCGCGCGCTCGCAGAACTTCTCGATGAGGCGGACCTTGAGCTCGTAGCTCGGCACCATGACCGACGCGAGCACGCCCGCGCCCATGCGGCTCGTCACGCGTTCGTCGAGCGCTTCTTTGCCCATCCCCAGCTCGGCGGGGGTGCGGTCGGCCGCGAGGACGATCCACTTGCCGTTCGCTCGCAGCGTGTTGAACGTGTCGAAGAAGAAGTTGATGGTCCCCGCCTTGCCGGCGAGCATCTGCACGTCGTCGATGATGAGCACGTCGATGTCGGCGTAGTGGTGGCGCAGCTCGTCCGCCGCCGACTTGTTCTCGCTCCTCGAGGCGTTCACGTAGTCGGTGATGAAGCTCGACGCGTCCTTGTACACGCACACGCGCGACGGGTCGTTCTTTGCGATGTAGTTCTGTATGGCGCGCAAGAGGTGCGTCTTGCCCAGGCCGCTCTTGCCGTAGATGAACACGAGGTTGTAGCCTCGGTTCACGCCGTTTGCCACCTGCACCGCCGACTCGTAGGCGAGGATGTTCTCGTCGCCCTGGACGAACCGGTCGAAGGTGAGCTTGGAATCCGCCTCCCCCGCGTCCTCCACCAGCGGGTTCGCGGCCTTGCGCTCGCGGGCCTCGCGCTCGGCGCGGTCCGCGTCCTCGCGCCAGCCCTCGTCGCTCATGCGCTCGGCGTGCGTCTCGGAATGGCGCACGGGCGCGATGGGGGCCTCCTCGCGCGGCTTGGGCGCGGGCGCCGCCGTGGCCTCTTCCCAGCTTCGGGCCGCCGAGGGCGACATCGTGTTGCTCGGCGCAGCGACCGGTTTGGGGGTCGACTTGCTTCCGCCTAGGGAGACCTCAAGTTTCATTGGCTCGAACGCCGCCTGGCTGAGCGCCGCCTCGAGCGCCTCGGTGTTCTTCGCCACGGTCTTCAGGACGAGCCTCATGGGGGTCTCGAGCTTCAGCGTGCCGTCGTCCATGCTCACAGGCGTGCAGCTCCTGAGCATGGCGAGCACGGCCTCCGGCTGGCCCTCGTCCGCCAAAAGGTCGAGGGTGTCCTGCCACAGCGCGTCGGCGTCGTCTTCTAGCGAGATGTCCATGACTGCCCGTTCCTGCGATTGTTGAAAAGTCGGAATTCGAGTATAGCGGAATGTTGATAACTTGGCCCCGTTCTTGGTCAAAAGCCAAGAATCCCATGTTTACCTGCGCTTTTGCGTGTCGAAAAAACCTCCCTTCGCTTTTCTTCTGCGAGAGGAGGTTTCTACATGTTTCTACACGTATGAGCGGCCGAGCGCGGTGAGGTGGTGCTTCTGCCCCGTTTTCATCACGAAGCCGGAGGCTGCGAGGCTCTGGAGCTCGCGCGTCCACGTGGGGCCCGAGAGGCCGTACTCGCGAACGAGGTCGGTGGGGCCGCACGTCTCGTGCCGCGCGAGGTAGTCGAGGACCATCGCTCCCCGCTCGCTGAGCTGCGGCATCGCTGATGGGTCGGGTACAGGCGCCTGCGCCTGCTGGGCTGGGACCTGTGGCGCATATTGCTGGGGATATGCGGCTTGCTGTCCCCATGCGGGCTGCTGCTGGTAGGCTCCCGGCTGCTGTTGATAACCCGCGGGCCAGGGATAGCCGGCCTGCTGGGGATACGTCCCCGGCTGTGCCACAGGCTGTTGGATGGGCCTGCCGTACTGGTCGTACCCTACGGGCTGCGACCGCGCGGGCGCAGCTGCCGGCTGTCCCGCGGTCATCTGCTGCCCATATGCCATGTAGGGGTTGACCTGCGGGATTGCCGCTTGAGGTGAATAAGCTCCTGCCGCGGCACCCGCCTGGTCTCCCAAAGACGCGGCGTCGTTTTCGGCCATCGCCACGTGCGATATGCCGGCTGCCTCTTCCTTGGGGTGAATGGAGATCGTGACGACCGTCCCGCCCTGGATGTTGTCGTCGATGGTCAGGCTGCCGCCCTTGTCCTCCATGTATTGCTGGACATAGGGCAGCCCCGAGCCGACGCCGCGGATGTATTGGCGCATCTCCTCGGTGGCCGAGGAAGTCCCGTACTCGAGGGCGAGGTCCTTCTCGCGTATGCCCGGCCCCTGGTCAGAGAAGCGAATCGTGTTTCCGCTGTCCAAGATCGTTATGGTCGGGGCCTGGAAGTAGGCGTGGATGAAGTTTTCCACGATCTCGCGGATGACCATGAACGGGATGGTGCCGCCCTGCTCGTGGGAGAGCTTGTTCACGGTGCCGGTTATCTCTTCCAGATAGGCGCGAACGTCCTTCGGCTCGACGACCACGACGCGGGGGGCCGCCGACGCGTCGTCGTAAACGGCGATGCGGGCGGGGTGCGTGACCAGCTGTTTTGCCGGCTCACCGTCCTTCTCGCCCTCTTCCACGAAGGGATAGAAGTCCCTCGCCATCCGGCACACCCCACTTTCTCAACAGCTTTTCATCATTTGTCGAAAACTTTTCAGAGCGGATTCGATGTGAACGAAAAGTTTTCAACAAAAGAAGAAAAGCTGTTGAAAACAGGTGAAACGCATGAATCCAAAGCTGGAGAATCATAGCACGCAGGCGCATATTCAGGCTCGTATGAACGACTCATTCCAACTTTTCGTCCTCTTTTCATCATTTGATGAAAAGTGAAGAATAAGCCGCGAAAAGTCGAGAAACGCGTCTTTTTGCCTCTTTTATCTCGCGTGCGCGTGATGCTTTTGCATGGAGATTTGACACTTTGCCCGACTGACCCTTACAATCTTTGAGCTTATTGGCACTAAAACCGACGTTTACACCCAACCGGGAGGAATAGCTATGAAGCGTACGTATCAGCCGAACAAGCGCAAGCGCGCCAAGACCCACGGCTTCCGTGCTCGTATGGCCACCAAGGGCGGCCGTAAGGTGCTCGCTCGTCGCCGCGCCAAGGGCCGCAAGCGTCTCACCGTCTAAACACACAGATGGAGACCATCAAATCCAAGCGTGAATTTGAGAAGGTCTTCTCGAGTGGGAAGAGGCTGAACGACCCCCTCCTGCGCATTCGATTGGCTAAGCTTGACGAGGGCGACTCTCCTAGGGTCGCCTTCGTCGCGCCTAAGCGGCTTGGTAACGCCGTCTATAGGAACCGTTGCAAGCGCGTGCTGCGTGAAGCCGCCCGTGAGTGCGGGTTTCCTCTGGAAGGCTACGACGTGATTCTCTTCTCTACCAAGGGCACGCATGACAGCTCGCCGTCGAGTGTCGCGCGATCTCTGAGAAGGCTCATCAAGAAGGTCGGCGCGTAGAGTGGCCGTCCCTCGCAGGCAATCTCCTGTCTCGAGGGCGCTGCTCTGCGTCGTCGTCTTTTATCAACGCTCGATTTCGCCGCTTCTGCCCGCCCGGTGCATCTACTACCCCACGTGCTCCGAGTACGCATATGTAGCCATCCGCAAGTACGGAGCCCTCAAAGGCTCCTGGCTCGCGGTGCGCAGGATATTGCGCTGTCATCCTCTTCATAACGGTGGGTACGACCCCGTTCCCTAGTCGATGACCACGGAGGAAACATGTGGGATTGGTTTATTAACTTCTTGACGATGGTGCTCGCCGGCATCCAAGGTTTCGTCGGCGATTGGGGCCTTGCCGTCATCGTCTTGACCATCATCATCCGCCTGATCCTGATGCCGCTGCAGAACAAGTCGATCAAGTCGACCGCCGGCATGCAGGTCATGCAGCCCAAGCTCCAGGAGATCCAGGATCGCTACCAGGACGACCCTGTGAAGCTCCAGGAAGAGACTATGAAGATCTATTCCGAGATGAAGGTCAACCCGCTCATGGGCTGCCTGCCCCTCTTCCTGCAGATGCCCGTCTTCTTTGCCCTGTTCACGGTTATCAAGAACGTCCCCGCGGACGCGTGTTTCTACGGCATCCTGCCCTCCATCTCCAACTCCGCCGCCGGCGTGGTTGGTCAGATGGGTTTTGCGGCCGGCGTTCCCTACATCATCTTTGACCTGCTCTTTGGCGTGCTGACTTTCGTTCCTATGCTCATGAACGCGAACACGACTCCGGAGATGAAGAGCCAGCAGATCACCATGGGCGCCGTCATGTCCATCATGATGATCTGGTTCGGCTGGTCCTGCCCTGCGGCCGTGCTTCTGTACTACGTCGCCTCTTCGCTGTGGCAGGTCGTCCAGCAGAAGTTCGTGACCCAGAAGGTCATGGAGAAGGCCCGTGCCAAGGCTGAGGCCGATGCTGCGAACAGGCCCGTGGAGGTCAACGTGGTGCGCAAGGAGAAGAAGCCTCGTCCTCACAAGAAGAAGTAGTCCTTCTAGCTGCGAATATTCTACGTATTAGTTGAGTTATTTATTACAGGAGGTTGGCATGGATGATGAGGTGATGACTGAGGAGGAGTCCGCTATGGACGCTTCTCAGGTCCTCGACACTGATGCCACAGACGAGTTTGCTTCCATTCGTGAGCACTTTGAGGCCGGCGTTGCCTTGACTGACGAAGAGACCGATAAGGTCGCCGACGTCGCCGTTTCCTATCTGCGTGAGCTTCTTGGTTTCTTTGGCGAGACTTCTTCTTCCATCGACGAGTACGATGGCGAGAATGGCGAGCTGATTTTGGATGTTAACGGCGGGGACCTTGCGGTTCTGATTGGTCGCCATGGTCGCACGCTCGATGCCCTGCAGATGGTTCTTACCTCGCTTATGAGCAGCACTCTTAAGTTTTACTATCCCATTACTGTGGATATCGAGAGCTATAAGAGCCGTAGGAAGTCCAAGGTGCAGGGTATTGCACGCTCTGCTGCTTCTCGTGCCCGCAAACAAGGCCGCGTTGCTCTCGCTCCCATGAATGCTTATGAGCGCCGTCTTGTTCACCTTGCTCTCATGGATGACGATTCGGTCACGACTCACTCCGAGGGTGAGGATCCTAATCGACACGTGGTTATCACTGCCGTAAAGTAGCTGTCGATACAGTAGTATCCAAAGGGAGGAGCTTCGGCCCCTCCCTTTTCTTATGCCAAAAACTCTTGTGTCACAAACTTTTGTCAGGAGGACTTTATGGATTGCTTTGATAGTCTGTCGTTAGTGAATCAGCTTCTCGAGGAGCTTTCTTCTCTGGGCATCCAGATTTCTGATTCTCAAGCTCAAATGATGACCGAGCATTTACGTCTGGTGATTCAGAAGAACAAAGTACTTAATCTCACCAGAATCGTGGCTCCAGAAGACGCTGTAACGCTCCATCTCGTTGACTCCCTGGTCCCACTCCAGACAAACAATTTCAAGCCCTCAGAAAGCCTTAGATTCCTTGATATTGGAACTGGTGCTGGTTTTCCTGGTATTCCATTAGGGATTGCAACGGGCATGAATGGTGTTCTACTCGACTCCGTTGGCAAAAAGGTTAATGCTGTAAACGAGTTTATCGATACCCTTGGTCTTTCAAAATTGGAAGCTGTTCACGATCGTGTAGAGCATCTTGCAATTGAGCAACCCAAGTCTTTTGATTTCGTTGTTGCTCGTGCTGTAGCTCAAGCTAATGTCTTGATTGAATATGCTGCCCCTCTGCTCAAGATGAATGGACAGCTTGTACTCGAGAAGGCAAATGTTACTGTCGATGAGCTAAATGCTTCGAAGCGGGCAGCAAAGATTTGTGGCATGAAGTTTGTGTCTCTCGACGAATTTGACTTACCCAGGGATATGGGCCATAGGTCGATTCTCATCTATAGAAAGACTCAGAATCCTTCTATTAAGCTTCCGCGTCAAATTGGAGTCGCTAAGTCTCATCCTCTCGGTCTTTAGTACCTTTCTATGTGCGTTAAATTTGATCCCTACTGTTTCACGTGAAACAGTAGGGATCAAATTTATGGAGATGTTCATCTAGACTTCAACGTTTCACGTGAAACCTCACTAAGTTAAAAGAATCCTCACGTGAAACTTTGTCTCGGTATAGATGATGCCTATCACCAGCTATTTGGTCAGTAACATCTTTGAGTACTGTTTCACGTGGAACATTTGAGCTATTTATTTGACGGGATGTTTCACGTGAAACAAAAGTGGTCAAATTCAGAAAATGTTTCACGTGAAACAGGGATACGCATAGGAATATCAGCAGGTAATGCGTATGATAGAGCTGATGTAAATAGCGACTCAGGGAGGGCTCGTGAGCTTTCACGACGGAAAACGCGGATTTCCCGATAGACCCGCAAAAGTAATTGCCTGCATTAACCAAAAAGGTGGCGTAGGTAAATCAACGACAGTGATAAATCTGGCAGCAGCGCTTTCTGAGCTTAAAAAGAAGGTTCTAATCGTCGATTTTGACCCTCAAGGGAATTCTTCCTCGGGTTTTGGTATCGAAAAAGAAGAGCTAGAGAATGATATTTACGACGTCATAATGAATGACGTACCTATTGAAGAGATTATTCAAGATACATGCTGTAAAAACGTGTTTGTTGCTCCTACGACAATTCAACTTGCTGGTGCGGAAATTGAGCTTGTCTCGCGTATGTCGCGTGAAGAAGTGCTAAAGAGAGCCATTAAACCAGTCGTTGAAGAGTTCGATTACGTCATTATCGATTGCCCGCCGTCTCTGGGTCTGCTTACCATCAATTCTCTTTGTGCGGCAAAGTACGTCCTTATTCCAATTCAGTGCGAGTATTACGCGCTTGAGGGTGTTACAAAGCTTCTTGAGTCAATGAAGATGGTGCAAAAGAATATCAATCCCGACCTTGACATCTTTGGCGTTGTTTTGACGATGTTCGATACACGCACCTCGCTATCTAAGCAGGTTGAGGATGAGGTACGTAATTACTTCGGCAACAAGGTCTTTAAGACGGTAATTCCACGTAACGTGAAAATCGCGGAAGCTCCGAGCTTTGGAATACCGGTAGTTAAGTATGCTCGTGTGAGCAAGGGTGCGCTTGCTTACGGTTCACTTGCTAAAGAGGTGACAAGACGTGGCTAAAAAAGCTCTTGGTAAGGGCTTGGGGTCCTTAATGGGTACTGCAGAGGCTGAAACAGCTGCGATGGAACCCGATTCAACGCTCCCCCTTTCTAAAATAATTCCGAACAAAGATCAGCCCCGTAAACTCTTTAAGCCAGAAGAGCTTGCTGAGCTCAGTGATTCGATCTCTCAGAATGGGGTTCTCCAACCTTTGCTTGTTCGCAAGAAAGGGATGAACTACGAAATCGTTGCTGGTGAGCGTCGTTATCAAGCCGCTAAACTAGCTGGGCTTAAAGAAGTGCCGGTTATCATCAAGGACATCAGTGATGACGAGGTATTCAAGTTAGCTCTCATTGAAAACCTCCAAAGATCCGACCTAAGTCCACTGGAAGAAGCTCGAGGCTATAGACAGCTCATCAAAGAAAGAAACCTCACGCAGGAGCAGGTCTCTAAGCTCTTGAGCAAATCTCGCTCTGCTGTGACGAATACACTTCGTCTGCTCGACCTTCCCAAAGAGGTCCAAGAGTTTGTAGAGCAAGGCTTAATCACTGCCGGTCACGCTCGAGCGATTCTTTCGGTCCCGAGTGAGGAAGGCAGAATCAAGCTTGCGAAAAAGGTTGTAGACAATAAATTGTCGGTGCGTCAGACAGAAAATCTTGCACCGCTCTTTTCTGTCACCGAGCAGGAAGTTGTTCACCGAACTCCGACGCCTCAGTCATTTAAGCGTGCTGCTCGGCAGCTGAGATTAGCCTTGGATACCAATGTCAAAGTAAAGAATGTACGAGGCAAGAACAAGATTGAGATCGAGTTCAACTCTGAGGAAGATCTTGCCGAACTCGTTGAGAAGCTGACTGGTATGGATGGCGAACAGTAATGAAGCTGCGACACAAAATAGTCAGCGGCTGCATTGTTGTTGCAGCTGGATATCTCCTGTACGACAGGCTTCTCTCTGATGCTGCAAAGCAGAGCGTGGAGAAGCTTGTAAACACAACTGGGTCCGCGTACACAAAACTCAATGATGCAATCAATGTCCAGCGCTCGGAGTTTGTTGTTGAAAGTGATTCTTTGACGAACGTCCAGCAAACAAAGAATGATTGGGACAAACTAGGATACTAGAACATATGTACTAGTTTATAATCATCCGAAGTGTTTCTCGTGAAACAATCAAAGTAATGAAAAAGGGCTCGAGGAAATGAAATCCCTCGAGCCCTACTACTTAGATGAAGCTATGAATAGCTAAGAAAGCCTCTGCTTAAGCTGACCACAAGCCGCATCGATATCGGAACCACGCGAATTCCTGATCGTGGCCTCCACGCCAACGCGATTCAAAGCACGGACAAAATCTTCCGCACGGTGATCCGTGGAGGGCTTGAGCTTGGAGCCAGGCACCTCGTTGAGTTGAATGATGTTTACATGGGCAAGCGTGTCGCGGCAGAAGTCGCAGAGCGCGTCCATCTCTTCCTTGGTGTCGTTCACATCGCGGATAAGCGCGTATTCGTAGGTCGGACGACGACCTGTCCGGTTCACGTACTCGCCCATCACGGTATAAAGGTTGAGCAGCGAGTATTTCTTGACGCCGGGCATAAGAAGGTTGCGGGTCTTTTGGACCGCGGAGTGAAGAGAAACGGCGAGGGTGAACTGCTCGGGCTCCTTTGAGAACTTGCGGATCATAGGGATTACGCCGCAGGTAGAGACCGTGAGGTGTCGTGCGCCGATGCCGGCACCCTCGGGGTCGTTGAGCTTGCGGAGCGCAGCGAGGGTGTTGTCGTAGTTCATGAACGGCTCACCTTGGCCCATGAAGACGACGCTGGTCACGCGCGTGTCGAAATCGTCGCGTACGTGCATGACCTGATCGTAAATCTCGGCGGCGGTGAGGGAACGCGTGAAGCCGGCGCCGCCCGTGGCGCAGAACGCGCAGCCCATGGCGCAGCCGGCCTGCGTGGAGACGCAGACGGCGAGCTTCTTGCCGTTTGGCATGCCGACGCACTCGACGCTCGCGCCGTCGGGGAACTTGAGCAGATACTTACGGCTGCCGTCGTCGGAGACCTGGCGAGCGACCTCTTCCACGCCGCCGAGCGTGACATGAGCCGCAAGCTCTGCGCGCAACGACTTGGGAAGGTTGGTCATATCATCAAAAGATGAAGCGTTCTTGTTCCAAATCCAGTCCTCGACCTGCTTTACGCGAAAGTTCGGCTGACCCAAGGAGGACATGAGCTCCATGAGCTCGCCGCGCGTCATGGTCTTGAGGTCGCGCATGGGGGTGGAGGAATTAGGGGTATTTGTAGTGTCCATGGTTGCTCCCGTCTACGAGTTATCCCTGCGGTGGAGTATCCTCTCAACAGGAAATATGCCTCTGTGCCAGATGAGTCTAGCAGTACGGGGGCCATCTGGCTAAGGAGCAGCATGAACAGAGAAGAACTCGTGGCCCTCAAGGTCGTGGTCTTGGCGGGCGGATGGTCCGATGAGCGCGAGGTCTCGCTCAAATCCGGCGCCGCGTGCCGCCAGGCGCTTCTCGACGCGGGATTCACGAAGGTTGACCTTCTCGACATCGCGGAGGAAGGCTTCGTGGAGAAGATCTCGCGCGGCGGCTACGATGTCGCGTTCCCCGCATTGCACGGCCGCTACGGCGAGGACGGCTGCATCCAGGGGCTTCTCGAGATCCTGCATATCCCCTACGCGTTCTCGGGCGTGCTGGCAAGCGCCGCGGCGACCGAGAAAGAGGTCGCGAAGGTGCTCTACGCGAAGGCCGGTATCCGTGCGCCCAAGGGGATCGACCTGCCCGCTGGGGCGCAGCTGAGCGAGAAGCAGATCGACGAGGTCGTCACTGAGCTGGGGCTTCCTCTCTTTGTGAAGCCGTCGGGCAACGGTTCGAGCTTCGGCATCACGCGCGTGACGGAGCGCGTGCAGCTGCGCGGGGCTATCGAGCTCGCGGGCGAAGGCGGCGAGCGCGTGCTCGTGGAGGAATGCGTGAACGGGACCGAGATAACCGTCCCCGTGATCGGCAACGACGAGCCGCAGGCGCTTCCCATCGTCGAGGTCGTGACGGGCGCCGACTTCTACGACGCGACGGTCAAGTACGAGCCCGCCGAGCTGCACCACGTGATCCCCGCGCGCCTGGACCCGGTGGTCTATGCCCGTGCCCAGCGCCTTGCCGAGGCGGCGCATAAGGCCCTGGGCTGCGCAGGCTGCTCGAGGTCGGACTTCATCGTGACCGAGGACGGCGAACCCGTGATCCTAGAGACGAACACCATCCCCGGCATGACCGAGGCGAGCCTCCTGCCCGACTCTGCGCGCCACGGCGGCATCGAGTTCCCCGAGCTCTGCCGTCGCTTCATCGAGCTCGCGCTCGAGCGATAGCCCACTTACAAAGAAGCACGTACGGGGCGCCGCGCCGAGCCGTGGGCGCCCCGTTTGCGTCGCTTGCCATGAGAAAGAGGAACACCATGTCCCAGAGCACGACCCTCGATGACCTGATTCTGCCGGGAACGCCCGCGACGGTGCGGGCTTCTTACCAGCAGCTCGCCGAGCGCGCGCAGGTCGAGGACTTTGGCCTGCTCGAGGACGACGTGGTGGTGCTGGACACCGAGACCACGGGGCTGAGCTTCAAGGATTGCAAGCTCATAGAGATCAGCGCCGCCCGCCTGCGAGGCCGTGAGGTCGTGGAGCGGTTCGAGACGTTCGTGGACCCCGGCTGCCCCATCCCGCCCGAGATCCAGAAGCTCACGGGCATCAGCCAGCTCGACGTGCAGGGCGCCCCGAGAGACCGCGAGGCCGTCGCCGCGCTCGCCGAGTTCGTGGCAGGCGCCCCCGTGCTCGCACACAACGCGACCTTTGACCGCACGTTCGTGGAGGCGGTCCCCGGCGGCGGCAAGGTCTCGCCAACCTGGATCGACACGCTCGCGCTGAGCCGCATCGCGCTGCCCCGGCTCTCTTCTCACCGCCTGGCCGACATGGCCTCGGCCTTTGGCTGCGCGGCGGTCACGCACAACTCGACGGACGACGTGGATGCCCTGTGCGGGATGTGGCGCATCATCCTGTGCGCCCTCCGCGACCTGCCGAAGGGACTTCTTGGCTTCCTCGCAGATATTCACTCTGAGGTCGACTGGGCCTACCGGCCGGTGCTCCGCGGGCTTTCGCTGGCGGACGAGGGCACGCGCTTCTCGCTCAAGGCGGTCCGCGCGCAGATGATCCAGTCCGAGACGGGCCACGTGCGCCTGGACGCGAACGACATCGAGGGGCGCCGCAGCGTCCCCAGCGAAGAAGAGCTCGCCCGTGAGCTGGGGCCGGACGGCGTGGCCGCGCGGATGTACGAGCGCCACGAGTCGCGCCCGGAGCAGCAGGCCATGGCGCGCGAGGTGGCCGCCGCGCTCAAGACCTCGACCCACCGCGCGATCGAGGCGGGCACGGGCGTGGGCAAGTCGCTCGCGTACCTCTTGCCCGAGGTGCTCTATGCGCAGCGCAACAACGTGACGGTGGGCGTCGCCACCAAGACGAACGCGCTGACCGACCAGCTCGTCAGCCATGAGCTGCCCGCGCTGGCGGAGGCGTTGCCGGAAGGGCTCGAGTTCACGAGCCTCAAGGGCTATGACCATTACCCGTGCCTGCACCGCATGGACCGCGCCGTGCGCGACGAGCTGCCGGTCGCCGCCGCGGTGCGCGACGGCCGGTCCGAGAACGCCGTGGCGGGCGACATGCTCACGGCGCTGGCGGTCTGCTACGCCTACGCGTGCCAGTCGCCGGACGGCGACCTCGACGCCCTGGGCATCCGTTGGCGCTACGTGCCGCGCCAGATGCTCACGACGACCTCGGGCGAGTGCCTGCGGTCCCGCTGCCCGTACTTCCCTCACGAGTGCCTGCTGCACGGCGCCCGCAAGCGCGCCGCCTGCGCGGACGTGGTCGTGACGAACCACTCCCTGCTGCTGCGCAACGTCGAGGCCGAGGGCAACATCCTGCCGCCCATCCGCCACTGGGTCGTGGACGAGGCGCACGCCTTCGAGGCCGAGGCCAGGCGGCAGTGGGCCGTGGAGGTCTCGGGCTCCGAGGCGCAAACGGCGTTCGAGCTGCTTGGGGGCACCAAGACGGGCGTCATCCACACGGCGCTCGCCCAAAGCGCCCGCCTAGACAACTCGACGCTCGTGGCAGGGCTTCTTACCAAGGCCTCCGTCACCCTGGCGCGGGCGCAGGTGGCGAGCGCCGACCTCTTTGTGGCGGTGCACGAGCTCGTGGGCCAGGCGCGGGCGGACGGCGGCTACGACCTCATGACGCTGTGGATCAACGACGACGTGCGCAAAAGCGACGAATGGGCAGCCGTCGAGGCCGCGGCGGCGAAGGCCGCGGGCGTGCTCGAGCAGGCGCACAAGGAGCTGGCCGAAGCCGTGACCGCGCTCAAGGAGACCGACGCACGGCTGGCGGCGGACCTTTCCGAGTCGGCGCGCTTCTTGGCGTCCTTCCTCGAGGGGATCCGGCTCGTGTGCCTGGAGCCGGACGAGTCGTATGCGTATAGCGCGCAGCTCAGCCGCTCCAAGCGCCGCCTGAACATGGAGAAGCTCGTGGCCGAGAAGCTCGACGTGGGCGCCGACCTCGCCGAGCGCTGGCTGCCCGAGATGGATTCCGTGGTCTTTACCTCGGCGACGATCGCCGTGGGAGAGGACTTCTCGCACTTCAACGCCGCCGTTGGGCTGGACCGGCTGGGGCCCGACATGCACCGCGACCTGCGGCTCGACTCGAGCTTCGACTACCAGGGCAACATGGGCGTCGTCGTGTGCCCCGACATGCCCGCTCCCAACGAGCGCGGCTATATCGACGCGCTCGAGGAGCTGCTCTACGACGTGCACGTGTCGATGGGCGGATCGGTGCTCACGCTGTTCACGAACCGCCGCGACATGGAGCGGGTCTACAACGACCTCGCGCCGCGCCTGGCCGAGGCGGGCATCCCGCTCGAGCAGCAGGGACGCGGCGCCTCCGCGCGGCGCCTGCGCGACCGCTTCGTGGCCGACAAGAAACTGTCCCTCTTGGCCCTGAGGTCGTTCTGGGAGGGGTTCGACGCCGCAGGCGACACGCTGCGCTGCGTCGTGATCCCCAAGCTGCCCTTCGCGAGCCCGAACGACCCGCTTGTGCGCGAGCGCGAGGCACGCGACCAGCGGGCATGGTGGAAGTACTCGCTGCCCGAGGCGGTCATCTCGGTCAAACAGGCTGCCGGGCGGCTCATCCGCAGCTCGACGGACTCCGGCGTGCTCGTGCTCGCGGACTCGCGCCTCGTCACGAAGCGCTACGGCAAGCAGTTCCTGTCCTCGCTGCCCAACACCGAGGCGCAGCGCATCGACCGCGCCCGCGTGGGCCGCTACATCGACCTCTGGCGCTCCTCCCACAACTGATCAAATTTGGGGACAGGTTCGAAATTTACTCAAGTGAGAGTATTTGGGGACAGGTTCGAAAAATGCTCAAATGAGTAAAAAACGAACCTGTCCCCAAAAGTGCTCAACGTTGCGAGAAGGGAACCTGTGGCAAATTTCCGCGCGGGCAACGTATACTGAAGACTTGCAGCAAGCAGTCCAAGGGCGCCTTGCGGCGCGGAGGGGAGAAGCTCGTGGCACAGTCCGTCGATCGTCCGCTCGTTGGAATCATCATGGGTTCCAAGTCCGACATGCCTGTAATGGAGGCTTGCACCGCCGAGCTCGATGAGCTGGGCGTTCCCTATGAGCTGGTGATCGCGAGCGCCCACCGCACGCCGGACAAGGTCCACGAGTGGGCCGCCTCCGCCGCCGACCGCGGCATCAAGGTCATCATCGCCGCCGCCGGCAAGGCCGCTCACCTGGGCGGCGTCGTCGCTGCCTATACCCCGCTGCCCATCATTGGGGTCCCCATGAAGACCTCCGACCTCGGCGGCATGGACTCGCTTCTCTCCATGGTCCAGATGCCCTCCGGCGTCCCCGTGGCCTGCGTCGCCATCAACGGCGCGAAGAACGCCGCCATCTACGCGACCCAGATCCTGGGCGCGACCATGCCCGAGTACCGCAAGGTGATCGAGGACTTCAAGCGCGAGATGGCGGAGGGCTAGGAAGCAGTGCCCGCTCATTTCAAACAACCCGACGAGCCCGGCCGCGCTTCTTTGCGCAGCCCCTCGGCCCCAGCGCGACGCACCCGCGGCGGCGACGAGTCCTACCACGCCCCCGCGTCAAACAGCCACGCCAGCGCCTCCGCGCCCGGCCAGGCCGTGGGCTACCGCGCCGTCGTGGGAACGTCCGGGACCGGCACCGGCGCGCACAGGCGCCGCGACCCGCAGGTCGACCCGTATGACATCAAGGACAGCCGCGACCCCCGCCGTCGGCGAGCGAAGGTCTTCTCGACGGTCCTCTTTGCCATAGGCATCGCGCTGCTCCTGGTGGCGGCCGGCCTATGGGGCTACAACCAGTGGCAGTACCACCAGCAGGACGTCGTGAACGAGAAGCTCGCGGCCTATGCGACGGTGGACGACTCCGGTTCCAATGCGCCGCAGGTAGATTGGTCCGCCCTGAAGGCCCTGAATCCCGAGGCCGTGGCGTGGGTCCAGATACCCGGCACTGTGGTCAACTTCCCGGTCTTCCAATCCTCGGACAACGAGAAGTACCTCCACACCGACGCGAACGGCGACCGCTCCCTGGGCGGCCAGGTCTTCCTCGACTGTGAGAACGCGGCCCCCGGCATGCAGGACCAGCAGACCATGGTCTATGGCCACCACCTGCGCAACGGCGCCATGTTCAAGGCCGTGGCCGACATGGAGAACCAGGCCGCGCTCGACAGCGTGGACACCGTCTGGTACGTAACGCCGGACGCGACCTACGAGCTCAGGCCCCTCTTTGTGTACAAAACCGACGGCGACGACACCGACGCCCGCACGTTCGACTTCGAGTCCGCCGACGCGTTCCACGAGTATCTCCAAGGGCTCCTGGCCCGCTCGAGCTCCCGGGCGAGCGATGCCCAGGCGGCCATAGAAGGTTCCGATCGGGTGCTCTCGCTTTGCACCTGCAGCTATACCGGCAACGAGACCGGTCGCGTCATCCTCGTGTGCGCGCCAAAGGACTCGAGCCAGGGATAGGGCGACGATCAACACACCGCTACCGAGAGGAAAAGATCTTCGTGTCAGAGAAGTTCGAACATCTAGAAACGGCGGCGAGAAGCACCAGCGTGCCGGTTTCCTCGCCGGCGGCGCCGGCCGAGGGGGACGACAAGCTCCATGAGGAGTGCGGCGTCTTTGGCATCTGGGCCCCCGGCCGCGACGTGGCGCGCATGACGTACTTCGCGCTCCACGCGCTGCAGCACCGCGGCCAGGATTCCTCGGGAATCGCCGTGGGCGACGGCAAGACCGTCCTCGTGCGCAAGGACCTGGGCCTCGTGACGCAGGTCTTCACCGACGCCGACCTGGCCGCCATGCCCGGCAAGGTCGCCTGCGGCCACTGCCGCTACGGCACGGCCGGGGCGAAGGGCTGGGAATCCGCCCAGCCGCACCTCTCGATGATCAACGACGTGATCATCGCGCTCGCCCACAACGGCACGCTCGTGAACTTCGACCAGCTGCGCCACGAGCTCATCGAGATGGGCGTCCCCTTCCGCTCGAACACCGATTCCGAGGTCGCCGCGAAGCTCATCGGCTTCTTTACCCAGCGCGGGCACAGCCTGCGCGCCGGCATCTCGCACACCATGCGGATGCTCGAGGGCGGCTACGCCATGGTCCTCGTGCGCGAGAACGCCCTCTACGCCTTCCGTGACCCCCACGGGATCCGCCCGCTCGTCTTGGGCGAGCTGCCCGACGGCGCCGGTTGGGTCGTCGCGAGCGAGACGTGCGCCCTTGACACCGTGGGCGCGACGTACGTGAGGGAGGTCGCGCCCGGCGAGATCGTGCGCGTCTCGGACGACGGCCTCTCGAGCCAGATGGGCTGCGCGCCGCGCGCCTGCGCGAACTGCATCTTCGAGCACGTGTACTTCTCGCGGCCGGACTCGGTGAAGGACGGCATGTCCATCTACCGCGTACGCCACAACATGGGCCGTGAGCTCGCCCGCGAGACGCCCGCCGACGCCGACCTCGTGATCGGCGTGCCCGACTCCGGCAACCCCGCCGCGGAGGGCTTCGCGAAGGAGTCCGGCATCCCGTACGGTACGGGCCTCATCAAGAACCGCTACATCGCCCGCACGTTCATCGCCCCCACGCAGGAGCTGCGCGAGCGCGGCGTGCGCCTCAAGCTGAACGCCCTCAAGGACGTCGTGGCCGGCAAGCGCCTCATCATGGTCGACGACTCCATCGTGCGCGGCACCACCTCCGCGCAGATCGTGCAGCTGCTGCGCGACGCCGGTGCGACCGAGGTCCACGTGCGCTCCGCCTCGCCGATGGTCAAGTGGCCGTGCTTCTACGGCATCGACACCGCCGACCAGGACCAGCTCATCGCGGCGAACATGACGCTCGAGCAGATCCGCGAGCACATCGGCGCCGACTCCGTGGGGTTCCTCTCGCTCGACGGCCTCATGCGGTGCGTGCCCGAGGTGGGCTACTGCAAGGCCTGCTTCGACGGCAACTATCCCGTCGAGATCCCCAAGTCTTTCTACGAGGAGAAGTTCCTCCCCGGCTACAAGCCCCACAACCTCGAGACGGCGAGCGAATTGTCCCGCATGCACCCCGAGCAGGTGCTCGAGATGGCGGATTCCGCGGCTGACGCGGGCTTCTCTGCAAAGAAGAACGACGAGGCCTCGACGGACGACGCCTCCGCAACGAACGACGCACAGAAGGAGAACTAGCATGACCGAGCAAGCCAAGCACGTGACCTATGCCGACGCCGGCGTCGATGTGGACGAGGGCGCCCGTGCGGTCGACGCCATTAAGGATGCGGTGAAGGAGACGAACCGACCCGAGGTCATCGGCGGCCTGGGCGGCTTTGGGTCGTGCTTCTCGATGGCCGGGTTCAAGGACATGAAGGACCCGGTGCTCGTTTCCGGCACCGACGGCGTGGGCACGAAGCTCGCGATCGCGCAGCTGCTCGACCGCCACGACACCGTGGGCGAGGACCTCGTGGCCATGTGCGTCGACGACGTCGTGCCCATCGGCGCCGAACCGCTCTTCTTCCTGGATTACGTGGCGATCGGCAAGCTGCGCGCCGAGCACGTGGCGCAGATCGTGAAGGGTATCGCGAACGGCTGCAAGAAGTCCGGCTGCGCGCTCGTGGGCGGCGAGATGGCCGAGCACCCCGGCGTCATGAACCCCAACGACTACGACCTCGCCGG
>ERZ808240.703-NODE-703-length-42925-cov-6.828225_pt1 | contig 42925 bp, 31 predicted proteins | sample MGYA00521084_ERZ808240 | MGnify/ENA primary metagenome ERZ808240 (study PRJEB31516, sample SAMN03275571) | gut metagenome | biome: mammalia-associated habitat; material: feces | host: Papio cynocephalus | place: Kenya | collected 2012-08-06 ...
AGGGAACTTCTCGACAAGCTCGGGTTATAGAGTAAATCAGATTGTGCAACCTTTATTTAGATTAAGACTCTCTTAGCTTCGGGAGTGACGATAAGTCTTTGTAATTGTAAGTGACAATAAGTACGTCTAATTGAGTGATAATAGCTTTGCTTCCCCGGCCGGGGAAGCAAAAAGCCGCATAGCCCTTATAATTTGTTTGTTCTCACAAAAATGAAAGGAGCTATGCGACATGTCAATTATACAACTTTTTTCGTCGATGGCGGCCGAAGAGGCCTCATTGATACGCAAATGAAACTAAAAACGAACAATACTACCTTCATCAAAGGGAGAGCACTATCACTCTTTTTTCAAGTAAAAATCCAAAAAACCTTGTAAAAGTGGCTTCTCTTTTTGAAGTGCCGCTTCTTTTTTCCAGGCGATATAACCGCCAGGATAGGTTTCGATCTCGCTTTCGGGGATTTCTATTCCCTTTAAAACGAAGTCCATCCCTTTTTCTTTTAGGGAAGAGAGAGCTTCGCTATTTTGAATCCGCTCCTCGCTATAAAAAGAATTGCTAAGCGTGTATTTGCCGTTTTCTCCCTTCACTTCGTCGTTAAAGGTCACGATCATATCCCGAATGAGGCTCGCCTTTCTATCTTCTTTCTTTCCCTTATTATAAAGGATGAAACTAGGGACATAGCCTTGCCCATAGCCAAGCTCTTCGTTATATTTCTCGCTTAGACCATAGTCGTCTTTGAAAGTTTGCCAAATGGCGCCGACTTTTCCTTCTTTTTTGGCTTCTTCGCTTTCGAAGCGAATGCCCACTTCGTCGCAATCGAGGTAATAGGAGGTATTTCTTTCCTCTTTATTATAGGTATAGAGGAAGTTCTTATCGATATAGGAGCAATCGCCGCAACTCTCTCTTCCAAAATAGACCAAGAAAGAAGGAGTGCCGCTCTCTTCGAAAAGATCGTCCAGTTGTTTTTTGCTTATTCGAAGCATATCGCTGGTTTTGGCTTTTCCCTCTAACCAAGCGATGAAATTGTCATATTCAACAAAGGGGTCGTCGGTTCCGTTGGTGCTTTTTTGAGCAAGGACGCTCCCTTCTTGGAAGACGACGAGATTCTCTTCGCTTGAAGAATACTTGATTCCATATGTCTCTTTGCCACCTTCGAACTCTTGCGGGTCGATGCCATAAATGAGGAGATTCTTGGCTTTCATGGCACGAAGCAAAGTCGCCTCGTACCGATACCAGCATGTGCAAGTATTCCCTTTGTCGTAAACCAAAAGCAAGAAGCTTTCCTTGTTGTTTATTTTGGATACAAGCTCCCCATAGTTAAGCGAGATGGAATGGTCAGCGAATTGAGAGCTATTTTGGGTGTCTAGAGTCGCATCATAAAGCATTCCGAAATTCAAATGGGCAAGAGTGGAATTGTTATCGGCGCTGCAAGAAGCCAAAGGCGCTAAAAAAGGAAGTAAGAGAAGGGCGTAAAAGAGAGGTGTTTTTTTCATGAATCCTATTTTAAAAACCTTCTCGAAAGAGAGCAAGGGAAAAGAGCGGGCCTCTCTCCGCGAAAACTTTCTTGAAAATCGAAAGAAAACAAAGCAAAATTTTAAGCGCGAAATCGCTCTTAAAACTTGTAAAAATTTCGACGATCAAAAAATCTTATAATCTTTAGAAAATATCGATAGAAAGCCACTTTTTGTTTTTTTAGAAAACGAAGAGGAAAACGAAAGGAAAAAAATCGAAAAAAAGTTGTTGATTTTTGACCCCCCAAGCCCCATATTTTTCGCCGTGAGAAAACGCACTCCTATCGAAGGCGTGTTTCGCACAGATTTTGGATAAAAGAGGAGACCCCAAAATGGATGGTAAGGATTCGATTATTTCTCTCGTCCACGTTTCCAAGGTTTTCGACAAGACCTTCACGGCTGTCAACGACTTCAATCTTGACATCAAACGTGGCGAATTCGTGACGCTTCTTGGCCCGAGCGGATGTGGCAAAACGACCACCCTCCGCATGATCGCTGGATTCGATATCCCAACGAGCGGGCAAATTCTTCTCGATGGGCTTGATATTACGAACTTGCCCCCTTATAAGAGGCCAGTCAATACCGTTTTCCAACATTATGCCCTTTTCCCCAATCTTGATGTCTACGACAACATCGCCTTTGGCTTGAAATTGAAGAAAGTTCCGGTCAAAGACAAAAATGGGAATGTCAAGATGAAGCATCTCGATTCCAAAACGATCGACGAAAAGGTGGCCAAGGCCCTTGCTATCGTCGATATGGAAGAGATGGAGGATCGTGACATAAACAATCTCTCTGGCGGCCAACAACAACGCGTCGCCATCGCTCGCGCTATCGTCAATGAGCCAAGCGTTCTCCTTCTAGATGAACCTTTAAGCGCCCTTGATCACAAAATGCGCCTAGACATGCAAATAGAGCTTAAAGAGATGCATCGAAAACTCGGCATCACCTTTATTTACGTTACTCACGACCAAGAAGAGGCCCTTTCGATGTCCGATAAGATCGTCGTCATGAAAGATGGCGAAATCGAGCAAGTGGGAACGCCAGAAGAAATCTATAACGAACCCAAAAGCGCTTATGTCGCCGACTTCATTGGCGAATCCAATATCTATAACGGCACGATGACTTCCAAAAGCAAAGTCCGTTTCTTGGGTGGTGTTTGGGAAGCGGTAGACGAATTCCCCATCAACGAAAAAGTCGATGTCGTTATCCGTCCTGAGGACGTCGAACTTGGCGAACCGGGGAAAGGCATCGTCAATGGAACGATCGATTCCCGCGTCTTTAAAGGCGAAGACTATAGCTATGTCATCCTTGTCGGCAAAAGCGAGGTCCTTTGCCGTGACAAGAAGAAACACCAAGTGGGGGATCAAGTTTCCATCAATGTCGATAAAGAGAACCTCCAAATCGTTCATAAAGACGTCACTGGAAACGAATGGGATGATGCCATCATCGATAAGAATGGCGACATCGAGACGGGGGATGTCATTCTTCACGCCGATATCACCCAACTCTTGAAGGGGAGCTCCTTAAACGAAAAAGGCTTCTTGGTCGATCCTAAAAACGGCCGCGAATACGATTTGAGCGATGCCAAAGTCGTCGCTTCTTGCTCTTTGGAAGACCCTGTTATCAGCGATAACCTCGAAGAGGGCCTCGCCAAGGGCACCATCATTAGCGCCGTTTGGATCGGCGACCATTACCAATATCTCATCCGCACCGAAGGGGAAGAAGACTTCCTTGCCAATTCTCCTTACCAATGGAACGTTGGCGATATCGTCTCCGTCGATATTGCCAAAGAGAAGATCAAACTCCGCTTGAAGAAGGACATTGGGGCTTATGTCGTCGAATAGGGTTGCTTTAGCCAAGATGAAGCGCTTTTTCGCGTTGAAGCGGAAACACTTGGCCATTCCTTATGCGCTTTTCCTCGTCCTTTTCGTCGTCATCCCTCTTCTTACGATTTTGATTTACGCCTTCACCAAGACTACCTACGACGAATATAACAACAAGGTTGTTTCCTTTTCTTTCGATGCGGCGGCAAATTTCTTCACGAAAAGCTATAAATGGGAAGTCCTCTTTGTTTCCCTTTTCATGGGCTTACAGACAACCGCCATTTGCATATTGCTTAGCTATCCGGCCGCTTTCTTCTTGGCCGATAAGCGCGTCTCCAAGAATAGCGTCCTTGTGATTCTCTTCATCATGCCAATGTGGATCAACTTCGTTATCCGCACTGGCGCTACGCGCGATCTTCTTAGTTGGATGGGCTTAGATGGATCGACCCATCCTTGGGGTGCGACTCTAATCGGCATGGTCTATAACTACATTCCATTCACGATTCTCCCTCTCTATACCACGATGCTTAAGCTTGACCGCAGCCAAATCGAGGCTTCTTACGATCTTGGCGCGAACCGCTTTCAAACCTTCTTCCGGAACATTCTTCCCCAAAGCCTTCCTGGCATTGTGAGCGCCTCGGAGATGGTTTTTATGCCAGTCATGTCGAGCTATGTCATCAGCGATACCCTTTCGGAAGGGAAAATCACCCTCTTTGGGAACTATATTTATCTTGATTTCACGAACTCTCTTTGGAACGAGGGTTCCTTCATGGCTTTGGTGATGCTAATCATCATCGGCATTTCGATGTTCTTGACGCGCGGCGTCGATAAAGACGCCGCATCCAATAGAGGAGGTGCCTTATGGTAAAGACAAGAAAGCCTCTTATGAGCAAAGAGAAGAAGACCCTTATCTTTAAGTGCGTTGGGCAATCCTATATCTGGATCTTGCTCCTTCTTATGTATCTTCCCGTGCTGGTGCTTATGATATATAGCTTCACAGTCGGGGAGAATGGCGGCGATTTGAACCTTGGCGAATGGGGAAAGTTTAGCTTCGATCTCTACATCAACCTTTTCAAGGACGCTCAGATTCAAAGGGCCATTGGCAATACGGTGATTATCGCCTTGCTGGCCGCGACTTTATCGACCATCATCGGCACGATGGGCGCCATTGGCGTCTATGAATGCAAGAAGCTTCCGAAGCGCTCTTTGGAATTTCTCACCCAAATTCCGGTTGTGAATCCGGAAATCGTCATCGCTTTGTCGCTTATTGTTGTTTTCGTGGCTCTTGGCATCCACCTTTCGTTCTGGACCCTTTTGCTTGGCCACTTGGTGCTTACCGTTCCTTTCGTCTATTTGAGCGTGAAGCCGAAACTCATCCAGATGGATCCCGCCCTTTACGAAGCGGCGCTTGATTTAGGCTGCACCCCTCGACAAGCCCTTCGCAAAGCCGTCTTCCCTGAGATCGTCCCTGGGATATTAAGTGGCTTCCTTATCGCCATCACTTTGTCTTTGGACGACTTCATCGTCACGGCCTTTACCACCGGCCCTGGACTTCTTAGTGGCAATAGCGACATCCAAACGATTTCGACTTATGTGGAAGGCATTATCAAGAAACATCCGCTTCCGGCGGAATTAAGGGCGCTTTGCACGATTATTTTCTTGCTTGTCCTTTTATTGGCTGTCGGTTTTACGCTTCTTCAAAATCAAAAGGCGAAAAAGAACAAGAAACGCAAAGGGAGGACCTACTAATGAAAAAAAAGAGTTCCTTGCTTGTTTTAAGCTTAACCGCTTTGATGCTCGCCTCTTGTGGCGCAAGCGAAAGCGATTCATCTGATTCTGTTATTACGATCAATATCGCAAATAGCGATGATTACATCTTGACTTACGATACGGAAAACGGCCTTCCGAGGACTTTGGTGGACGATTTTGTCGATTATGTGAAAGAAGTCGATGGCGTCACTCTTAAAGTCAATTACAGCGTCTTTAGCACCCCTGAAGAGATCCTTTCCAAAGTAACGGCAGGGACGGCGGCTTATGATCTTGTCAACAATAGCGACTACATCATCCAAAAGATGATGGGTCTAGATATGCTTGAACCTTTTGCGAGGGGAGAGGAAAGGGCCACTCTTTACGGAGAGAGCGCTTCGAAGTGGGAAGACTATTACGAGGAATACGCTTCGCCGACATTGAAGAATCTTCTCGATGGCATTCGCGCCAAAGTGAAAACCCCGGATGGCGTGGAAGAAAGGAAGCTTGGCGACTATGCGCGCGGTTATATGTGGGGCACTTTAGGCATCACCTATAACCCCGATTTCTCCGTCTACCAAGAACGCGGCCTTTCCTCCGAAGACGTCAAGGTCCAAATGAGCGATTGGAACGCCATGTGGAACGAAGCGTATCATGGCACTTTCCAAATCAAAGACTCGATGCGTGACACCTATGCCATTGGTCTTATGCACGTCTACGACAAGTATTTCAAGGCCTTGAAAGATTGGTATGTTGCTGGGCGCGATGCTCAGGGGAATCTCTATTCCAAAGAGCAATACCAACAAGATGTGAAAGTCATATTCAACAACTTGAACTATCTCGATGAATTCAATGCCTTGGCCAAGAAAGTGGATAGTTCCTCAAAAACCTATACCAAGGAAACGATTCTCGATGAGATTCAAAACGCTTTGACGACGCTTAAAGACAATAGCTTTGGGATGGAAGTCGATAGCGGAAAGACCGATATCACGACGGGCAAGAAGAGCGGCATCGACACGGCTTGGAGTGGCGATGCCATCACTTCCATGGATTTAGGGGACGAAAACTCCGCAAATCCCGTGTCTTTGTATTATTCTGTCCCTCTGACGGGTGGCAATATTTGGAGCGATAACTGGGTTATGCTCAAAGACAACGTCCATGGGAACGACCTTAAAAAGCAATATTGCCAAAAGTTCATCGACTATATTTCGAATCCAGAAATCGTCGCCGCCAATATGGATTACATCGGATACACTTCTTTTGTCGGGGGCAATGACGTTTTGACCTATATCCGCGAATCCTACGATCCTAGAACGGCAGCGATGTATGTCTACGACGAAGAGGAAGAAGCCTATCTTCTCGATGACGAGGGGAATTACGTTTATAAAGATGGCACTGGCATTCATGACGATGGGCTCGATTATGGGGATATCGACATGCGTGGGAGCGACTATCAAATGGCCTCTTCGGATGGCGAAGCGATGAGTTGGAGCGAGTTCGCTAAGGAAGAGCTTGAAGAAGATTGGACGAGGATCGATCTCTCTTATTTCTATAATGGGACGCTCGATAACGAAGAACTTCATGACAACATCGACACTATCTTCTATAGCGATGAAATCGAGGAAGTGACGGGGAAAAACCTCGATGGCGATGAAGAGACGGTTCTTGTCGGACGCCAATTCTTGGCCCAATACCCCGTCGAAGACGAAACGGAAAAAGGGACGGTCCTTTGCTCGATGCCAAGCTTAGCCATCATGGAAGACTATGGCAACGATGCTTCGGATGTATTGACGATGTGGGAACAGGTCAAGAGCTCTCCTTTGCCGATTTGGGCTATTGTCGTTCTTTCTTTGGAAATTGCCTTAGCAGGCGGCTTAGTGGTGACCTTCCTTGTCACAAAGAACGCTTCCAAACGACTCCGAAAAAGACGTCGCGAAGAAAGAAAAAGCGCTTAAATCGAAATTTCTTATGAAAGGCCTTTCGTCTAGAAAAGCCTTTCTTTTCTTTATAGAATATCCTAATGAAAAAGAAGAACATCCTCTATTTCCAAAGCGGTGGCCCAACCGCTGTTATCAATGCCTCTTTGGCTGGGCTAGTGCTATCTGCTTTGAAGAGCCCTTCGATTGGTGACATATATGGCGCCCGGTACGGAATCGAAGGGGTTTTGAATGGGGATTTTACGAATTTAAGGGATTTAAGCGAGAACGATTTGAATCTCCTTACCCAGACGCCCGGCATGTATTTGGGAAGCTCAAGAAAGAATTTGCCAGAGGATTTGTCCTCTCCTTTATATGAAAAAATAAAAGAGAAGCTCCTTTCTTTTGGAATCGATTGCGTTTTCGTCAATGGAGGCAACGATTCGATGCTAACGGCCGCGAAGCTTTTTCGCTATTTCTCGCTTCACGATATTCCCATTTCGGTCATTGGCATCCCTAAAACCATCGATAACGACCTCGTTGGTTTCGATCATACTTTAGGATACGCAAGCGCAGCCTTGCATACCGTTTCCCTTACCAAATCCATCGCCATCGATGGCTTTAGCTATAAGGAAGGGAAAATCCAGATCGTCGAAACGATGGGTCGAGATACCGGCTGGCTTGCCGCCTCCACGGATCTTCTCGAAGAACCTTACCATCCGGACCTCATCCTCGTCCCTGAACTTCCTATCGACCATAAGGAGTTCTTGAACGAACTAAAGGGAATCTACGAAAAAAAGAAACGCGCTTTAGTGGTCCTAAGCGAAGGCATCAACCATAACGCCCCCAAAGAGAAAGATCCGTTTGGGCATATGAATTTCGAAGGGGCTGCTTATGAATGGAGCGCTTTGATTCGAAAGGTGCTTGGTTTAAAAAGCAGAGTCAGCGTTTTATCGAGTCCTATGCGAAGCGATCCTGTTTTGGCAAGCCAAGTGGATATTGACGAAGCTTTGAGGGCAAGCGAAGCCGCTCTTTCCTTCTTTTTGGATGGAAAGAAGGGAGTTATGCCGGCGATTTCTAGAATTTCGAATAATCCTTATCGCGTGGAATTCCATCCTGTCTCTTTAGATAGCGTGGGTGGCAAAATCCTTTATATGCCAAAAGAATATCTCAAGGATCATCATTCCTTTTCGGAAGGCTTCCGCGATTATTTGAGGCCGCTTCTTCGAAAAAGGACTCTTTTCACGGATGGATGCGGTGTTTTCCTGTCTTTGAAGAGATAGAAATCAGCTTACCTCGCTTTCACCTCATTTGGGTATATATCTTGAAACTGCCTTAAGGTTGGATCCTTTGCATAGAGCTTCAAAGGATCGGCCACTATACATAATCTTGAAAAGTCGATATCCTACGTTCTTTGTGCGGGATGTTGATTTTTTAGGCGCTTTTCTTCTTCGCTTCTATTCCGATACTATGAATGGAATTCAAGATGATGTGTTTGCATTGATTGATAAAATAAAAATGTATTATCGCACGATAGGATATATGAGCTTCAACTTTGCAAAAAACGGCTTATTGCCGAATCCTTCCGAATCTTTGCTCGAGTATTTTTTGGCGAATCGACAATCTTTAAAAACGTTATATTAAATTAAACAAAATGAGGTTGACAAAATACTTGCTAATAGTAAGCTAAAAAGGAGATTTTTATGAAATACCAGCGAAACATTAGGAACTTGTTGCTTCTTTTTTCCCTTCACGGTTTTTTACGATATGACTCAATTCTCACCGACAAATCAAAAAGGGGCTTGTGGGTATGGGTCTTTGAGCCGATATCTTTTTATTTCGATTCGTTTTATGATTTGATTAAGCGTCTTCAAAGTTATTCGTGTGGAAAAACCAATGGCGTTTTTGGAAATCATATTGCTTTAGGGGCTGGAAGATATAAAACATGCATGCTCTGCCATGCGACGATCGACTCTTTTAAAGACCCATTCAACAAGAAAATCTTATAGGCGGAGGGAAAGAATGCTTATGAAAAACTCTTTTATAAAATGCGTTTTACCGGTAACTGCTATTGCGTTTTTCGGATTATGCTCTTGCACTTCTCAGGTTAAACTCCCAGATGATGTAGAAATGGTAACGGAAGGCAAAGAAGAAGTTATTTCTTACCCCCTCTCCCTCACCAAAGTAAAACCAGGGGAGGCGTATTCTTATCGTTACCTTTGGAAAGGGTATGACGATGCTCTTCTGGATGGAATCCAAGGTTCCAAAGATAACCGAACTTTGACTTTCTTGAATGACTATGGCCCATCGGAAGGGTATTATTTCGTTTACCTTTCTAAAAGCGATTATGAAGCATCCAAAAAAGAAGTGGAGCTTTCCTTGAAAGATAAGGCTCGTTACCCTTTTTCTTTCGATGAAGAAATGGTGGTCGATGGGAAATATCTTCTCGGGGCTCAGCTTCTTGGCAAAACGGAAAAGGCGCTTGTTCTAAAAAGCGAAACGCTCGAAAATATCCCTCTTGAAACGGATGGATATCGCCTTGTTTTCGCTTTGGAAAAACAAAACGTTCGAACTCTTGAGGAAGCCTCTTCCGTAACTGCTTTCAAGAAAGAGACGGCGGTATATAACGCATTAAGGCTTTCTTACGATTCTGCAACGAAGAAATTCTCTATGGAGAATCGAAACATGCGAGAAGGAAAGATGCTTGAGATGGCTCTTTCATCTTTTAAAGATGCCAAAGCAATATATGCTCCGACCTTTGGGATGGAAGGGAATACGGACTCCCTTCTTCCCCCTATTTCCGTAAAGGTTAAAACCATTGACGGCAAAGATTATTTGCCTCTTCCTCGTTATGGGTTAGGAAACGTCGACCTTCTGAATAAAGACACTGAAATCTCGCCCTATATCGACGTTTATCGCGATGAGAAGGAGGATTTTCTCGCTTCTTTGACGGATGAAGAAGGAGCGAGCGACAATTACGCCCTCTTTGATTATTCGAAGGTCAAGGAAATCATAGCACGCTATCACGCCAAATAAGTTTTAGGGGCGTATGGTTTTTGAGATGGAATATTCCAACTTTCGCGATTGCTTTGTCGTCTGACGGCTTGCTATCGAATAACGCTTTGCTTTTCCCTCATTGCGGGACTTCTTTCTAAGTGTTATCATTCAAAAGCTGCATCCGTAGCCAAGTGGTAAGGCAGGTGACTGCAACTCACCAACCGACGGTTCGAATCCGCCCGGATGCTCCAAAGGCGAAAGATAAGTTCGATGCGCTCGAATGCGTCGAACTTTTTTTGCTGTTCTTTCGGAAGAACATCGGTAATGATGATAAAAACGTTTAGAAATTTTTGACGGTATCGACAATAAAGGAATTGTCCAAAATTTTATCACTCGTCCGTTTATAGGGTTTATATAGAGCCTTGGAAAATATTGCTTGTAAAGTGCGTTTTTGAACCTATATATAATATGGTACTCGATCGGGAGGGGGTTTTTAGTGTGAAAAAAAGTTTGCTTCTTATTTTGCCATTGGTGCTTCTTGGAGCTTGCGCAGAGTCCAAGGTTCCGGATAGCTCAACAAGCATAGAGAGCTCTGACAAGCAACAAAACAAACACTCGCTTGGCTTTGTTAACGAAAACGGGAGCGTTCTTTTCAAAGTCGGCGGCGAAATAGTCTCCGAGGCCAAAGAAGGCGATCTTATCGATGTCTATTTGACCTTTAACGAAGGGTATCGGTTCAAGGAATTCGCGAATAAGGAAATCGCTTTTACTGAGGTGAAAAAGGGCGAGGTCTATTCCTTCTCCATGCCCAATAGCGATATTACTATAACTGTCAAGAGCGAAGCGAAGAAGGTTCTGAATCTAACAGAGGTGAAAGCCTACTCATCTCATATCATCGATATCGACGGATTGACTCAAAAAACATTTTATGAGGGCGATGAAGTTGAATTCTCCTTTAAAGGATTAGAAGGAAAGAAATATAAGTTCTTCGTCAATGGAAGCGAATTCGATATAGAAGAAGCCGATGGGAAATTCCATGGGACTTTTGCGGTTCCCAGCGTCGATTTCAAAATTGAAATCTTTGAGTATTACATCCCTAGTTCCACCGGTGTCCGCGTGACATTCAATGCCGATGATTTGAATTACAAGGTTTATGGCATCGAAAACGAAGCCACCTATCAGTTTGATGGGGATATGACTTTCTATATCATAGGAAATTATGGCGTCAAAATTAGCGGGAATTATCTTTTTGATGGAGCATCCGGCTTGCCTTTATCCATCCAAGACGATGGTTTGGTTACGATTCCCGTAAAGGAAGATGCCAAGAGCGTTACCATCAATATCGAAGCGAGCCAAGTCGGGGCTGGCAATATTACGTTCAAGGAAGACGACTTAGACAAATTGAAAATCGAGACGAGCAAGACCACGAATGTGTTCTATGGCGATTTCGTCTCGATAAAAGCGACGGGCGAAACTGGATATAAGCCGATTTCCGCTACCGTAACCGATGGCGAAGAAAAAGAAATCGCGTCCGTTTTTATCGCGAATGATGGCTTATTGACCTTCACGATGCCTCAATCGAGCGTTTTGATTGATTTTGAGATCGCGACCCCGAAAACACTCTCTTTCACGGCATCCGACGCTTTGAAAACGGGAGAGTTCTTGGTCAATAGCCTAACCACGACGAGCGCCTTTCCGACCGATGAGGTGGAGTTCGTTCCCACTTTGAATGAAGGCTTTTTGACATCGGATGCAACCTTCTTTTACCAAGAAGGCAAAGAATTGACGAAGAGAAAAGATTCCTTGGGGGAGACGAGGTTTTTCTTCACCGTTCCTTCCGAAGGGGAAGTGAATGTGACTTGCCAAGCCGATCGTTACTATTCCGTTACCTTCAAAGGCCAAGCAGACACCTTCTCCGTCTCCGATAAAGACGCCATCTTCAAGGCCGGTGAGAAAGCGAGCTTCGCCATCAAAGCCAACGAAGGCTACCAAATCGATTCCGTTTCGATCACTGGGGTAGAGGTCTCCTTAGAAGATGGCAAATATGTCTTCACGATGCCTGCTCATGACGTCGAAATAGTCGTTAAGACTTCGGAAGTGAAGACGGTTTCCCTTGTCTTCAAAAAAGGAACTGGCGTGAGTTCTTTTGAAGCGCGCGATGAAAAGAATAACAAGATTTACGACTATGGCGCCGTTACCGTCGGAAGCAAGGTGACCTTGAGCTTTGGCTTTGAGAATGGCTATGAATTTAAGAGCCTTACTTCGAATAACACAAACGTTGCATTCAAAAAGGAAAGCGATACCTCCTATTCCTTCATTGTTATCGAAATGGAGGAGACTTTGACCTTGACCTTAGAAGGGCAAAAGATCGTCTATCCCGCCATCAATTTGGTCGATAGCTCGAAATTGTTCACTTCTTTCGATCTTTCTTCCTCAACAACCGGAAGAAAGAATAACGTCACCTTCCCTTTCGAGGAAGTCCCGACTGGCGAAAAAGTCACAATTTACGCGAACGCGAAGAAAGACACGGTCGACACTTCGACTTTCAAAGTGGAAAGCTCTTTGAAAGATACCACAATCACCGTTATCGGCGATCAGGGATTTAGCGATGTTCAAATGGCGTTTTCTTTCGTGATGCCGAGTAGCCCGATTTCATTGACCCTCAGCATCGACAAAAAAGCCGTCGAAGAGGAGAATACCAATCCTTTGACCTTGTCGATGGATACTTATAAACTAGAATACAATTTCGATGGATCGGATCAATACGTCCAAACGGATGGCAAATTCTCGCTTGGCAAAACAATCTATTTGCACTCGTTATTGACCGAAGAGCAATTTACGGGCAATTCGATGGTGAAATCGGGTTACTACTTTTTCGGCTTCCAATTTGTAAGAGCCGATTGGCAAGGCAAGGCCCAACAAGTCGGGAAATTGGTGAAGATCACTTCTTATAATCAAGTGAGTTCGGTGGAGCTGGGCCATACATATTACTCTTTCTCTTCCAAAGAACCATTGACTGTCAAGATCGATGTTTTTGAGAATAGCAAATTCAAATAGAGAGGCAGAGAAATGAACAAGAAGATATTAGGTTTAATGGCCTTTTCGCTTGCAGCGTTAGCAAGTTGCGGTAGCGAGCCAGTTGATAGCAATAGCAGCCAAGCGGGCCATAGCAGCGGAACTAGCCTTTCGGATGGTGATTCGAAATTGGTCATCAATAACCCTAGCAAAGATAAGCTTGCAGTCGGAGAGACCTTGCAACTAAGCGTCCAAGCCGATCCGGATATCGATGTCTCGTTATTGAAATGGGTGAGCTCGGATCCAAGCGTCGCTTTCGTCGATGATGAGGGTCTTGTCAAGGCGGCCTCGAAGGGGACGGCCTTGATTACCGTTTCGAGCGACGAATTCATCTCCCAACCGATATCCATTAACGTCGATGTGACTCCAGTCACGTCTCTTATCGTCCAAAACGAACCGAGCCTCATCGGCGTTGGGGAAACGATTCGTCTAGAGACAAGCGTTCTCCCAAGCGAAGCCAATCAAGGGGTGGAAATCACTTCTTCGAGTCAAGCCATCGAGGTGAATTCTTCAGAGAAGACATTAAAGGCGATCAAACACACCGACGAAGAAGTCACCATCAAGGTTTTTGCGAGCAAAGATTTCTCCAAGCACGAAGAATTCAAGGTGAAAGTCAAACCTTTGAATGAAACGGAAAAGATAAGGATTTCTTTCGAAACCGGATCCTACGCCCCTAAAGAATCTCTGGAAGTGACGAAAGGATCGAGCCTTGAAAGCATTTCTTATGACCCGTTTAGCAACATAGAAGACAAAAATAGCGTCTCCGATGTGGTTTTCTTTGGCTTTTATTTCGACGAAAAATTCGTGACTCCCGTCACTTTCCCTTTGACGTCCACATATAGCGACTTGACTTTGTATGCCAAATTCGTGGATTTGAAAGCAAGCGGAAACGGCTATGACTGGAATTACGAAGACAATGGAGATGGCTCGGTCAAGGTTTCTAGCTTGAATACCTATTCGTCCACGAGCGTCTTAACGAATTTGAGCGTTGGGATCCCTGCTTATCACGAAGGGAAGGAAGTTACCTCGTTTAAGAAAATAACGACGAATGATTTCGTAAACAGCATCACTTTTTTCGCTTTGCCGAATACGATCAAAACCCTCCCCGCGAATGGCATCCAATATTGGAAGAACCTCGAATACCTTTATATCCCTAGCGATACGCCTTTGGCCTCGATCCCGGAATATGGCATATCATCCTTAAGCAAATTGAAGAGCCTTTTCCTTCCCGACACCATTACGGAAATTTCTAAGTATGCCCTAAATGGCAACAAAAGCCTGGCGAATATCCATTTGCCTCGAAGCCTGGAAACGGTAGGGGAATACGCTTTCGGGCAATGCGAATCCTTGGAGGAATTGGATTTTAAGTCGGTGAAAACCATCGATCAATTCGCCTTTTGCGATATGGCGAAATTAAAGTATGTCAATCTTCCTGAGAACTTAGAGAAGCTTAGCGGCGTTTTCCCCTTCCAGAAATCGACCGAGAATATCATTCGTTTCACTGTTAGCCCCAATAATAAGTTTTATTCGAGCGATGATTTCGGATCTCTCTATAACAAAGACAAAACGATGCTTATCGTCTATGCGAATGGCAAAGGCGGGACCAACGCCTATATTCCCAATACCGTCCAAACGATTTATGACCAAGCTTTTGGCTATTCGGAACTTGAGGTCATAAAAATCCCCAGCTCTGTGACGACTTTGGAATATGCGCCTTTCTATAATATGCCGAATTTAAAGGCAGTCTTTGTCCCCAAAAGCGTGGTCAAAATCAAATACAACGCCTTTAGCCTTTGCGACTTTGAAAAGCTCGTCGTTTATACCGAATGGGACGAAAACCAATTGCCATCCGACTGGTCCAGCACTTGGAATTACAACTCCAACAACGATCAGATGGAAAAAACAAAGTTCAATACGATTTACGGTTTCGATTCCTCGCGGTTTGTTTTCTAGGAGGCAAGAGTATGAAAAGACAATTGGTTTTATTAACCGCATCCATTTTCGCTTTGGCCTCTTGCGCTAACGGCATTAGCTCCGATAGCGCTTCTGATAGCTCCGATTCTTCTATTGCTACATTGCCTACGACTGCCAAGAACGTCATTCAGGTTTTAGAAGACGCATGCCAAAAGAAAAATTATCAGCTCGATTACACCGTTTCCGGCTCATCCTATACCGAGATTATCACCGAGAACTATCTGTATTACGTCGGTTCCAAAGCGGGCCTTGTCCGGATGGATAATCCCTCCAAGGAAATTTTCAACAAGGAAAAAGCCTTGTTTAATTTCGAAGTGGATGAAGAAGGCCGAATAGAGATCACGAGGGCAACGGTGCAAAATGGGATTCCTTATTTCTCCGTTTCCGAATTGGACGCTTTGCAGCTTATCGGATCGGAATCCTTTACTTTGAAGGAAAGCGATTTCTCGCAATCGACGCTAAACGAAGACGCTCTCTATTCGAAAAACGAAAAGCTTCTTTACGTCATGTCCTATTTATCGGGCATTGAATCTTTGGCTACTAGCAACACCTTGTTTGGCGTGGATTTCTGGATTGCTGAAAACGGACTCAATTTCCAATTCGTAACCTATGATGATAATGACAATCTGACTTATTATGACGCAAGTGGCGTGATTTCCGCTATCGGAAGCGCCAAAGAGGAGAACCTCGATGCCTATTTTTCGTCTATTGGCTATCGTTTCGACGAGAGCATAAGCGAGAAAAGCGTTTCTAACGTCAAGAAGGATTCTTTGTATTCCAAAGCCACAGTTACCTATAGCAGTGGGACTTCCTCGAGCCAAGAAAGCAGCATCGAAGTGAATTACACCTCCGATTACCTGGAGGTGACAAGCACAAGCAGTAGTGCGACTTCCGATAGCGTCTTGTATAGGGGAGGCAACAACGAGGTTGTGGAAAAATACCTCGATGGGACCAACCACATCCTCGAGAAAGTCTTATCGGAAGAGGATTTCGATTCTTATTTGACGACCGCCCAAGATGTGATTGAACCTTCTTTGTTCCGGAAAATCGCCGATAAAAAATATCGTTATTACGGATTCTATCCCGAGAGTCTTTTGTACGCCTTTATGCAATCGAGCACCGAGAGTTACCAGATTAACACCATCGATGTTCTTCTGAATGATAGCGGCGAGATCCAAGAGATCGATGCCTATTCGACCATTTATGAAAGCGATAACGGCAATCAGCAATATATCATCCGAATTTCGGATTTCGGGGATAGTAGGGCTCTCAAACAAATCAAAACGCTCGAACCCATTTCGGGGGTGAAAGAGAAGCTCTTGCCCGCTTTCGAGAAGTTGAAATTCCAAGCGACATCGGGAAACGGCATCCAATTATCTATGACCGATTCCATGCTTTCCGAGCTCAACGAAAAAACGGATTTCTATTATACGAAAGACGTGATCGTCACCGACAAAAAATATTCCGAGACGACTTCCAATCCCAATCCCGACGACCATGAGTACTCTGGCTATTATCAGACCGATGATGGTCTGGCTTCTTTTTACATCAACAAAACGTCCGATTCCGTTGTTCCTACCGCTGATTTAAATGCCACTGACACCATCGCCAAACATTGGTTCGACCTTATCTTCAATTTCTCGACCGATGTTTTCGAATTCGATAAGAGCGATAAAACAAATAGGACTTTCAAGCTGCGCGATGAGGTAACTTACGTCAAAGACCAATTTGGCTTCTTGTGGGGAAGGAATAATAGCAACATCGATCCCTCAACGGTGAAGCTGGTATTAAATGAAGATGGGTATTTGGCGGAAATTCATTTTTCCTTTAGTTCTTTTGCCAATAGGGAGGCGACCATCGTTATCACTTATGGCACTTCTTCTAATCCTGTTACCGTTCCTTCCTATGTCGTAGAGAAACTTAAAACCGTCTCTTCTTGGTCTTATATTGACTCATGGAAAAAGGAAAGCGGCACCATTTATCAACAACTTGTTGGTATCTTTGGCGAAGAATTCGCCAATGGTTTCCCCTATTACTTCTCGGAAGATACCTCGACGAATTGGAGAAGTTTGCAAATAAGCCCCGTCAGCATCAAAATATACAACCTCTTTAACGACAAGTATTATTTCGCGTCTTTTGGTAGAACGCTTGTTTCGAATGGTTACCAAAGCCTTGGGAATGGCGTTTACGAAAACGATCAATATGACGTTAAGGTTACTTTGGGGAGCAACACCCAAGAAGGAATGATAATCGAAAAGATATGAGGGTATTGCGGGGATTTTAAGATTTCTGAAATCGCTTTCCGCTTTTGTCTCAATGATATCGATGCGAGGTCTTTTCAATATCCTCTTATATCGACGGCGATTCGCAAAAGAATTAATTCTTTAGGCTTCCTATTGGAACAACATATATGCCGTCTTCACGTTGATAGGCGTAATTTCCAACGCCGGTTAGAACCATAAGAAACGAAGGGTAGTTCATCTTTTCGATATCTATTTTTTGCTTCATGAGTTTAAGGGTTTTGGCCCCCTCTTCAATTAAAGTGTCGCCGCCCAATTTGACTTCGATAAGCCCATATTTTCCGTTCCTAAGGTGTATGACCGCATCGCATTCCTGACCTTCCTTGTCTCGATAATGATAGACGATGCCGTTTAATGAATCGGCAAAAACACGGAGATCGCGCATACAAAGCGTTTCGAATAGGAATCCGAAAGTTTGAGTGTCGTTTATAAGATCTTTAGGGCCAAGACCTAAGGCGGAAACCGCGATAGAAGGGTCGGCATAATAACGTGTGTCGGATGAACGTATGGCCGTTTTTGAACGTAAATTCGGATTCCAAGCTGGCATGTCTTCGATGACGAAGATTCTTCTTAGCGCTTTAAGATAATTGGCGACAGTTTCTTCGTTAAACGAACCCTCATCGTGGCCGATAAGGTCTTTTACGAGAGTCGTATTTGGGACTTGAGTCCCTTGATTTTTGGCGTAAGAGCGCATCAAGCGCCTGACCCTATCTGGATTCTTTTCGGTGTTGTCGGCGCGATTAATATCGGAACGGACGACAGCTTCGTAATAGTCCATCGCCTGTTCCAAAGCGATTTCATCTCGTGTATCGATTGCTTGGGGCCAACCTCCTCTACACACAAGGAATGCCAAACGCTCGAAAGTGAGGTTGGAATAGCCGGCGATTTTTTTCTTGCCCTCAAAAAGGTCTTTTAAGCTAACGCTTCCGCTAGAATCGCCCGATTCATAAAGGCTCATTGTTCGCATGGTCAACCAAGCAAACCTACCTGTCCCCGAATGAGTGATGTCTTTACTCGAGACGGGGGTTGCTGAACCGGTTAAAATGAATTGCCCAAATTCGCCTCGATGATCTACTTCAAAACGAATGGCATCCCATAATTTTGGGGCTATTTGCCATTCATCAATCAATCTTGGCGTCTTGCCTACAAGGAGTTGCTTCGGATTCGTTTCAGAAACAATAACATTTCCTTTTCTGCTTGTTGGATCGTCCATATACAAGACGCTTCTTGCAATTTGCTCTGCCGTAGTCGTTTTTCCGCACCATTTAGGACCTTCGATGACAACGGCGCCCTTTCCTTCCAATTTCCTTTTTAGTATTTCGTCGGCGATTCGGCTCCTGTAATTCTTCATTTCGCTTCTCCTGAGGGCAATAAACAGCTTTATCTTATACAAAAGAATTGGTGATTGGAATTACTTTCCGACGATTGGCGGAAAATAAACCCGACGATTGGCGGAAAATAAACCCGACGATTGGCGAAATTTCACTACGAAACTCGAAGTAGTTTTCTCTAAAGGTAAACGATTCAAAAACAAATCCGTAAAGGGAAAGTGGACGCATTCTAGGAGATGAACATTGAGAATTATCAGAAGGATGGAATCGGATAAACAATGTATTCCTGAATGTCTTTTATCTTAAAATGCAAACGCATCATCCTTATAAAAATCGATTCTTTTCGTGAGATAGTCCATAAACCATGTGTAGTTAGCTTCTACGAGTTCATCGGTGTCTACGACGTATTGAGAATACCATAGTTCGGCGTCTTTTTTGATTTCCTCTATATGTGCTTCGAAATATCGCTTTGCTTCTTTTATTTCGTGTTCGATGATGGGAAGGTTCCATTCATGGAAGCGTTCAAGTGCTAGTTTTTCCCCTTCGGGAAGCGATAAGAAAAGATTCCACCATTCAAAGCCATCGAAGCGGTCGGTTGCATTGTCCAAAGAATAATCGGTATTCGGCTTCAAAGACCATGGCCTTGAGCACGAATAGTCAAAGTCCCAAGAAGGACCGAATATGAGTTTTCCATTCTTCTCCTTTCGATACATGTAAACGCTTCTTCCCGCGTGGTCGGTGTTCCTATAGAAATCCGAAAGGACGAAGAAATCGATAAAAGAATCGATGTCCACAAGTGTTTCGAAAGAGTGGAAGTCTTTCTTCAAAAGGGCTTCGCGGCATTGCGTTATGTATTTCTCGATATAGGAAAACTGCGAATCCGTCAATCCATCTTTCCTTTTTGGCTCGTCGATGACATAGAGCAGATCCGCTTTGCCACTCCCATCGTAGTCGAAAACATTCGTTTCTCCGAGCTTAAAATAGTCGAGGCTTTCTTTTTTATCGTGGAAAGCGTAGCTATCCATCTCCACGATGAAAGGTATTGCTTTGTCATTTTCGCTAAAGGCATCGAGTGCGATCCTTCCTTCTCTTGCTTCGATATCGTCCACCAAATAGTAGAATCCTTGATAAATGCTATCCACGTAAAGCGAAACAGGTTCGATCTTGGGGGAGAATCGCTTTTTAGAAGCAAACGAAGAAGATATCGTCAAGGCAAGGTAGTCCCGCAGTTTATCGGGACTTGGAAAACTTGCTAGAAGGTTAAATTTCTTCGCTTTCGAAGAACCAAGAAGGGGATAGGCCTTATCAAGCTTAATCTTGTAGCCTTTCTTAGGGAAATAACGGCTTGAAGTGCCGCGGATCCTTATTTTAGTATCCGTTTCGCTTAAAAGAGCTTCCCCTTCCTTGCTTACGAAAGTCAATTTTCCCCTGGCATAATCCTCGTACTCAGGGTCATCTTTGCTAGGAATCTTCTCCCCAAGGGTTTCAAGATAGAGAACTGGGAGTTCTTTGCTATATTCTCGCGTTGGGAAAGAAGACGCTTCTTGCGCGTTTGAACAACCCGTCACAAAGATAAATAAACGGAAAAATAGAAAAGGAATTTTTACTTTCACGCAATAATGATAGATGCAAAGGAATAAAGACGGTAGAAGAAAAAGAAGCTTTTGACGTTTCTTATGAAAGTGGCAATCGAAAAGGTCGCAATAACGCTTTCGGTAAGCCTTTAAGAGGGGTATTCTAAAGGGCTAGGAACTCTCTTAGCGACACCTCCATATCGAAAAGGAAATAGGAAGAATGAAATCACAGAAACTCAGTGCGTTATTTGTCTCCTCTTTTGTTTGCCTTGTTTTAGGCGCTTGCGGATCTTCCGAAAGCGGCGCTAGTAGCACTCTCTCCTCTTCTAGCGATATGCATGGCTCGAAGTCGGAAAATACTTCTTCGGATTCGAAAAGCTCTTCTTCAAACTCCCAAGACTCTTCCGAAACCTTGGTGGATGGCTATCGCCTGATAACGAGCATGGAGGAGTTTAAGTCCTCTACGAAAGTGGCGATCGGCGCCTATAGCGGAACTTCTCTTTTCGGCTTAAGCGCGAATGCGAAGTCTTCCTCCCTTCCTTGGTATCTTGTTGGAGAACCCTTGGAAGAAGCCAATGAGCATAAAGACGTCAAAGATATTGGAAAAACCGCTCTTTGGAACGTGACAGAAACCGGAAGCTCTTATACATTCACTCTCGATGGCAAGGATCTCTATAGTTATGTGGATGGCACGCACTATAGCATTGGCTATGATGCCAACAAAGAAGGCAACGACTGGACTATTACCATGGATTCCTCTGGCAAATCCCAAGTCGTTTCCTCTAAAAACGTTTATTTGCAATATTACAAAGGGTCTTTCTGCGGAGCTTCATCGAAATATAAAGATAATTGCTATGTTTATTTCTACGCTCCTTCCAAAATCGCTATAGCAAAAAACGGGGGATCGGATGATTCGACAGGAGGTGGAAATTTAGGTGGCACAACCGATGATACTTATTGGGAAGGCCTCGACTTTACTACTTTCGGTAACGCTTTCCGCGGGTCCTTGCAAAAACTCATCAAAAGCTACCGGACGAAAACAACGACTTATAAGGCATGCCTCTCGATTGGCGTTAAGGCGGCCTCCTATCCTAAAGGCAGCGATAATTTCGTTCCTTTCTATCATGCTTCGCCCGATGTCACAAAAGGGGTGAGTGGGGATGGCGTTTATTTGGCAAACCTTTCTACGGATAGCGTCAATAAGGAACACACCTGGCCCAATTCGCGGGGATGTGGGAAAAAGAGCGGCCCAGCCGCCGATCCTTTCGTCATTCGACCTACTCTATCGAGCGAAAACACGAGTAGAAGCAACAATTTTTATGGCGTATCGGGGAGCAAAGTTTGGGATCCGGCTTCTTGCGGCTATGAAGCGGCTCGAGGCGAATCCGCACGAATCATGTTTTATACGGCGACCGCTTATTTTGGAACATGTGGCAGTGGCGGAAGCAGCGAAGGAAACGAGCCTTTGGAACTATCTAACAATCCAAGCGATCATAAAAACGCTCACACGATGGGAACTTTGAAATCTCTTTTAGAATGGAATGCCAAGTATCCCGTCACCAAGATGGAAAAGCAAATCAATGAGTATCTCTATGCCGAAGGCTATGGCCGTAATCCTTTTGTCGATCATCCAGAATACGCAAATCAGATTTGGGATTTCAATGGCATTCGGACGACTGGCTTGAATGGCTAGGCAATAGCCGCAAGCAAATCTTCTTTGAACATTTCAAACCTTCAATAAATACGAAAAAACAATGCAAATCCTTTTCTAAATGTATTGTGTTTTCTTTTTATATGCTCTTTTTAAAGATTTTTTTGATGGATGCTGAAGGAGAGAAAAAAAGAAAGTTTTTTGCCTTTTTCCCTTTTGAAAAGAGCAAAGGAAAGGAATTCAAAACATTCTCTTTTAAACGCTTGCTCGAAAAGTCATCGAATTTCTAAAAAGTCCTTGCAACTAATAGCCTAGAAGCTTATATTTTATGAGCTATTCCGAGCGGAGTAGTGAGTGTGCGCCAGTAGCTCAGCTGGATAGAGTATCAGACTACGAATCTGAGGGTCACGAGTTCGAATCTTGTCTGGCGCGCCATTCTCGGGATGTAGCGCAGCTTGGTTACCGCGTCTGCTTTGGGAGCAGAAGATCATCGGTTCGAATCCGATCATCCCGACCATTGCGGAATTCGCAGTTTGGTACTGCATAGGTGCTAAGCTGTTTTTTATTTTTTCGAGCGAAAGATCATCTTTCTTACATAAAATCGATCGATTCGAACGCGTTCGGATAGATCGAATCACGTTAAGAGGCAAACGTTCTTCACATCAAGGAGAAGGCGAATATATCCTTCGATTTTTTGTTCCTTAAACGCATCTTTAAAAGAGTCTAGAAAACTAAAAGAATCAAGAAAAGTCGATTGGGGGATGGGAAAATTTGTTGGGATGGAAGATTTATCCATTGCATATCACTGAAACTGTAGATTAGGCGTTTTCGTCCGAATTTTTCGAGAAGTTGTCTTGTTGGAAGAAAGAAAACCTCTAAAATTCAAAAATGATACGCAAAAACCAAATGTTTTCTTTTTAAAATCATAAAGACTATCATCTCTTCCCTTTGAATTTGTCTTTTATCTATGTCCCTTTTTTGTCTTTTGGAAGGCGATTTTTCAAACTCTTTGCGATTTTGAAGCTGCAAGTGATAAAATTCGCGTATGAAATCGCTAGGAGAACATTTGAAGAGATATATCTCGAAGAGTTTCGGGGGGGGGCTATTACTTTTAAGTAATATCTCTCTTGCTTCGGTTGGCTTTTCGAGTTGGGTCACAGGGTCTAGTGGCTCCTCTCATGCATCGACCATTATTGTGGCTTCGATTGGTAATGTAAAGGATGATATTACCATTGAAAACTACATTTATTATGTTTTTGATAGCGAATATGCCTTCGAGTATTTTTCTATCGTCGATGGCGAGGATGTTAGGGATATTTGCACGAGTTCGCGATTGGGATTTCGCATTAAGCTTTGTAGCTCGGAACTCGAAAAGGCAATAGCCAAATTAAGTCCTAAGCCTTCGGAGCTTTGGATTGATATTAACGTTTCCTATGAAACAACGGACGACTTTGATATGTTCTCGAAGAATAACGCCAATGCGGTAGTGCCCTCTGGATTTGTTTTCAGTCTCGAAGAGAATCCGGAATATGTTTTCGCTTCCGACGAACTTGAAGCTTCTTATTCGAAAGGAACGGATAAGAATTATGGTTTGATTGCCTCAAGGACGCTTCTATTCGAAGAAGGGGAGAATTCCCTCTTGGAATTTACCAAGACTTTTTCCACCAAAAGCGGCACCGAATACACTTTTTATAACGTTTATTTGCCTTTCGAATTGAAGGATTCTTTCTCTTTCGAAAACTACAAAAAGCTTTCTTTTAGTTTTTCGGTTAGCCTCAATCGTCAAAGGGAATGAACGATATGAAGAAGAAAAATATTGCTAAAATCATTGTTCTCTTGCTTTCCTTTCTTGTGCCAGCTGGGCTTTCGGATTGGATTTATTTGAACGAAACTTCAACAATCGAAGCTGGCAACGAAGACAAATGCACGGTTTCGGTGCATCAAAGATTGCAGAAACAAGATGTTGTTACAGATAACTCTTCCAACAAAAAAACAGTCAAAGAAGAGAAGGTAGAGGACAGTGGAACCGCTTTTAAACATAAAGAGGTGGGGGATGTCATAAAAGAGGCTTCAGATGTAAAAACAGTGGTAGGCGAAATTGTAGATGGCGCTCAGGAAACAACAGTGACATTCCAAAAAACCATTGTTACAAAGGTAGATGCTAACTTTTTGCAAACTAAATTTACCTACACCTACTCCACTTATGAATGGACAGTGGTCACAAAACGATATCTTCCCGTCGACACATCTTCTTTTTCCTTAAAAGTACAAAGGGGCCATATTATTTCTCCTTTTGATTTAATTCTTTCCGAAAGTATGCAGTACGAATATTACTCGGATTCTTCTTATAGCACTTTATTCGATTTCAGCAAACCTATTACCGGGGATGTCAACATTTATCTTTTATATCGAGACGGAGTTTCGTCATTAACAACGTATATCAACGAGAAAACAAGCGGAACCTATTCCGTTTATGATGGCAATCGAGGCGGTTCAAGTGGTTCTTATAACGTTTTTGATGATTTCGCTTATGAGACAAATGGGAAATTTGATTATTTAGGAGCGGCCACTATTTCTAGCGGCGTGACCATAAATTTTGTTTATCTCGACAATCGACTCTATCCTTCTCCCAATACCGGCGCCATCGCCGATGGCGATGCTACCGATCACCGTGACACTAAGGCAAACGTTGCCTTGGATTACTATAACAATCAGTACATTGGGAATAACAATTGTTCCTTGATGATTCGGCTGAATGGCGATCTCACGGTAAAAGGAACGCTTAATATCGGCGCGAAAGTCGGCTCCGTCGCTGCCGATAAAACTTATTCGCAAATCATCGGCAATTACACTCAGCTTGATTTGAATGGTCATAATTTGATTGTCGATGGGGGTACGCTCAATTGCTACGGCTCAATCGTAGATCGGATAGGAGGAGGGAAGGTTCTTGTTAAAAACAGCGGAACACTTATGGGTCTATTGAACGTGACGGATGGGCGTGGTGGCAATCAGACGACTTATGGCTATGGGAAAGGACAGTCTCCTTTTGATGAGTATCGATTCACTTACATCGAAGCGCCTATCGAGGCTATGCATGGAACTACGCTTAAAGGCTATTTGAAACTTGATTTGGGAAGCCTTGGTCTTAGCAATATTTACGCCAATATTGTGGGCCCTTCGGGATCATCTGTTTTCTCATGGGGGACAAAGAGAATGGAAGACGATCGTATCGAGATCGTTCCCTATATAAACACTAATCTTTATCCTACCGATGTCTCTAAACAGGAAAAGAATAAAATCTATTTGAATATGTATTACTACCGTTATAAGTACGTTTTCAACGCCAATGTCGTTTTGAATAGCAAAATACCTTTAAAAGCCCGCATCAATTTTAAAGATTTAAAGAAAGAAGATGTTGATATCGATTGGGCGAGAATCGGCGTCCCCATCCCACCGTTTTTTGATTTGCTTCTTAAAAGCACTTATTCTTTGACTTTGAAAGCCAAGCTTCTTTTGCTGCCGGGAAGCTCTTTCGTCAGCGAGTCAAACTCCACTTTGACATTCGATCCCGGCGAAGTTATGACGTATCCAGACGTCAGCATAAGTGTGAAAATTCTAGTTTATAAAGTTGAGGTTTATATCAAAGGCGAAACGACAAGAAACCGCGGTGGTTTGATGGCCTACGATAGAAGCTTCTATACCTATAACGCATCAACTCACGTTCCGCAGAATAAAGGCGTTTATGCCTTGTATAATTATTGGAAATACACGAAGCCTTCAAACCACATGGTTCTTGGAAATGTTGAGATTCGTGATATTCCCGATTCTTACAAGTACCTTATCTCTGGACCTATCTCTTTTTCCAAGGAGTCGATTCAATCTATCCTTGGCTCAAGCGATGTTCAAACCTACGATATCAAAGGAGAGCAAAACGGCAGTCTTTGGTTTAGCCCGGATTATCCAACATATGAGTCGAGTGTCAATCTCATTACTTCCTTTAATGCTTTGCCCTTGATTTCGAATGGTTTTGCTTACATTAAAGACGCTAGCCTCAATCTCAAAGGAACTTTTGATTCTACGACGAGACTCTTCAAAACGGACAACGACAAAAAATACTTTCTCTATACCAAGAATGATTTTTTGCAAGGTGGCAGCGCCCCCGAAAATCAAAACGCTCTAACGGATTATGATGTTACTCCAACGCTCGTTGATGGCGAAATAAACAATCAAATCATCAAGGCATCAAACGCCTATTATGTGAACTATAAAGGGGTCTTTGTTCCGGTATTAGACTCATTGACGTCGGGAACTACATATGCGAATTTAAACGCAAATATCCGAAAATTTTGTTCGAATAACAACACGGCTTTATATTCGAATTCAACGAAATACGACAAAGCGAAATTAAAATTCGATACTTCCACAAAGATGTGGGTTTTCGATGGTTTTGCTTCTTGATATTCGATTTTTTGTAAAACGAAACCCATGCATCCCTCTAATATATTGGGATTTTGCAGGGCTTTTTAGCTTTTATTGGGCCGTGCTTGCAAATTGCGAATTATAAAGCTCGGCATAAGACCCATTCTTCGCCAAGAGGGAGCGGTGGGTTCCGCTTTCGACGATGTTGCCATCTTTCAAAACGAGAATGAGGTCGGCATTCTTGATGGTGCTTAGACGGTGGGCGATGATGAATGAGGTTCTTCCTTTGGTGAGTTCGTCCATCGCCTTCTGTATGACAAGTTCCGTCCTGGTATCAACGCTGGATGTGGCTTCGTCGAGGATTAACATCGGAGCGTTTTGTATCATGGCACGGGTGATGGTCAGAAGCTGCTTTTGGCCAGAACTAATCTCCAAATGGTTGTCGAGGATGGTGTGATAGCCGTGGGGGAGAGCCTTGATGAAGTGATCGACGCCACAAATTTTGGCATCGCCTTTCATGACTTCGTCAGGGATTTCCGGATGGTTGAATTTTAGATTCTCGCGGATTGTTCCATCGAAAAGCCAAGTATCTTGAAGCACCATTCCAAAGAGCGAATGAACGTTTTCCCTTTTAAGGTCTTTGGTGCTAATGCCATCAATCGTAATGGAACCGTCCCAAATCTCATAGAAGCGCATCAAGAGATTCACGAGAGTCGTTTTTCCTGCTCCCGTAGGTCCGACGATCGCCACTTTTTGGCCAGGTAGCACCTTCGCGCTAAAATCCTTGATGATGGGTTTTCCTTCTTCGTAGCCGAAGCGGACATGCTCGAAGACGATTTCCCCTTTGACTTGGCTTGGATCGATGCTTTTTTGGATATTGGATTCGTCGCTTACTTCCTTTTCTTCTAGGAAGTCAAAGACGCGCATCGCGGCAGCGGCGCTTTGCTGAAGATAGGGGAAGTCTTGCGCAATGGTGGTTAAAGGGGAGCTAAAGAGACGAATATAAAGCATGAAGCTGGTAATAAGCGCAAGCTTTCCCAAATTGTTGCTTATAAGGAAGGCGCCGACGACGCAGACTGCCACATATCCGAAATTTCCGATGAAGTTCATCAAAGGCATCGTCAAGCTTCCAAAGAACTGTGACTTCCAGTTCATATTATAAAGTTCGGTGTTTCTCTTTTCGAAATCCTCGATATTGGTTTCGACCGCGTTATTGGCTCGGACCACGCTATGAGCGCCATAGATTTCTTCGACTTGGGCGTTCACCCTCGCGACAGCGACTTGTTGAGCGGTGAAATATTTTTGACTCTTTAAAAGAATGACCATCGCGGCAATTCCGCCTAAAAGGGTCGCGAAGATGGCGGTTAGGGCCATTCGCCACTCCGTCACGAACATCATGATGGTAACGCCAATAAACTGCACGCTGCTGGAAACGAAAGAAGCAATGCTATTGGACAAAGACTGGCCGATAAGATCAACGTCGTTTGTGACTAAGGACATGATGTCGCCTGCCTCTTTGCCTTCGATGGTCTTTAAAGGGATGCGGTTGATTTTATCGTTGATGTCTTTTCGAAGCTTCTTGCTCACGATATTGGCGACAAGGGTCATAATGAAGCTTTGGATATAGCTAAAGACAATGCTTAGGCTATAGAAAAGGATAAGAAGCAGGCAAATGTGGCCAATTGAAGCTAAATCGATGGAACCGACGCCTTGAAGTTCCTTTGCGACGCCTTCTTCTAAAAGATCGGTGATATCTCCAAGATAGCTTGGGCCAAGAATCGTCAATATGGCGCCGGCGCAAGCGAATACGACGGCAAGAAGAATGGCCGGAAGGGCTTTTTTTGAATAGACAAAGAGTTTTTTAAGGCCGATAAAAGACTCTTTGAAGGTGACTTTTCTTTTCGTTTCTCTTAAAGGACGTGGGCTCATTTGTCTAATTCCTCCTGACTTAATTGGCTCTTGGCGATTTCTAGATAGAGAGGGCATTTCTTTAAGAGGTCCTCGTGTTTCCCGAGTCCGACGACTTTCCCTTCGTCAAGAACGAGAATCTTATCGGCATCTTTGATGGAACCGACGCGTTGGGCAACAATGATTTTGGTCGTATCCTTATACTCGTTCTTTAAGGCTTTTCGAACCTCGAAATCAGTCTTGAAGTCCAAAGCGCTCAAACTATCGTCCAAAATCAAGATTTCCGGGTTTCTCGCTAAGGCTCTAGCAATGCTAAGACGTTGCTTTTGCCCGCCGGAGACGTTTTTTCCACCTTGCTCGATTTCGCTTTCTAGACCCTTCTCCTTCTTGGAGACAAATTCCTCGCTTTGAGAAATTCGAAGGGCTTTTTGCAAGGATTTTTCGTTATAACCGTCACTTTGGCCATAAAGGATGTTCCCTTTGATCGTATCGCTAAAAAGAACGGCTTTTTGCGGGACTAATGCGATTTTGTTATAGAGAGCGTGGAAAGTATATTCCTTCAAAGAATGCCCATCCAAAAGAATTTCTCCTTCTTTCGGATCATAGAAACGCATGGCCATTCTCACGAGCGTGCTTTTGCCACTGCCTGTTGGGCCGATGATGGCAAGGGTTTGCCCTTTCTCGAGCGTGAAAGAGATATTCGTTAAAACGTTTTCTTGAATGGTTTTGTCATCGTTATCGTAACCGAAAGAAACGTTTTCGAATTCGAGTTCGCCTTGTTTTTCGGTGGGGCCAGAGAAGTTTCCTTCTTCGATGCTATCTTTGGCCTCGAGAACTTCGTTGACCCTTTTGGCGGCAACAAAGCTTCGAGGAGAAATCATGAAGACGATGACAAGCATCAAAAAGCCCATGATGACAAGTGCGCTATAGCTGGAGAAAACCATCATATTGGAAAAAATATCGAGCTTATCCATCGCATTTGCTTCATGGATGCTATAAGCGCCAATCCAATAGATGGCCACGGGAAGACCGGACATTATGGCGGTCATAACCGGGTTTAAAGCGTTCATCACTTGACCGGTGAATATGTTTGTTTTCGTCAATGCGTCGTTGGCTTTATCGAACTTCGCCCCTTGGAAGCCCTCCGCATTAAAGGCCTTAATGACGCGAAGGCCCTCAATATCTTCTCGCGACATGGCGTTGACCTTATCGATTTGGGTTTGTATGCGCTTGAACTTCGGAAGGACCAAAGAGCCTAAGATAGAAATCATGACGATTAGGAAGGCAACCGCAATCCCAACCGCGATCGTCCAAGCGTCATTGCCTTTTCCTAAGATTTTGAAGATAGCCCATATGGCCATGATGGGCGCTTTGAAGATGAGAGACATACCCATTGTGAGAAGTTGGGTGATTTGAGTGATATCGTTGGTCGTTCGGGTGATTAAAGAGGCGGTGCTAAAGCTTTCGATGTCTTTTTCCGATAGCCTTTGGACTTTCGCATAAAGCTTCGAACGCAAAGTCTTTGAGAAATTCGATCCGACTCGGGCGCTAATGAAATAGACGACGCACATATCCAGACACGTTGCCACTGCGCATAAAAGCATCATGCCGCCATCTTTCCAGATAGAGGACATGTCGGTGCTTTGAGAAAGCAAGTTCTTCGACAAGGAACCCATATAATCGGGTATTAAGAGCTCTAACCAAACGCTTAGGACGACTAAACCCAAAGCGATGATGATTCCTATCCAATCTTTGGCACGTAGGTTTTTCAATAATTTGAACATCGTTCGCCTCCTAACAATCGTGAGTATTTTAATGGGAAAAGAAAACACGTCAAGGGAGAAAAACAAGACGTTTTTAAAGCTTATTTAGAAAGCGAACAATTCATCGGAAAGAATCTCGAAAACGTTCAATGAAAAAACGGATTTTCAGCCGATGAAATGCTAAAATAAGGGTGAGGTAAGAGGTATGGAAAAGGAAGACTTGATTCTTGTTTATCTTACGATTGACGGCATGCGTTGTTCCATGTGCGAAGCTCATGTAAACGATGCCCTTAGGAAGGTTGTTGGCGTCAAAAAAGCGAAAGCCAGCGCACCTAAGAAAATAGCTAAAGTCCTGGCTAGAAAAGACGTTTCTTTGGACGAGTTGAAAGCCAGTGTTGCAAAAGACGGCTATCGTGTTTTAGACGTTCGAAGCGAGCCCTATACGAAAAAAGGCTTCTTTTCGAAGCTCTTTTTTCTAGCCTAAAGCGACATCTAGCACCATCATGATGGCAAAACCAATGGCGAAGCCTATTGTCCCTAAGTTCGAATGCTTCCCATTTTGAGCTTCGGGAATAAGCTCTTCCACGACAACGTAAAGCATCGCTCCGGAGGCAAAACTAAGGAAGTAGGGGAGAATGGGCTTCAAAAAGGAAGCCAAAACAATCATCAAGATGGCGCCAATCGGCTCCACAGCCCCGCTTAAAGTTCCTAAGAGAAACGCTTTCTTTTTGCTTTTGCCCTCACTTAATAGAGGCAAAGAAATAATGGCCCCTTCTGGGAAATTCTGAATGGCGATGCCTATGGAAAGGGCCAAGGCGCTCATTTTGGATATGGTCGCCCCTTCGCCGATGGCGCTTGCCAAGACGATTCCAGGGGCCATTCCTTCGGGGATGTTATGGATGGTTACGGCTAAAAGAAGCATGCTTATTTTGCCAAGATTGCTCCTTAAACCTTCCGGCTCTTGGCTTTCCAAATGCTGATGGGGCGTCAAGGCATCGATGAGCCACAAAAAGCCAAAGCCCAAAAGCAGTCCCACGAAAGCCGGGATCCATTTCAAGTTCTCTTCTAAATCCGCCATTTCCAAAGATGGAATCAAAAGACTCCATATCGAGGCGGCCACCATGACTCCGCTTGCAAACCCCAAAAGAATTTTATGGAGCTTTTCATTCATTCCTTTTTTAAAGAAAAAGACCATGGCCGAGCCAAGCGCGGTTCCTAAAAATGGGATGAATATGCCTAAAGCCAGAAAGAGATAATCGTTCATAGGGGCCTCCTTAAAAAGAAAAGGCGCGGATTATTCGTTCGCGCCTTCTTTGTCGCTTTCCTTTTTTTTCTCTTTCTCTAAGGCTCTCCGTTCTTTTTCTTTTTGCTTTCGATAAGCCTTGATAAGAGCTTTCCCTTTGTGCGTAGAGGCACAATCGTCATTGATGGAGGATCTGCCGGTGATTTTCCGATATATTTCGATTCCGAAATAACCTAAGACAATCGCGGCGGCAACAACGATTGTGCAGATCTCTATAGCACTCATAAGGAATTATTCGGCAACGCTTTCTTCTTTCTTTTTCTTTCTATCGTAGAAGTAGAGCCCCACGATGAGAAGAGCGACGACTGGCAAGATGATAGCGATCGTCCAAACATAGTCGATCATAAGATAGAAGGCGCTCGCGGTGAGATAGCTGACAAGGAGCCAGAAGGCGATGGTTCCAACAAACGCTTTGTGGGAAGGCATTTCGCCTTTGGCGGTGGCGACGCTCGCAAAGCAAGGAATGGTAAGCATGTTGAAGATGATGAAGGAAATGAGGCTTCCAGTCGTCACATTCGTATTCGCGACAATGGCGACCATTTCCTCGCCTTCGGCAACGTCGGCACCAATGGTGTTGGCAATGACATTGCCAAGAGTCCCGAGGGTACCGATGACGTTTTCTTTGGCGATAAGGCCGTTGATGGCAGCGACGCTATAAACCCAACCGTTCGGACCGGCTTGCGACCCCCAACCCAAAGGAGTGAAGAGAGGTTGCAAGAGTTTGCCAATGCCAGCCAGAATGCTATTTTCATACATCGCTTGGAGACTGACAAAGCCAGCGTCATTGATGGCTTTGATATCGTCGGCCGTATAGTCGGCGATGAATTTCCAATCCCAAGTGAAGGAAGAGAAAACCCAAACCAAGATCGTTGTTACAAGAATGATCGTGAAGGCTTTCTTCAAGAAGTGCTTGGCTTTGTCCCAAACGTGGATTCCCAAAGCGCGAGGCTGTGGGAGGTGATAGCTTGGAAGTTCCATGACGAATGGAGCGACCTTTTCGCGTTGGGTGGTCTTATTCATGACGATGACCATCGCAATAGCCATCGCTACGCCAAGGACGTACATCGCAAAGGTGACAAGTCCCGCTTGCAAACCGAAATTTGAGGCCAAAACGCCACAAACGGCAGTCAAAATCGGAAGTTTGGCGCTGCAAGAGAAGAAAGGAATGACGCGAATCGTTTTGACGCGTTCCTTATCGCTTACAAGCGTACGGGTGTTGATCATGGCAGGAACGCCGCAACCAAAGCCCATTATCATCGGTAAGAAGGCTCTTCCTGACACCCCAAAGCGGCGGAAGAGACGATCAAGAACGAAGGCAACACGAGCCATATAGCCGCTGTCTTCGAGGATGCTAAAGAAGAAGAATAAGAGAAGGATCTGCGGCAAGAATCCGATGACGGCGAATAAACCAGCCAAAACGCCATCGCAGATAAAGCCGCTCACCCAAGCTGGCGCACCTTCTAAAAGGGTGGCAATCCAGGCAGTGAAAGCGCCAGTGCAGGCGTTCAGAAGATTTGCCAAGAACACACCTAAGCTATTCCAGCCATCGGCGGTGTAGAAGAGGCCGTCAAAGACGCCTGCGACACGTCCATCGACTGCTTCGGCGCCTGGCATTGGGATAAGATTATCGAGGAACCCATCCCCGAAATCAACTCCCATCGCCCCCAAATACAAGACATCTTCGTTAAAGACGATTTGGAATATGAGATAGAAAAGAACAATGAGAATCGGGAAAGCAAGCCAACGATTGGTGAGAATCTTATCGATCTTATCGCTTAAGGAAAGCTTGTTCTTTTCTTGTTTCACGAAGCCTTTTCTCGTATCCGAAAGTTCTTTGGAGATGTAGCGGTAGCGGTAGTCGGCGCTCTTGGCTTCGAAATCTTGGACGTCCTTCGTCTCTTCTTGAACCTTTTGAGCAAGAACGGGATTGATTTTCATTTCGATCTCGTCTTTTTCAAGCGCTTTGACGGCATGGAAGACGGGATTGTCGATCTTTTCGTCGCCATAGACTTTGGCCGCTTTGTCAATCGCTTCCTGAAGCTCATTGGCTTCCCAAATAACGCGCCCTTTTCTCGGATGCGTGGCGGTGGCGATAGCGACGCTCATGAGTTCGTCTAAACCTTTGCGTTTAAGGGCGCTGATGGAAACGACGGGAACGCCAAGTTTTTTGGAAAGGGCTTTGGCGTCGATGCTTTGGCCTTCTGCCTCTAAGGCATCGGTCATATTCAAAGCAATAACCACAGGCACATCCATCTCTAGGATTTGGGTGGTCATGTAAAGGTTACGTTCGAGATTGGTGGCATCGATGACGTTAATCACGCAATCGGGTTTGGAATCGAGGATGTAGTTCCTCGAAATGACTTCTTCTGGCGAATAGGGCGAAAGGCTATATATGCCAGGGAGATCGGTGATGATGCAATCGCCAAGTTTCTTGTTTTTATAGGTTCCTTCTCTTTTTTCAACGGTGACGCCTGGCCAATTTCCGACATAAGCGGTGCTGCCAGTCAAACCGTTAAAGAGAGTTGTTTTGCCGCAGTTTGGGTTTCCCGCGAGGGCAAAGTTCATTTTCTTTTCGCTCATTTGGTCTCCTCGCTTCCTTTCGATAAATCCGTTACTTTCATCATGGCGAAGCTCGCTTCGTCTTTGCGAAGGGTGAGCTCATAGCCGCGGAGAGTGACCTCCACAGGATCGCCCAAAGGCGCCCTTTTTCTCACGAATACTTCACATCCTGGGGTGAGTCCCATGTCGAAGAGGCGACGACGGATTCTTCCTTCGCCTCCGACGCTGACGATGACGCCAGTGGCGCCAACTGGTAAGTCTTCTAAGGTCGCTTCGCTTCCCACGGCCAAAGAGCTTCCTACCTCTTTTTCTTTCTCTTCCATAGTTGCTTAAGAGAACTCCTTATTCTTAACACGCGACTAAAATGTGCGAAGCGATGTCATGGTCCAAAGCGAGTCGCGATTCTTTCACTTTGACAATGACCCCACTGGCTTCGTGGGAAAGTAACGTGAGGGTGCTTTCTTCCACGATTCCTAGGCTCGCAAGATGACCTTTCATCTTTTCGTTCCCATTCACACGAAGCACTTTGACTTCCTGGTTTATCGGAGCAATGAATAATGGCATACTTTTCCCTCCAGTTAGATTTCGCTAACAGCCGTATTATGGAGCTTCGGTAAGGAAAAGCAAGAAAAAGTTAATAATGACTAACTTTAGCGCCTTTCGCTTGACAAAGAATACAAAGTCGCCAACAATTGTCAAAAAGGTGATAGCGATGGAAAAAACACACGAATCTGCGGAAGATTATTTGGAAAGAATATTGATGCTTGAGGAATCGGGAGTCAAAGAGATCCATGCCGTGGATCTTGCCTCTTCCTTTGGATATAGCAAAGCAAGCATTTCCGTTGCTTTGAAGAAACTTGAAAATGGTGGATACGTCGCTTTAGGACCTCGACAGCAGCTCTATTTGACGCCTGACGGTTATAAAGTCGCCAAAAAGATTTACGAGAGACATCAAGTCTTGACTTTCTTGCTCGAAACCATTGGCGTTGAGAAAGAAATCGCCCTGAAAGACGCTTGCCGTATCGAGCATGATTTGAGCGATGAGACTTTCGAGGCGCTAAAGAAATGCGCCATCGAAGAAGGGCTTAACAAATAAATTATCTTTTCGGCCCTGCCTAACTTTATCCTTAGAATCTCTTCCATCTTTCTTAAAAGAGCCTAATATATTTAGGTATTAAGAACTTCTTAATACGCCATAAGAGAGCAGGAGGGATTTTTTTATGTCGAGTTTGGCGATTGAAGGAATGCAATGGGGCGATGAAGGAAAAGGCAAGATAACCGATTATTTCGCAAGCCATAGCGACATTGTCGTTCGTTCTCAAGGGGGGAATAATGCCGGGCATAGCGTCGTCCATGGCGAAAAACGCTATGCCTTGAGGCTTTTGCCGAGTGGCATTTTGCATAAAGAAGTGACTAACGTCATCGCCGATGGCGTGGTGGTCAATCCTAGCGCTTTGCTCGAAGAAATAAAGAACATCGAAGAAGCAGGTGTTAGCCCTTTCAAACTCCTTATTAGCGATCGTGCCACGTTGCTTCTTCCCTATCATATAGCCCTCGATAAGGCCCGCGAATCCTTTTTGGCGAAAGATAAAATCGGGACCACGGGAAGAGGGATTGGTCCGTGTTACGAAGATCGAGCCTCGAGGAATGCTTTGAGAGTGGGGGATTTGCTTCACCCTGACTACTTGAAGGAGAGGCTTGAGAAGGCCTTGTCTATCCATAACAAAGAATTAGGGGCTTATAACGTTCCTCCCTTTGCTTTCGAACCCCTCTATCGAGAACTTCTTGAAGAAGCCACGCTCTTGAAACCCTATATCGCGGATACCGGCCTATTTCTATGGAAAGCGCTCCAAGAAGGCAAAAAAATCCTTTTCGAAGGTGCCCAAGGAGCAATGCTTTCTTTGGATGCTGGGACTTATCCTTTTGTGACAAGTTCCTCGCCTCTTGTGACGGCCATACCGGAAAATACTTCTCTCCCCCTTTCCGCGGTGACAGATGTTCTTGGCGTTTTTAAGGCCTACGCGACGCGCGTTGGAAGCGGTCCTTTCCCCAGCGAGATTAGGGATGAAGGGCTTGCGAACGAAATTCGCACTCGAGGGCATGAGTTTGGCGTGGTGACGGGAAGACCTCGGAGAGTAGGATGGCTTGATGTGCCCTTGCTTCGCTATGTCGCCCGTATAAGTGGGATAAAACACGCCGCCATCATGCTTTTGGATGTTTTGGATGCGGTCGATGAGATTGAAGTTGCGACCGAATATCGTCTCGATGGAAAGCGGCTAGAGACCTTGCCGGCTTCCTTGCCCGATTTCGAGAGGATGGAAGTTCATTACGAGCGTTTCCCAAGCTGGAAAGAAGATATCTCCAACATCAAGAGCTTTGAGGAGCTTCCGAAAGAAGCCAAGGATTATGTGCTTGCCCTCGAGAAACTAATCGGCGTTTCCATTGATTTGGTCTCGGTAGGACCAGAAGAGCATCAGACCATCGTTCGGAAGGAGATTTTTGAATGATTGACCGTTATACGCCTTTGGAAATGAAAGATGTCTTTAGCGACAAGAGCCGTTTTGAAGCGTATTTAGCGGTAGAAATCGCCGTTTTAGAAGCTCAAAGCGAACTTGGCATCGTGTCTAAGGAAGACGTCAAAAAGGTAAAAGAAAAAGCGAAAGTGGATCTTCCTCGCATTTACGAATTGGAAGGGATAACCAAGCATGATGTCGTTGCCTTCACGCGATCCATCGACGAAAAGTTAGGGGAAGAGAAAAGATTCGTGCATTTCGGCTTAACCTCTACGGATGTGGTTGATACGGCGTTAGCCCTTCTTTATAAGAAAGCAAATGACTTAATAGAGAGGAATTTCCAAGCTCTTTTAGAAACCATTAAAGGAATCGCTCTCCGCTACAAAAACCAAAAATCCATAGCAAGAACCCATGGAATGCATGCCGAAGTGACTTCTTTTGGGCTTCGCTTCGTTGGCTATTTCGACGAAGGGAAGAGAGCGTTAGAGAACTTCGAAAGAGCGCGATGCTATGTCGAATGCGCCAAGCTTTCGGGAGCGGTTGGAAACTTTGCCAATGTCGATCCTTTCGTTCAAGAAAGAGTCGCTAAGAAGCTTGGCCTAGAAAGCGCTTCTTTCTCGACCCAAGTTCTTTCTCGAGACCGTCATGAGCACTATGCTTCGAGCATCGCCATCGGCGGAAGCCTTATCGAAAAGATCGCTCTTGAAATTCGCAATCTCTCTCGAAGCGAGATCGCGGAAGTTGAAGAAGGCTTTGGCAATGGCCAAAAAGGAAGCAGCGCCATGCCTCAAAAGAGAAATCCCATATCGAGCGAAAACCTAACGGGCGATGCGAGGATGCTCCGCGGGTATCTGCTTCCGATTTTGGAAGATAACGCTTTGTTCCACGAAAGGGATATCTCCCATTCGAGTGTTGAAAGGGTGGCTCTTATCGATATGGTAACCCTCTTTGATTACATGCTTATCCGCATGAACAACGTTCTTTCGAACTTGCGTTTCTTCCCGCAAAATATGGAAAGAAACATCGCTTCGACCCATGGCGCGATCTATTCCCAAAAGGCCATGAACGCGCTTATATTGAAAGGCATGGTTCGGGAGAAGGCCTATGATCTTGTGCAACCTTTGGCCATGAAGTCGATTCTCGAAGGGAAGGAGTTCGAAGAGCTTCTGAGGAACGAAAAAGAAATCTACGAAAGCTTGAAAGAGGAAGGCATCAAGGATTTATTCAGCGATGAGTCCGCTTTTAAAAACATCGATTACATTTATAAGAAAGTGGGAATAGAATAAGCTCAACCACCTATTGCAAAACAAAGCGAATTTGAACGAGTGCCGTTTTTGGGTGCCAAAAAAACAATGAAGATCTTGTTTTCGAAATAAAAAAATCGCGATGCGCATTTTTTGATGGTCAGCTTATTTTTTTGAAAAACGAAATTTTTCAACAATTCCCAGACGGAAGATAAAAAAGCAAGCGAATATCGAGTATTTTAACCCCGCCCTTTAAGAAGGTTAAAAAATTTACGATGTTTATTTTGAAACGTCTATTCTTGAGCGTAACCTTATTGTCGGAGCAATTCGTGAACAACGATTAAATTTTTGTTTTACACCGCTTTAATCGATTACGTTCATAGCATGACTGAAAGCTCCGAAGAAGACGCTTTGGAGCGACACATGGATGAGAAAAAATTGAACCGTTGGGCTGATTTGCTTTTAGATACGGGAAAGCGAAATAATTTAATTAATTTTAGGGATACAAAATCTTCTACGGTTAAGGTCTTGTCTCCTTTGCCAGATAAATTGCTGGACAAGATTTTCGAGGGGCCCGTTTCTTTGGAAGTTTTCGATTTGAAAGAAGATAACGAGGAAGATGCTTCTGGGCTTAATTTCGAAAATGAAAACGCCAAGGCTGTGGAGTCCGAAGATTCTTATCTTCGAAAATGTTTGTCCCGGAGGATGAAACAAAACCAAATTGTCTTATACAACGCCTTTTCAAATCCCAATAAAGTCATAAGAAAAATCGAAAAAAAGAGTCGAGAGGCCATCGAAGAAACGGGCATTAATATCATTTATCTAGCTTTCGGCTTTATCGAATGGAAAGAAAGCGAAACATCAAATCTTGTTTTTAAAGCCCCTATTCTTCTTGCTCCCATTCAAATTGAGAATAAATCTTATACCGACCCTTTTTTCATCAAGTCCACGGATGATGAGTTGATCGTCAACCCTACCTTTGCCTTTAAAATGGAAACGGAATATGGCATTAAGATTCCTGATTACGAGGGCGAGGGATTTTATTCCTACATCCAAAAGATTGAACGCATCGTAAAAAAGCTCAAGTGGAATGTCACTTCTGAATGTAAAATAGGTCCTTTCTCTTTCCTTAAGATCAACATGTATAAAGACTTAAAGGACAACAAGGGTAAAATACTAAAAAACGAAAACATCCGTTTGCTCCTAAACGAAAGAAAAGATGACATTTCTGACGACGAAGCAAAAGAAGAGGCATCCAAAGGCCATCGCCTCAAAAATCCTCTTGTTGAACTTCATAGTGTCGTGGATGCGGATTCGAGCCAAATCGAAGCGATCGAAATGGCAAAAAACGGAAAAAGCTTTGTGCTCCAAGGTCCTCCGGGAACTGGAAAAAGTCAAACAATCACCAATATTATTGCCGAATGCCTATATGATGGGAAAAAGGTCCTTTTCGTTTCCGAAAAGCTCGCTGCCCTTAACGTTGTTTTTGAAAAACTAAAGCAAGTTCGTCTTTCGGAATTTTGCTTAGAACTCCATAGTCACAAAGCTAATAAAAAAACCGTTATAGATGAACTTTGCCACACCTTGCATTTAGAAAAAACGGATGTTTCCTCTAAAGTTGAGAATGAAATTTTCGCAAAGGTAAGAGCCCAAAGCCAATTGGATGATTATGCGTTTGAACTTCATAAGAAACGTCCCGTCATTGAGAAGAGCTTATATGAAGTCTACGAGTCTTTTGCTTCTTTGGATTCCGAGCCCGACGTCAATTATCTTTTTCAAAATATTTCTTCCAAAGACGAGAATTATCTCGAAGAAGCGTCTTCTCTTATCGGCCAATATGTCACTTATTCTTCGGATATCGGCTTCGACTATCGTAAAAATCCTTGGTTCGGATACGTTTTTCAAGATACGAGTTACCAAGCGAAAGCGACGTTAGAGAAAGATTTGATTCGAGTTAATGAAAGCTACGATAAACTCCGTTCGATTTCCGAAGACATTTCAGAAAAATTTAAAATTAAATGCAAAAGCCTGTCGGATTTACGCTTTTGGAATGGGTTTTTTGAATTTATAGCAGCCTCGAGAACCGACGTTCTAGGCTTATTGAACGATCGGAATCGGTTCCTATTGCAATCCGATTTAAAGTATTTAAAGGATTTGAGTTTGGATTTGATTTCTATCCGTAGCAAGCTGAATGGAGGCTTTGATGAGGGCTTGTATGAGCTTGACGGCGGCGAGTCTTTTAAAAAACTCGAGAAAGACTATCCAAAGAAGTTTTCAAGGCTTTTCAACAGGAACTATAAAGCCCTCATAAATACTATTCGCCTCCATAAGAAAAATGGCGGTAAAGTTTCCTACCAGGAAGCCCTTTTTGCAATGAAAGATTTGTCATTGTTCGAATCTAAAATGGAGTTGTTTCAACAAAAAGCAGAAACGCTAAAGGGTTTATTGGGCTGCTGCTACCAAGGCATAGAGACGTCGTGGGACGAGGTTGAAGACGAATTGGGACGCTTGCAAACATTTTTAAGTGCCAATGTTTCTTTTGGGGATTTGGCTTATCGGCACACTTCTTCATCGGAGAAGGATGTTTTTCTTCAACTCCATGAGAAGCTCCAATCGGCTCTCAAGAGTGTGGATGCGGAAACGGTAAAACGATTCGATAAGTATTTTGATTGGGGCGTTTTGAAGATTGAAGATTCCGATTGCGAATTCGTTTTCGAAAAAACAAAAAATCTTATCGAATCGTTCGGAGGGTTAGAGAATTGGTCTCTCTTTTACAGACTTTTAAAGAAACTGAAAGAACATGGAGCTCTTGACTACATAAATATTGCCGTCGATGATAACCTGCCTCTAGATCATTTTGTAGGCGCCTTCCGCAAACGCTTTTACCTCGAATGGATGTACTATATCCGCGGCTCCAATGAGGTTTTGTCTAATTTCAGCCGGGTTTCTCAAGATGAGGCAGTGAAAGCCTTTGCCCAAAAAGACATAGAGAATTTTGAAATGAATAAGGCGATTATCCGGGCAAAGCTCTCTTCGGAAAGACCTTCTCTTTCCTTGGTTTCAGCCGGGAGTTCACTTTCGCTTTTGCTTAGAGAAGGAGAAAAGAAAAGGAATAAAAAAAGCATTCGTAGCCTCATGCAGACCATTGGCAATCTAATTCAAAAAATCAAGCCGTGCTTTTTAATGTCCCCTCTAAGCGTTAGTACTTTTTTGACTTCCGATAGCATTCATTTCGATGTTGTTATTTTTGATGAAGCCTCGCAGATATTCCCTCAAGACGCCATCGGTGCCATCTACCGGGCGAAGCAATTGATTGTGGTGGGCGATTCGAAGCAAATGCCTCCGAGCAATTTCTTCACTTCATCGGTTGATGTCGATAGTGATGATGAAGAGATAGAAGACGTTGGCGATTTTGAATCTATTCTCGATCTATGCAGTTCTTGTTTTCCTCAACTCCGTCTCCGCTGGCATTATCGAAGTCGCTACGAATCTTTGATAGCGTTTTCCAACAAGAATTTCTACGACAATGATTTGGTGACTTTCCCCTCTTCGAAAAAGGACGCTAAAGGGATAGGGGTTGATTATTACCATGTGGATGGTGTTTTCGATCGCAAGACGCATACAAACAGAAAAGAAGCGGAATTCATTGTTGATTTGATATATAAAAACATACAAAAATATCCGAAAAGAAGTCTAGGGGTAGTGGCTTTTAGCGTTGCTCAGCAAAACCTAATCGACGATTTGTTGACGATGGCTCGATTCCGCCATCCGAAAGAAGAGGCGTTCTTTGGGGGCGATAAAAAAGAGCCTTTCTTTATAAAAAACTTGGAAACGGTTCAAGGAGACGAGCGCGATACAATCATTTTTAGCGTCGCTTATGGGAAAGATTCCGAAGGTCGGTTGTTGCATAATTTTGGACCTCTAAATCGAATCGGTGGGGAGAGGCGTCTTAATGTTGCGATCACGCGCGCTAAGGACAATGTCCAACTCGTTTCTTCTATGCATTATACGGATATCGATTTAAAACGGACTGCTTCTCAGGGGGCTAAGCTTTTAAGAGAATACCTTGATTATGCAGAAAACGGCGATATAGCACTAAAAAGAACGTTGTCTATCCAGCCGAACGAGCAATTTGATTCTGATTTCGAGATGGAAGTTTGCGATTTCCTTAAGATGAATGGATTTTCTATAGACACGCAGGTCGGATGTTCGGGTTTTCGAATAGATTTAGCTCTTAAAAAGCCGAATAGTTCGAATTATCTTTTAGCCATTGAGTGCGATGGTGCAAGCTATCATTCAGGGAAAAATGCGAGAGATAGAGATCGCCTTAGGCAAGAAATCCTCGAGAGAATGGGGTGGAAGTTTTACCGTGTTTGGTCAACGGACTGGTTCCGAAATCAAGAGGTGGAGAAAAAGCGCCTTTTAGATGCGGTTAAGAAAGCAATGAATGGTGGAATATCGTCTTTCGAGGAAGAAAAGAAACCGGAGAAAGAAAAAAGGAAAGAAGACTTTGAAACGACAAAAAAACAAGACGAGTTCCTATTCCCTATTTATCGGGTTGCGAATATTGAACGCCTTTATCGTAAGCATTTGCCTTATTTCCCCATTCATAAGAAGAAAGGAGTTCTTTTTGGCTCCTTAGACACCGAAACTCCTCATATGGAACTCTTCGCTATAATCAAAGAGATTCTCGAAACGGAAGCCCCTCTTTCGGAGAGACTATTGATGGAGAGAACGGCATGGTTTTTTGGTCGTGAAAAGGTAACGAGCGTCATTGAAAAAACATTCAAACGCTACTCAACCGGATTCAATTTTCACGGAATTGTTAGAAAAAGGGGCTTTCTTTGGCTAAAAGGCAAGGAGGTCGTTCATTTCCGAAAAGCGGGCGATTTCAAAAGAGATATCGATGAAATTGCGCCCGAAGAGTTAGCTGACGGAATGGTTCAGATCATCAAGCAAAATGGGACGGTCACAAAAATGGGTCTTTATCACGCCTTGATGGAGGAATGTGGTTTCTCCAGGCTTGGAAATAAATCGCTCGAAGTGATGAATGAGGCGCTATCGAAACTCAAAAAGCAACTGAATATCGAAGGGGACAATATCTCCATTAAATCTATCTAGCGGTGCCTATCTTAACTTTGCCATAGATATTACAAAAGAGTCTTTCTAAGACCACATAATAAAGGCTTTTTCTGGCAATGTATGTAACAAAACCATATCTACAAGACGTTTTTCGTTATGAGCGCTCGGCTTTCGGATTGTTAAAATCTCGTCTTTAGGAGTTTATAGAGAATAAAATCCCATATTGTTCAGACGAATG
>ERZ808240.705-NODE-705-length-42906-cov-137.931017_pt1 | contig 42906 bp, 67 predicted proteins | sample MGYA00521084_ERZ808240 | MGnify/ENA primary metagenome ERZ808240 (study PRJEB31516, sample SAMN03275571) | gut metagenome | biome: mammalia-associated habitat; material: feces | host: Papio cynocephalus | place: Kenya | collected 2012-08-06 ...
TTTCCTGTGTTGCCTTCGGGAAGGCTGGGGAGTTTGCAGAAAAGTACCTGCATAAGGGAATGAAGGTTGCGGTAAGCGGACACATACAGACCGGCAGCTATACCAGACAGGACGGAACGAAGGTATACACCTTTGATGTAGTGGCAGAGGATCAGGAGTTTTGCGAGAGCAAGCAGAGCAATGACACGGCGCAGAACTACACGCCAAAGGAGCCGCCAAAAGCACCGGATGTCAACGATTTTATGAGTATTGACGCAGCGTTTCCGGAAGAGCTGCCTTTTAACTGAAAGGAAGGAGTGGCATGAAAGTAAAGAGATTAACAGAGACCGCAAAGCTCCCCACAAGGGGGAGCAAGGGAGCGGCAGGGCTTGACCTGTATGCAGACGTTGCAGGGACTACGGCAATCTATCCGGGAGAGACAAAAGCGATTAAGACCGGCATAGCGGTCGAAATCAGGCCATACCATGTAGGACACATCTACCCACGCTCAGGTCTGTCCACCAAAAACGGCCTTAGACTGGCTAACTGCGTGGGCGTGATTGACTGCGATTATCGCGGCGAGATCATCGTGGCACTGCACAATGACAGCCGGAAAGTCCAGTATATCGAGCAAGGCGACAGGATTGCACAGATGGAGATTGCAAAATACGAGGACGAGGACGCGCAGGAAGTGGCGGAGCTTAGTCCGACAGAGCGCGGGGACGGCGGCTTTGGCAGTACGGGGGTACAGTGATGGGATTTGATGTTGACATGGATGTAGCAGAGGACGCAATCAAAGCGTTTGGCACTGACTATATGCTGGACGTGGCACGAGAGGAGCCAGCGGAGCTTATACAGGCGATTTGCAAGGCGTGTCGATACCTTGATCCGGAAGACGCAGAAAAGGGCAAGGAGAAGCGTGCAGAGCTGCTTTATAACCTCGCGGAAGAGATGGCAGACACCTTGATTATCATCAGCGAGTTACAGGAGATTTGGGGCATTGATGATTGCACCATACAAGACATTATTGATTTTAAGCAAGTCAGAACGACAAAGCGGATTGCCGACAAAAAGGCAAAGGAAGGAGCAAAGACATGGACGGAATCTTATACGGAATTAAAAAAATCGTTGTTGAATCTGAGGACGGAAAAGACGTAATTGCGACCATCGCAGAGGACGGCATTGATACGGCAGAAGGATACAGAGTGCGGATGAAACCGACAGTCGCAAAGCACAAGCTTTTTATCTCTTGCCCCATGAGTGGAAGATCAGAAAGCGACATCCGGAAGAGCTTTGAAAAGATGCAGAAAGTCGCAGAAGCCTATACCGGAGAAACCTTAGGTTTGGTTAATCCGTATGAACCGAAAGTTGTCAACAGTGACGCGGATGCTATTAGCTGTCTTGCAGATTCCATCAAGCTTATGGCGAATGCGGATTACTTCATTGGGATAGATGAAGATTGGCGCTTCCGTGGCGCAGAAATTGAAAAAAACGTTGCGAGAAGTTACGGCTTAAAAATCATTCCGGTCAGCTTTAAGTGGGTATGCCCAGATGTAGACGAAAGATATACGTGGAACAGAATTTTATCGGTCTGTGGGGACGAATGAAAACGCCGTGTAAAAAGGACTGTGCGGAGCGGTCGGCATCGTGCCACTGCTCCTGCGCAGCATATCAGGAGTATTACAAGGCCAATGCAGAAAGATTAGCAGAGAGAGCACGAAGCGTTGCGAGAAGCCTTGACGCATCCGGAGAGCGTCGAGACGCTATAAAGCACTATTGCCGCAAGAATGGGAGAAAATTCTGATGCACAAGGAAAAGGCTGAGAAGATGGAAGAGGTGCGCCGCCTGTCTGATCTTGGACTTGATCCGCCGGAAATAGCGGAAAGAGTGAATCTGTCAGAGTATACAGTACACAGATACTATGACGAAATGAGTATACCGTGGAAAACCATAGACAAAAAGACCACACTTGAAAAGCTGGTTTGTGCGGTAACGCGAGCAGACGTTGAGCGGTACAAAAAGCAGATTAAGCCCGGCGACATGGTAACGGTGGTTTTGTGCATCGAGGATGGACATAAAATTTTGCGAGAGGTTACAGCCGCTACGATTATATCGGTCAATAACAACGTTATATTGACCAATAAGGGGTGTTTCCAAACAAAAGAGGTATATATATGGTCAAGATCAAAAAAGCCTTAAATGCGGCGCTGTGGGCCGTATGCATTATACCCGTTGCAGCGGCTTGCATGGCCTTGACGATTGCCGGACAAATCCAAAAGGGGGCAGACAATGAAAAATGAGTATACAGTGACAAAATCGGTATCAAAGGCCAAAGGGAAAAAGATTGTACACTATGAGCTGAAGTATGGCATTGACCTACAAAAAGCGCTTGAAAAGGTATACAAGTACGAGCACGGGGACAACTACGCGACAGGCCATAAAAACGGCTACATAGAAGCGATGGAAGAAGCTTATACGTATTGCGGAAACCGCGTAGAAGAAGTAGCAATGAACTAGAAAATGTGTTATATTGAAATCTAAAGATGTTGGGTCGCTCCCAACGGGGGCACGGACACTATTGGGATTCCGTGCGGCTGTTAAACGGCTGGCAATAACAGCAAAAAGGGACGGAGAAGTGTGCGCAGCTTCCCGCCCCTTTTTTATATCAAAAAGCTAATCTTTCAATTTCACTGATGATCTTTTTCTTGTTTTCTTCTGTACCACTTAAAACCCAGTCAAAATTGATTTTTAAGTGATCTTTTACTTGGGGATTGTATAGGCCCCAGCAATTACCGTCTTTGTCATATACATAAGTGCTGACGCTCCACCATGTAGGGAGAGCGGCGGGGATATATCCGTTCTTTACCCAAGTTTTCATAACAGAGCTGTCAGAAGCGTTGATTCTGGACAGCTCAACCGTGACGGCTTCACCTTTTGAGTTCCGGCGGTTGAACCGGACAAGCTCACGCCGTGCAAAAACGTTATCATCTATAAGGCTAATAGTATATCTCATTTCTTTCACCTCTCAATCATGTCATACCTGTAAATGATGTTATCGTCCCAATCGCCGTTATCATCACATTCGTATATATCGACAGTAACAACCTTCTGTCCCTTTTTAGCCGGTACACATCTATAACAGATATAGTCATATCCAGCAGTTACGCCGTCTGTACTTGTAAGGATTTTGCCGTTATGGTCATTGTCTACCACGATGCCGGTTATAACCTCAATGTGGTAATTTTCCGGCATATCGAAGGACGGCACACCGTCATAAATGTCTATGTTTCCGTTGCTTTCATCCGTCCATACATAGACGGGATTCTTAACGGTGTGGGGTGCTGCTTTCGCAGCAAGCGGTGTTAATGCCACAAGAGCGGCAGACAGTGCAACGATAACAAAAAGTTTCTTTTTCATGGTTTTGTTCTCCTTTCAAAATGTGCATTTATTCCACTCATCAGCGACAACCCTTTTGAAATCATCACTATTGATATATTCGATATAGGCCGGAACGCTTTCCGGCTTCATCTTGCTTATAACCGCTGGATCACTGAAAAAATCCAGCGTTTCCGTGTAGGCATCTTCCCAGCGGTCAAGATCGGCCATGTTGTCACGATCTGCAAAATAATCAAATGTTGCTAATATTTGATTTCTAATCCTCTTTCTCATTTTCTTTTTCTCCTTTCAAAAATAAAGATTGAGGTTGTTTTCTTTTGCAAATTCTTTGATTCCTTCTAATGTCTGTTTTTGCTCACTAAGGCGAGACTTTAATTCTGTATATTGCTTTTCTTGCTCTTTTGTGCTTCTACGCATTTCTATATAAAGCCCTACCTTAGCAATTTCTTGCTGTGTGCTTATAATGTCGCTTAATTGTCCTAAATACGCTAAATGTGTAATGTCGGCAATGTCTAACTTCATTTTTTTCATCTCCTTTTTAAAATCCTTGCGGCGGTGTCTGGCCGCCGTTGGTTCTCCCACAAGGTTAAGCGATTGCCGGTTGAGGATCTGTTCCGACCGATTCGCTCCCAAACATGGACCGGATATCATCCATGTTGAACTTCCTAGAACTCTTTTTGTGGTAGCTTCCCTCATGGAAGTACCATGCTTTTTTATTGGAGCTGTACCCGAAATGAAGGGCTTTAAGCTCTGCTCTATGGCTATAGGTGTTACCGGAAATCCACAGCCAAGAACCGCAAATTTCTATGGTGCAATCAGTCCAGTGAATCATCTTTTCGATGATGTCCGCAAACTGCGCGGCGGTCATATTCTGTTCTTTCTGGTAGGTCTGACCTTCCTTGTTGGTGTAGGTATTTCCTACGTTGGCCCAAGCGGTTTCAAATTCGGCTTTCATTTCTTTAAAGACTTCCGCATCGCCGCCGTTGTCAGGGTGAAGCTCTTTTGCGAGTTTGTGAAACTCTTTTCTTAACTCCTCTGCAGTATTGATATTTTCAAAATAGTTCTTTTTCATGGTTAATATCCTTTCTGCCTTGCGGCCTTTCCGTTTGCTGATGGTTGTATCATATAACACGATATCGGCACACACAAGAGCAAAATTGCACAAATTTAACACGATAGCGTTGTTAAAATTGTATAGCGACATCGTGTTTGATTGGGTTTATACTTATAAGAGACAAAAAAAAGAAAGAAGGTGAAGAAATGCCAGTTACAAAAGCACATATCAGAGCAACAACAAAGTACGAAAATAAAAGCTATGACAAGATATGTATAAGGATTAGGAAAGATGCAGATATCACCCGCGACAAGTTGCAGAAAGCTGCAGACGCGGCAGGGGAGAGTCTTAATAGCTATGTCATGGAAGCAGTGCGGCAGAGGATGAAAAATACAGATAAAGAAGAAATAAAAGCGCGTGAAATCGCAGAAGAAAAGATTTTTGGGGACTTTCTGAGGTGGTATGAAGAGCACAAGAAAGAGATAGAAGAAGGGAAAATAACGGATTATACAGTAAAATAAAAAAGCGGGCTTTCCAGCCCGCTAATCTTTCCTTTTTTCGGGATCAATAAATTTCTACGCCGAGAATATCGGCGGCCTTTTCTACTACCTGCAGGAATTTTTCCCCATCAGATGCGGCCCATTCATTATGGAGACCCGCGAGATCACAAAGACGCTCACAGTCCCACTGATCCCACTCCGTTGAATTTTTGATTCTATCGGTGAGCTGCTCCAGCTCGTCCTCATCCTCAACATATTTCTGAACGTATTCATTCCATTCTCTCATAATGCTTATCCTTTCCGGCCTGTCGGCCTATCCGTTTGCCTTGCTGATGATTGTATGATATAACGCTGTCGTTATGCTGTCAAGCACTTTTTGCGGATTTTTTTTAAAAAGTTTTTGAGCATCCGGAAAAGTCCATAAAATCAACGTTTCTTTGCTTTTCTATATAACTTGATATACTTATCTTATAAGTGCAAAGGCTTTTTTTGTATCTCCTCCATATGATCCGGCGGGGGTCGCATGGCATGGCGGCCCCACAAATCCGGAAAAGAGAGGAGCAGACAAAAGATCACTATATAAGAGTATAAGAGATCAAATCAAAGGTTATCCAGCATGACAGATAAAGACATCAAAAAGACAGAGGAAGAGAGCAAGCTTGATCTGTCTATCTATGATAAAGACAGCAAAGGAAGAGTATACATTCCGGACGATCAGTTTATACTTGACCACTACAAAGAGTTACCGGACGGAACGCATTCTGATAGATATATGGCCTTTAATGGCGGCTACTGCACCCTCGTTAATGCAGAGGATCGCAGAAAGGGCGGTATAGCACGGCAAGAGAAGAAGGCGAAGGAAGAGAGCTTCGCTTCTGCCATTAAGAGGGCTATATACAGCAAAGCACCAGAAAAGACTTGTGATAGTCTAGGATTGCCTAGAGATAGCAGCCTACTAGAGTGCATTATCACTACTCAAAGCCTTTTAGCATCCGATACAAAGGGTAAAGGGAGCACAAAAGCGGCCGAGTTTCTGCGTGATACCATCGGAGAGCAGCCAGTAGCCAAACAAGAGCTTACTGCAGACATCATCACGCCGGAAGAGCGGGCACTTTTAGCTAAGGTAAAGGCTAGATTAGAGGGTAAGACAGAGGATCAGGGCAAAGACACAGAGTAAAACTATTGTGCATTTTGCTACTTAGGTATCAAAAATACCGGGGGTTATACCAGACCGAGTTAGCAAGTTGCACAATAACATAGATATACAAGACTAACCGCAGAGAACCGGAAGGGCCTAGAAACGTTGAAAATAAAGGCTTTTCCGGTTCTTGTTCGTATAAGTTATCTTTTGCGAAGAGTTCTAGCAGGATCATTAGCTAGCTATTCTCCTCTCTCTGTGGTGTCTATCTCTTGTGAGAGAGGGGGGCTATTCTCTCTGCAGTAGATGAGAGACCATCCAGCTATCAGAGACCAGATATCAGAGTAGGGCCACCATCCCCCCTACACCCCGAAGCGCCGTCGCCCTCGCCGTAGGGGTACCCTTCTGCCCCGCAAAATTTTTTTATTTTTCAAATTCATAGATAGGCCATATATCTGATAGCAAGCCATAGATTTCACAAATAGAATGTAGTTGATATTCTTAAATCATGAACGATGAAATGAAGAGCCTGTATAAGGCTGAATTGGACTACTGCATAGAGAACGAGGGGTACTTCGTAGACACGTATGGACACATTGAGAACAAAGACACAGCAGAAGTAATTGTGCCGTTCCGGATGTGGAAAGCGCAGAGAGAGACCCTTCAGAAGTTCCATGATTGCAGAAGAGTAATCGTTCTGAAAGCGAGACAGCTAGGGTTTACGTGGCTTGCATTGCATCATATTGCATGGACACTGCTGCGGCCTACGAAAACAGCAATCGGACTTTCTGAAACAGAGGATAAAGCGAAAGAGCTTGTTCGTAGGCTGGATCAGGTCATATTCCGATATATGCCAGAGCTGATTGCGAAGAAAGGATATATTCCGCAAGGATGGACAGGGCTGTGGTACGAATCTACGGCGCTTACGCTTACGGTTCATCATCCGACAGGAAACGATTCCGTGTTTGAATGTTTCCCATCGTCACCGAACGCCGGACGATCCTTCACAGCAGACGTACTGTTAATGGATGAGTGGGCGTTCCAGCAGTTTGACAGAGACATCTGGGCGGCTATTTATCCTACGATCAACAGACCAAATTCAGGACAAGTCATTGGAATATCGTCCATCAAACGAGGATCGCTGTTCGAGGAACTGTACACGAACGAATCCAACTCATTCGAGAAGATATTCATTCCATGGTACGCCGACCCTCATAGAAACGATGAATGGTATAAGGAGACGCAAGCGAACCTTGCCGATCCGGTACTAATGACTGCGGAGTATCCGGCGACAGTAGAGGAAGCATTAACGGTTCCGGGCGGTGCGTTCTTCCCGGAAGTATCGGACGCATCGTTCAATTCCAATGAACCACTGAAAGGGCCGCTTGTCACATATTTTTCCATGGACTATGGACTGGATATGTTGGCAGGGTACTGGTATAACCGCGATGCTTACGGAAACACGCAGATTGTACGTGAAGAGTGCCATCCAGACATGACGATTGGTGCAGCGGCAGACATGATTCTGTCGATCACAAGAGAACTGCGAGAAAGGGGTCTGATCGGCCCTGTAGAGCAGTTTTTAGCACCACCCGATCTGTGGAACCGTTCGCAGGAAAGTGGCAAATCAAGGGCAATTCTGTTCCAAGAAGCAGGATTGATTCTGACGAAGGTCAACAACGATATTGCCGCTGGCTGTGCGGCGATGAAAGAGATGTTGGTTCATACGGACGGCGCAAAAGGAAAGATCACTGCGCTGAATGGATGTGCTCCGGTCTTGCTTCGGTGTTTAAAGAAGATTCAGCGAGACGAGAACAGGCCGAACATCTATGCGAATAAACCACATGATCTGACACACGCGCCGGACGGTCTGCGGTACTACTGCATTTACTGGACAAATCCGGCGGTTGCATACGACAACAAGAGACGGACGCATTGGCGGCCTGATATGTGGGAAGACTACGAGAATGCCAACGAAGACGACCGGCAAATGCTGATTGAACGTTGGGGAGAACCGGACGATGGCTTCTAATTTTTGGAAAAAGGTAAAGAGAATGGCAAAAACCGTGATTGATCCGGAACCGGAAAATCTCAGAACATGGAAAAAGAGACTGGAAGAAGCAAGGGACTGTTATGGCGATGATAAAAATCGCATGAAAACCTATCAGGCTTATTACGATGGGGACAGAAACGTAGCGCAAGACCCAAATTCAACCTCTTATCCGACAAGAAAAGCGTCCAATGTCCGGAATATTGTCTATGAATTGATTGAATCGCAGGTAGATTCCAGTATTCCGATGCCGAAAGTCCGCGCAATCCATCCGGAAGACGAGGATTTAGCTAAAAAGCTGGAACATTACCTTGAAAACAAGATCAAAACCACGAAATTACCACTTCTGAACGACATGATGGAACGAAATGTTCCAGTTCAGGGCGGCGATTTCTTTCATATCCAGTGGGATGCCAACGCAGGGCTTCATTCTCAGATTGGAGACATCAAAGTAACCGAAATTCACCCGAAAAAGCTGATTCCTCAGCCAGGAATGGTGGAAATCGAAGAGATGGACTACTTCTTTGTGCAGGAATTGTACACGAAGAAGAAGGTCAAAGCGGTTTACGGCGTGTCTGTTGAGGACTGTGGGAATGATTACACCGATATTGCAGGGGATCAGTCCAAAGATGCAGCGAACAACTCCGACATCGTGACCGTAAACACGGCATACTACCACAACGATCATGGCGGCGTTGGAATTTTCGTCTGGTGTGACACGGAAATTCTTCTTGATCTGGAAGATTATGAAGCCAGATATCTTGACCACTGTGCAAAATGCGGTGCGGTGATGCAGAACGGCGTTTGTCCGGAGTGCGGCAGCAAGAAAGCAAAGAAGATGCCGGAAGACTACGAGGAAATGGCAGAAGGAATGGAGATCAAGACTGCCTATCCAATGGCTGACGGCTCCTATTCTCAGAACGTTGATCCATTTACGGAAGAGGAAAGCCCGCAGATGGACGAAAACGGACAGCCAGTTATGGACGAAAACGGACAACCTGTTATGGAAATGCACAAAGTCCGCAGAAAGATTCCGTACTATAAGCCGAACATCTATCCAGTTGTTCTGAGAAAGAACATCACGCAGAACGACAGACTGCTTGGTGGTTCTGATGTAGCAGTAATCATTGACCAGCAGGACACGGTAAAGAAGCTTGGATCAAAGATCAACGAGAAACTGCTGAAAGGTGGATCGTTTGTAACACTGCCACAAGGCGTTGATGTCGAAAAGACAGATCGTGAGCTAAAGATTCTTCGCGTGAAGAATGCCGCAGACAAAGCACTCATTGATGTTATCAATGTGCAGCCGAACGTTCAGAACGATCTTTCCTACGAAGAGACAAACTACAATTGGGCGAAATCAGCACTTGGTATTACAGATTCGTTTCAGGGTAAATTTTCCTCTTCTGAGGTTTCCGGTACTGCGAGACAGTACGCAATCAATCAGGCAGCGGGCCGACTGGAATCAAAGCGAACACTCAAAAACGAAGCATACGCGAAGCTGTACGAGTATATGTTCAAGTTCTGGCTTGCATACAGTGACCAGAGTTCCGCTATCATCTCAACGGATTCCAACGGTGCGGCGAACTATGACGAGATTGACCGTCATGAGTTTTTAAAGATTGACGCGGCAGGAGAGTTCTACTGGGACGATGAGTTCCTGTTTGATACCGATCCCACTTCTACGCTGATGCAGAACAGAGAAGCACTGTGGAACCAGACCGATATGAAATTACAGTCCGGAGCGTTCGGACAGGTTGGCGATCTGGAAACAGCGAGAGCTTACTGGACGATTCAGAAAGCAAATGGCTACCCGAATGCGGCAGTCATTCTGGACATCATCGAACAGCGCATCAAGGAGCAGCAGGAACAGGCAATGCAGATGCAGCAAGCACAGCAGCCTGATGAAGCAATGATGGATTCGGGAGGAACAGCCGATGAAGTGTCCCAAATGTAACACAGAAATGAGCATTCAGAGCAACAATCTGGTAAAGAGAGCAGACGGAACCATTGCTTACAAGATGGTTCTGACGTGCCGTAACAAAAATTGCTCCAATCATGGAGAAGCCGTCCAAACGATCTACGATCCTGTAGAAATCGCTGAGGACGAGTAACCATTTTCTATACATTCGCAGGAACAGCGTAAAAATCCGAAGGAGTACAAATGTTCAATTTCCGAAAGTTCTTCGATGAAGGTGATGGTCTCACTGGTGGCGAAGCAAGCGTAGAAACGACTGGAGCCGCTGAACAGTCAACTGAGGATAATTCTGAGGATGTGCAGGAAGTTTACACGTCTGAGGACAATGACGAAGCCGATTCTTCCGAAGGGGAGAGCGAAGAAGTTGATTCCGCGAATCAGCAGTCGGCTGAGGATAATGCGAAGTATGCCGCCATGAGACGGAAAGCCGAAGCAGAAGCACAGAGAAAGTACGCTTCACAGCAGGCCGAACTTGACCGGCAGTTTGCTTCCATGTTCGGGCAGTACATCAACCCGGAGACCGGCGCACCGATCAGAAGCGCGCGGGACTATTTCAACGCTATGCAGGCGCAGCAGAATCAGCAGACGAGAAGTCAGCTGGAACAGGCTGGCGTTGATCCAAATCTGATCGACAATGCAGTACGTAACAATCCTGCTGTTCAGTACGCAAATGCGGTTATCGAACAGCAGCAGCAGGAACAGGCACAGTCCATGATTTCTGAGGACATCGAAGCAATCCGTGCGATTGATCCTACGATCAAATCCGCGGACGATGTTGCAATGCTGGACACCTACCCTCAGATGATTGAAATGATTCAGCGGTCTGGTGGACGCGTCAGGCTGTCAGAAGCATATAAGCTTGTCAACTTTGATAGGCTTGTTTCCAATCAGCGGCAGGCAGGACAGCAGTCAGCAATCAATCAGGCAAGATCAAAGGGGCACTTGAACGCCGCCGCAGGCGTAAGCGGTCCTGTCGATGGAGAGGATATCCCGACCGGCGAACTTGCGGAATGGAAAGAGTGGTTTCCCGACAAGTCTGCAAAGGAACTCCGTGCCTTGTATAACAAATCGAGAAAAAGGAGTAAGTAATAATGGCGGTAACGATTCGTGACAACGTAAAGAACGGTTCTCTCTGGAACGAGTGGGCGAAGTTCATCAACGCAGCTATCTTTGATGCGGACGCACAGCAGAACGACTACGACAAGCTGCTGAATGCGCTTGCAATCGTAGAATCCTCTAAGAGATTTGCTGAGAAGGCAACGACCATCGGCGGTCTGGGAGACTTCTCCGTAAAGACTGAGGGTGAGAATGCAGCCGTTGACACCTTCGAGGAAGGCTACAGCAAGCTGATTGAGCACATCACGTTCTCTAAGGATTTCACCATTTCTCGCGAGATGAGAGACGACAACCAGATTGCTGAAGCAAAGACGAAGGCAGTCAACATGGTTCAGGCATACAAGAGAACCAGAGCAAAGTTCATTACTCAGGCGCTCACCACTTCTGTCGGCGATACGAAGACCATGACCTTCGGCGGTAAGACCGGAATTGACATTTCCGCGCCGGACGGACTGGCACTGTTCAACACCGCTCACAAGCTCAAGAGTGTTTCCGGAACGACCATTTCCAACCTGTATAAGGACGAGCTTGGAAACAGCACTGCGGTTCTGAACAAGCTTGCGAACAAGATGAGAAACTTCACGGATGATCGTGGTGAAGTTCTTGGCTTTGATGCCGACACTATCATCATTCCCGGCGATGATCCGGAGTATGAGGATTTCGTAAAGAGAGTTATCGGCACTGACGGTGAGGTTGGCTCCAACAACAACGACATCAACACCCAGAGAGGTAAGTGGAAGCTGGTTGTTGATTATCTGTGGACTGGCAACACCGGACATCCGGTTATCCTGATGTCTTCTAAGGCTATGCAGGCTCTCCGCGCTACACGCTTCTACAACAGAACTGATCTGGATGTCCAGAACGATGAGGACGTTCATTCCAGAAACCTGACCTACAACGGTTTCGCAAGATGCTCTGTAGGCTTCACGAACTGGAGACACGTTCTGATGTGCGGTTCCAACGCAGAAGGTGCTACGGCACTTTCCTGATGCTCATGATGAGGGGGCAGGGTTTCCCTGCCCTCTTTTTTTACAAATAGATTGGAGTAGCTATGATTAGAAGTGTAGGAGACATCGTTGAAATTGATGGCAAGAAGTATGAAATTACCTTTGTGAATGGTGAGAACTATTCGTATAAAGACTATCTCGGGCCAAAGGAACCGGAGCCGGAAGCTGACCCGGAGCCGGTAATCGAGGAACCGCCGAAGCGCAGAACCAGAAGGAAATAATATGTCGAACACGGTCATTACATGGAAAGATATTAAATTAGCCGCATTGCAGAAGATGTTCTCTGCAAACGGAACGACAATCCAGTTTGATTCCTCAAACTCTGAATATCTCTATGCAATGCCGAATACCGCCAATGAAGGACTGCAAATGCTGGCGACAGCAGGGAAGTTCTTGCTTGGCGAATATACGATCGTGAACCGGCCCATTGCACCACTGAACGGAACGTTCGACAACATTCAGCTTACTGATGGCGAATATCGTTTTTCTGCGGAAGGTGTGAAGTCCTATTATTTCCGGTTTGAAGGTGTGGGAACCGTCAACATTGTTGTCGGCGATACCACATATAAGACCATCGAGGTCAACTCCAAAGAGAAGTATGCAATGTACAAGGGAAACATTGATAATCCGGACGGAAAGAATGTTGATCTTGTATTTCTTGCGGACTATCCGTGCAACGTAAAAAACATTGCTTTATACGGCGTTCGCTATGCGTCTGATGAAGATGTTGACGACTACGAAGAGTATCTGAAATTCAACATGGACGAACTGGTAGAAGATTTCTATCAGCTTGCCGAAAATCAGATTTATTTTGAGGGAGACGAAGAGCCAAAGTACCTTGCTGCTACCGACTATTATCAGGAAGCAGACAAGACCCTTGTCATTCCTAGAGATAAAGTCGGTTCCTATACGATTTACTACAAGAAATATCCGAAGCAGATCACTTCAACTACGCCGGACGATTATGTAATGCAGATTGATCCGGAAGTGGCAGTTCTTCTGCCTATCTATATGGCATCTGTTCTGTACATGGATGATGATCTTTCTATTGCAACATCCTACCGAAACTATTTTGAGGTTGGATTGAACAGACTGTCACAGAGAGCGGATGTCAGCAAGAAGGAAGAGTTCGTCAGTGAAAGCGGGTGGTGCTGATGGCTGAACAGGCTTCACAAGCTACACAGTTTAATATCCCATCCTCGCCAACGCTGAAGGTCTATAAGAATGATCGCTTTCTTGGCGCAGATTTCACTTCTGATGCGTCTACGGTTGATGAAACAAAGTCCCCGAATACTGTAAACATGATTCGTTCCGTTCCGGGAAAAATCCGAAAAAGAATGGGTTATCACGAGATTGCAGACTATAAGACAAGAATCTGGGGTGTACATCATCTTTCAACAACGGATATTTGGTTGGTTCACGCAGGAGACAAGCTATATAACCTGTCTGCACCGAAGGGCCGTAAGTGGTCGGCAGACGACAAAGAAGTTGTTACAGCAGACACAGAAGAAAACATCATGCTGCTTACCGGAGACTTTGAGGACACCCTGATTTATTCCGGTATGGCGCAGCACCGTTCCGTGTCACTGGAACTGTCACAGAAGCTCATTATTCTGGATGGGAAACAAGCGATCATCTTTGATGGCTTTTCTGTAAAGAGTTTGAGCGATGGGGCTTATATCCCTACACTGCGCATTTCTGAGAATCCGGAAGGCGGCGGCACCGATTACGAAGCACTGAATCTGCTACAGCCAGCTTGGCAGGAATGGTTTATCTGCGATTCTGAGCATAAAAGCACAAGGGAATTTCAGCTTGCATTCGGAACAAGTGATTCTCCACTGGATAGTACGGCAGTCAAAGCATGGCTTTTGAACGGCAACGGCGATTGGGTAGAAAAGCACGAAGGAACGGATTTTTCTGTTGATCGAAGTAAGGGCAAGGTTACGTTTGTTACGGCACCCGGCGAAACACCATTAAAGGGAGAAGATAACGTAAAGATTCAGGCGTACCGAACTGTTAAAGGGTATTCAGACCGCGTGAATCACTGTACGTTTGGAACCTTGTTTGGAGTAAACGGAGCGCAGGACAGACTGTTCATTTCAGGGAATCCGGACAAAGGAGAGAACGAGGACGGCGACCTGTTCACGTATATCTGCTATGACTGGTTTTCGGGGCAGTACGACCCAACCTATTTTGCAGATACGCATTATTCACAGCTCGGGTCTGACAGCACTGCTATCGTCGGATATTCCATCATCAATAACTATCTTGCGGCATTCAAAGGTGGTAACGAACAGTCTCAGGCAGTTCTTATCCGTGAAGGCGACATCACAGACGATGAACCAACGTTCAAGGTAGTAAATACCTTGCAGGGTGTCGGTGCTTGTTCCCCATATAGTTTCGCGTATCTGGAAACAGAACCACTGTTTCTGACAAAGCTTGGAGTGTACGCAATCACGGCACAGGACATTACTGGCGAGAAATACGCACAGAACAGGTCTTATTATCTAGATGGAAAACTGACAGAAGAAGAAAACTTGGAAGAAGCATATGGCTTCACATTCAAGGATTTCTATGTTCTGGCAGTAAACAATCATGTGTATGTTCTGGACGGACAGCAGCCAATGCAGACGGATAAATCAAGGCCGTATGCAACCAGACAGTATGCAGGTTTCTACTGGGACGATGTTCCGGCATCAGTGTTCTTTGAATACGACAATTCGTTGTGCTTTGGTGCAACGGATGGAAAAATCTACGAGTTCTATAAGGAAAAACACGATCTGGAATCCTACAACGATAACGGCAAGGAATACGACGCAATCTGGGAAACTGCGGACATATCCGAACAGCTTTTCTATAAGAACAAGAATTACCGGTACCTTGCCATTCGGTGTATGCCTGAGATTGTTTCTTCTGTAGAAATTTGGGCGCAGCGTAGAGGAATATGGGAGCGAATCAAGGAAGATGCCACTACACTGAAATATTTCAGCTATCAGCATTTAACCTATTCAAAGTTCACATACTCTACGGATTCTACAGCGAAGGTTTCTTCTACGAAGGTGCGTCTGAAAAAGTTGGATCATGTTCGGTTCCGATTTGTGAACAGCCGGATGAATGAGCCGTTTGGCTTGAATGATTTTGCTGTCGAATACACGCAGGGCGGAAACCACAAGTAATGAGGTTTTGACATGGCATTTACCAAAATTACAGACGAGGACAGAAGCGGTAAGGGAAACGTAGGCAGGTCCGATACGCCGCAGCTGTCAACGTATGAAATGCAGACAGTTCTTGATGAACTTGCAAATATGGCAATTGATGGGCTGAACAAGCACATTGATGAAGAGGAAGCCAATACTGGAGCAATCAATGTTGGAGCGACCGTTCCGACAGGCTTTGAAGCGTCCGAGAACGTGCAAAGCGTTCTAAATGCGCTTGCAGCGAAGACAAGGGATGTTTCTGGAGACAGGCATTCTCATTCCAACAAGGATGTGCTGGACAAGATCACCGAAGCGGCTGTTAAGGATTGGGATAATACCGCAACTTTGTTCGCTGCAATCAAGACTATTCAGACAACGCTTGTTGCGTCTACTACGGCACTCCCGACATCAAGCGCAGTTGCGAACTATATCAATAACCTGAACTGGAAAAAGATCATTCTGGACATTGTTTATCCGATTGGTGCGGTCTACTTCACCACATCAACCATTGATCCGTCAGATCAGCTTGGTGGGCAGTGGACGAAGATCGAATTTTCTGGGTCTGTCACAGCATATAAGAGGATTTCATGATGCAGGAAGAAACACTCATCAATGGCACAAAGGTTGGCTTTGAAAAAGGAACAAACCTAGAAGCATCCTACTATATGGCGAAGGCCGCGATGGATCGCATTAAGTTCACAGAATCAAAGATTGTCGGTGCCAACGGTGGAACGATCACGTTTGAAAATGATGCACTTGCTGACGATAACAAGACAGTGATTCCTCAGACAACGGTATACGGAGTTACGCCAACAGACATTACTGTTGATGGAAAGAAAGCGACGATTACGTTCGGACAGTGGAATAAACCGTTTGAATGCAGATTGATGATTATCAAGTAAAGGAGCAGGGATGGCAGACACAATTAAAATATCCGAACTCACAGAGTATACCGGAACTGTGACAGACGCGCTGCTGATTCCACTGGACGATGGCTCCAAAACGTACAAGGTTCAGGTAGGCCATTTTAACGAAGGTGCAGCAGCATCCGCAAAGAACTATGCGGACAAGGCCGCAGGTTCAGCAAGTGCCGCCGCCACAAGCGAATTAAACACAAGACAGGTTGCGCAGGAAATCACAACGAACACTTCTGCTGCAAAGGATGCGGCGAAGGAAGCAGAGGACGCGAAGAACGCAACGGTTCAGCTCAAATCAGATACAGAACGTGCGGCGGCGAGTGTCGGTCAATCTGTTGAAAATGCCGCTTCTTCTGCTGAATCTGCGGCTGATTCTGCTGACGATGCGTCCGATGCGGCACTTCTTGCAAAGTCTTGGGCAATTGGTGGAACCGGAAAACGTGAGGACGAGGACAAAAACAGTGCAAAGTATTGGGCTTCTGTTGCTGGTGCTGCGGCTGGCGGCGGCGTTCTATCATTCAATGGACGATCTGGATTTGTCGCACCGACATCCGGTGATTACACGGCAGCACAAATTACGCGTGGAGATTCAAATGTAGATACGGCATTGACCGCACTGGAAGAGACCGCCGGAGACGCAACGAACGTTCCGATCAAGACGGTTGTGGAAGCCGCAGAGGAATATCCAGAAATTGATTCTGGAGAAACCGCCGGAGTGATTACCGGAAAGGTCAAGAAATATCTGGCATCGCTCAAGAACCTTGTTACTGTAACCGTAAATAATGCGATTAGCGAATTGAAAACGCTCATCGGAAATGTAGATAAGAAAACAGCTGTTCGTCTTGCAACACAATCCCTCACCGCTTCTGGTGGCACTCTTACATGGACGGATGACTCAATTACATCAACATCACTGATTGAGGTTTACGCAACAATTCCGAACATCTCTCCATCAAGCCAGAGTGTAAGTGGAACAACATTGACCGTCACGTTTGATGCACAGAGCGCAGCATTTGATGTTTGTGTAACAGTGAGGAAGTAGTAATGGCAAATGCAAACGTCAACAAGGTTGCATTAAAAGACGGAACTGTTCTGATAGACCTGTCTGGGGATACTGTGACCGCTGCTTCTGTTCTTGCAGGAATTACGGCACACAACAAGAGCGGGGCAAAAATTACCGGAACATTGTTCTCTGAATTTGCAGATGAACTGGAACTAGCGGATTCCATTACAGATTCAAGCGGTAACTCACTTTTGGATAATTCCGGAACAAAAATTACAGGAATCAGGAAATATAAGATGGAGTAACAATGGCTACGTTTTTTAACTGCGAGGGGACTGGAAACAATCCATACGAAGGCGAATATGAAGTAACTCCAAAACTGGAAGATCAGACGCTTTCTACGGCGAACAGAACATTGCGTAGAGATGTGACTATTCATGAAGTCCCGGTCTATCGCGTGACGAATGAAGCTGGTGGGTACACAGTGACAATATGCAAGGAGTAAAAAGATGGCAGAGACAGTAAAAACAAACGGAAAAGTTGTTCTTGGCGATGAGGTCTTGATCGACCTCACAGCCGACACAATCACTCCAGACAAGCTTGCAAGCGGAATTACTGCGCATGATAAATCCGGTGCGGCAATTACAGGAACAAGCACGAAGGATGCTACAACATCGGATGCAACCGCCGGAGCTGCAGAAATTCTGAGTGGAAAGACCGCTTATGTGAAGGGTTCCAAAGTAACCGGAACCATGAAGAATAACGGCGCTGCTACTGGAACCATCAAGACGGTTGCAGGTTCGTATTCTATTCCTGTTGGCTATCATGATGGCTCTGGAAAAGTTACGATTGATGCAACAGAGCAGACGAAGCTTGTTGCAAAGAATATTCGTCAGGGCGTTACGGTCTTGGGTGTAACCGGAACGATGTCCGGAACCGAAGACGCAAAAGCGGAAGCCAAGACAGTGACGCCAAAACTGACACAGCAGGTTATCACTCCTGGAACCGGATATAACTACCTGTCGCAGGTAACAGTTGCAGGCATTCCGGTCGTTAGAACTGATAACGATGCTGGTGGTCAGACAGTAACAATCGGATGAGGTGACGCATGAGCAGAATCAAAGACTATACGGCGGCAACAACAATTGGAGCCACCGAAAAAATGATTCTGGACGGCGATAACGGAACAAAGAGCATCACGGCAGAAAACCTTGCAAAAGCTCTTTTGGGATATTCGTTAAAACGGCTTGCCGCACAATCGCTTACAGCGTCAGGCGGTTCCCTTACGTTTACGGACTCCAGCATTACAACAACATCACTCATTGAAGTGTATGCTACGATCCCGAACATTGCGCCGTCCAACATCACTGCATCAGCAGGAACTTGTACCGTAACATTTGATGCGCAGTCAGCAGCTTTTGATGTGTGCATCACAGTAAGAAATTAAAAAGGAGAAAAGAATGAAAACACTCAAATTCAAGAATGGAAAGACCTTCGATTTTCGCGACACTTCCACTGTAAACACGCTTGTTTATGACTGCACAGCCTTTGCAGACTTGGACTTTATCAAAGCGCAGTTTGAAGTGGAAAACAACCTGATTGGCGGTGAATTTGACGGAGAGCCGATTTCCGAGACCGTCTATACCGGAGCGCAGGTAGAGCTTGACGCAGACGGCAAGATCGTAGCGAGATTTACTACAAGAGCATATACCGCTGATGAGATCAGAGACCAGCGTATCTCAGACCTTGAAGATGCTCTCGCAGATATGATGCAGTAAGGAGGTTTTATATGGCATTTTATCGTTGTGTGGGGGGGGCAGTTTGAAACCAACTCTTGCTGAAGAAAAGTCAACAACCGAAAATAATATTTCATTTAGCAAAATTCCTACTGGACCGTTTTGTATTGTTGTTGGATCGAATGATCCGCGGAATCATCAAAGAGTTGCGTTTTCATCTGTCTCAGGATGTAAATTAACGATATTGTCAACTTGGGCTGACGGATATATCGCCTATTCAGCCCAAAAGGCGACCGGAACAATAACTATTTCAAGTACAAATAGTAGTGATTACGGAGTAAGAGAAATAAAAGCATCACTTATCACTCTTACATAAAGGAGATTAATCATGAGCAAAGCAAAAGCAAGAATTTTCGCAAGATGCATCTATCGTGGTAGCAAGACTATCAACGATATTGACGAGCAGTACAGAGCAGACGTAAGAGAGCAGTACCTTCTTCTGTTCGGAGAGGAGCTTGCATGAGCTTCTATCCGTGTCGTGGGGGGGGTATGAAACCGTTTGATTTTTGTATTGCCGGTACAAGTGGGAGTACGAATACAAATGGAGCTATTTCGGCTATTGCGATCTTTCCTTTTGATTTTATTAAAAGAGTGGAAATTTTTGACCTATTAGGCAATGTTGACAACGGAAAAATAACGATAACAGCATACGGTCTTTCCGAAATTTCGACATCAGATGTTAATAATAAAATTAACACAGCAACAGCAACAAGAACAGATGTATCAAAAGAAAACCCACTTATATTGGATCTATCTAGTGCTCCAAAATATTCGTACATAGCATTATATCTTACCGGAACAAATTGGAATTATGCGCAGAAAGCAATAATGACAATTTATCCAAGATAGGATAAAAATATGTCTTTTTATCCTGCAAAAGGAAGTAATAAAAAATACGTGCTTAATAGGCCATTAAGCGTAATTGGATCTGTTTTTATAGGTAATTCAAATAGCAATCATACGTTTTCAATTGTAAGGACAGACGCGGATTTTATAATCGCTGTGTCTTTTTATAAAAGCGCTGGAGTTTCTTCGGACTATGCCACAAATGGAACCAACGCATGTTTTGGTATGACTGACGAGCTTGGTAGCAGCTTTGGTATGGCTGGATCTTTCGATATAAATGACAAAGTTCTGAACGGTGATGGTCATTGTACTATAACGTGGAGTAGTAGAAATACAGTCAATTACGTTTGCGACGCAGATTTTAATACTGGAATTATAATCCTATTTTGCAAAAATATATAAGGAGGCTTCTATGGCATTTTATCGTTGTGGGGGGGGGCAAGATAAAGAAAGTTACTGTTAATGTAACAAGCACAGACTTTCCCGATTTATTTAAATATATTGACATCAGAGATAGAGCCTATGTTATTGCGTCAGAAGATAAAAAAGTAATTTCTGTCTCTTATGAAATAGTCATTGGAAATAGTACGTATAGTGCTAGCAGTATTGCATTTAGAGAATGTTCTAGCACAAGTAACAAAGCACTTGTCAACAAACCGTCAACAGGTACACTTGATAAAGTATTTAACGGACTGACTATATATATGCATTCAACTGTGGCTGATGGTGATCTGCATTTTGCTAAGTTATCATACACGTATATACAGCTGTGATGTATCTTGGAACATTCGATGCGGTTAAGTACGTCAAAGCCAGAGCTGGAGGAGCCTACAGTGTAGCCGGTAACGTCTCCAACTTTATCTGCTTCTAATGATCCCCCGCATAGCGGGGGATTTATTATGCTCAAAATTTCACAAATAGCTCAAAGTTCCTATGATAAGAGTATAAGGATAACTGCCTGTTCGAGCGGTTATCGGACAGGAGTAAAGATGGATAGACCTATAACGATCACGCCGTCTGAAATGTACGCGGCGATCATGGCAGTGTGCGGAACCATTACTGCCGTAGCCGCCGCAATCGCCGTCATTGCGAAGGTGATAGAACGCATGAGAAAACCAAATAAAACACAAGATGCGCGACTAAACGAACATGAAGAATGGTTGAAAAAGCACGATCAGAAGTTCAAAGAGTATGACAAGTATTTGTCTAACGATCGGGCACGACTGGATCATTTAGAAAAATCAAATGTTGCGTTTTCACGTTATATGCTTGCACTTGGCAATTTCATGATTGGCGCTTCTGACAAGGAAGCACTAAAAGCGGCGATTAACAGATTTCAAGAGTTCATTTTGAACGGAGAGGAGAAGGAGTTATGAGTAATAAAGTGTACGACATTTTGAAATGGATTGCAATCATTGTACTTCCGGCATTGTCTACGCTTGTAGCGTCTGTAGGCCCACTCTGGGGGCTTTCAATGACGGACGAGGTAGCGCAGACCATCACGGCTGTTGGAACGTTTCTTGGGGCAATTCTGATGGTTTCTTCGGTGCAGTACAAGAAGGGATAAATAATGGCATTAAACGGAATTGATATTGCATCGTACCAGAAGGGAATTGACCTTACTGCGGTTCCGTGTGACTTCGTAATCATCAAGGCAACTCAAGGAACAACGTATGTGAATCCAGATTTCAGAAGAGCATACGGACAGGCCCTCAATGCCGGAAAACTCATCGGCGTATACCATTACGCATCATCCGGTGGGGCAGAGAAGGAAGCACAGCACTTTCTTGACACTATCAAGACAGCGGTCGGCAACGCGATTCTCTGCCTTGACTGGGAAAAGGGAGACAACGCCAATTTCCAGAACGTAACCTACGCGCATAAGTTTTTGGAATACATCAAGGCAAAGACCGGAGTAACGCCGTTCATCTACATGAGCAAGTCGGTCTGCCGTGATTTCAACTGGAGTACGGTAGCAAAGACTTATCCACTGTGGGTGGCACAATATGGAAGCAACGCTGCGACAGGGTACAAGGTTTTTCCGTGGACAGATCACGGCGGTTATGGTGCATGGAAAAACTGCACGATTTTCCAGTATTCCGCAAACGGACGACTTGCCGGATGGGGCGACAATCTCGATCTCGACAAGGCTTATCTGACAAAGGATGAGTGGAAGAAGATGGCATCGGTAAAGAAAACAGAAACAACATCGACAGCAGGAACATACAAGGTCGGAACGTATGATCTGACGGACGTGAAGTACGGAGATCGCGGAGAAACAGTCAGGTTCTTGCAGCAGCTTCTCAACGCAGAAGGCTTTCCTTGTACAGCAGACGGAATCTTCGGAACAAAAACAGAACAGGCACTCGCAAACTATGACGTTTCCATTCACAACATCAAGTGTGGCAAGGGAACGTGGGAATCACTCTTAAAGTAAGGAGAATATATGCAGGTTAAAGGATGGGATGGCGTTGGTGGTTCCCCGAACACCACCAAAATGACAGTAGACAAGAAGAACAACAAGGTTTCGTATACTTATACTGGAAACTATAAGAAACACACCAGTTCTTCCTCAGCAAAGAAGAGCACTGGCTCCAGTAAGAAGGCAACATCCAGTACTGGCGGTGCAATCAATAATGGCGCAACTGGTGGAGCATCAGGCGCAGGGTATACAGAAACCAATTCTGGTTATAGTGGCCCTAGTTTAGAGGAAATCTATGAGCAGTATCTTGCCGGAATCCGCGCTCAAGCAGAGGAATCCTATAACCGCAAAATGGAGAACATCAAGAACTCCTACAACTCTGCGAGAAGCAACCTTGACAGCAATCTGAACGAGACGCGGAATCAGCTCACACAGTCCAGAGATTATTCCAACAAGAACATCAATTCTGACGCAGACGATTCATTGAGACAGGCATATGTCAACTCCATGTTGCAGAAGAAGAACCTTCGTCAGAACATGACGGCGCAGGGACTTTCCGGTGGTGCAAACGAATCAACTCTTGCTTCTCTGTCGAACAACTATGGCAACGCAAGAACGGATGTCAACACACAGAGGAACAAGTCACTGTCTGACTTGGAGCAGACATATAACACGAATATGTCTCAGGCACAGCAGCAGTACAATTCCGCACTGTCCAGTCTGGACTTACAGAGAATGCAGCTTGAGAACGCGGCACAGGATGCTCTGGCAAACTATCAGACGCAGTATTCGGATAACATGGCCTACATTGCACCGAGTAATGATGCTTATATTTCTGCGTTGAATGCATTGCAGAACAACCAGTCGGCATTCACATTTGACGCTACGACTGCGAACAATCCGTATACTCTTGCACAGATTCAGCAGGCGCAGTCCGGAGATTCTTCCACTAACTATGCAAAACTGTTACAACAGCAGGCACTCAGTGGAGCAACATCAAACCAGTTGAAGAACATGGCATATATGGCAATTCGGAACGGAGCAAATCCGCAAACGTTAGCACAGACGCTTAACATGATCGGCGCAGCCTAATGGTAATTATGAAGAGGGGGTTCGGCCCCTCTTTTTTTAACAGGAGAAAACATGGCAACAAACAGAGACTTGGCAATGGTAAACGCTGCAATCAGTCAGCAGAACACAATGGCAAAGAGGATTGCAAAGATGCAGACAGGAGCAATGTACGCAAACAATACCGCAGAATCTCTTTTAAAGGGAGCAATGCGCGGTGGTTATATCACAAAGGATGCCTACAATCAGGCGGTAGCAAACATCGGAAACCAGACCGCACAGCAGGCTGTTCCTACCACTACGCAGTCAGCACAGCAGACTGGCGGTGTTACTGCCGATTCGCTGATGCAGGGCTATCAGCAGTGGCTTAATCAGCAGGGACAGCAGGACACCCAGCAGAATCTTTCTTCCGGCGGTGCGGCTGGAACCGGATATCAGCAGTTCTTGCAGCAGAGCGGACAGAATCAGCAGACGATTCCTTCCCTTATGGATTCCGTCAAGAACATGACCAACGAGGATTTGGCAAAGCAGATCAACATTGCCAACATGGTCAAGAACCAGACGGCGCAGACGCAGGACGAGCAGAACAAGAACGTAGCGGATATTCTTGCAAAGCTGAACAACGATTCTTCGATGGCAGATCAGGCACGTCAGCTTCTCAACCAGAGAAACATTGACTACACCAATCAGACCGGAAAGACGGACTATGATGATGCAGTCCAGAGGACGTTACAGGCGGCTATTCCTTCTCTTGCAGACAATCAGGCAGCGACTACCGCAAACGCTCAGAATGGGGCACAGACAGCCGCACAAACCTATTCCAATGAAGACATTGCAAAGATCATGGCTGACGCTGGCGGCGGCGATGCAAATGCCCTGTTACAGCAGTTGAACAGCAATCCGGAACTGGCACAGCAGGCTCAGGCGATGCTTGCACAGCGGGATCAGGATTATGCAAAGTTGCAGTCTCAGCAGACAGGACAGAATAGCCAGACATATACGAACGAACAAATTGCGCAGGCCATTTCTCAGGCAAGCGGCAGAGATACCAACGAAGTATTACAGCAGTTGAACAATAATCCTACACTTGTTCAGCAGGCACAGCAATTACTTACGCAGAGAGATCGTGACTACGCTTCATTAAAAAAATCTGAGACCGACAGTGTAGCGGTGGCGCAGTCGGTCAATCAGCCCACAGCCGCAAACACCAAACAGGTAAGTAAGGCAAAGTCTGCTTATCGGCAAGCACAGTCTGCCACCCAGACGGCAAAGAAACAGCTCGATGCAGCTCAGAAGAAGTTAGACCAGAGAGACAAGAAGCTGCAGTCGTTACAGAACAGTCTTGCAAAGGCAAAGGCAGCGGCGAAGAAGTCTGGACATTACGAACAGGTCAATGCCATTCAGCAGCAGATCAGAGGAATGCAGGACACTTCAGCGGATAACAAGGCGTTCCAGAAAGCAACAGACGCTTACAACAAGGCAAGACGTAATGAACAGGCGGCACGGCTGAAATGGGCGAATCAGGCCATTGAGAATCCGGTGGCAAAGAACGGAAATGAGTTGAAAGTTACTGCTAAACCGGACGAAGATCAAACTCTTGCTACCGCGCAGAACCTTGTTACCGCCGCGCAGAACGGAAAGCTCACGAAAGATCAGAAGAGCGAAGCCAAAACCATTGCGGACTACTATGCCGGAAAGATCAGAAAAGCAACGCTGAATGGTCAGAGCGTGTCTGACGATGAAATGAACGCCTATACGGCACTTAAAAATGCCACATCTGCCGGAGCATCGTTCATGAGCGGCCTTGCTGATGCTTTTTCTACAACAAAGAAGGTTGCGCAGGGTGTCGGAAACGCCATTGGAAAGCTGACTGGAGAGGACAACGCCGGAGACCAGCTTAAACAGCAGTTACAGACCACTCAGCAGGCAACGAAGAATCAGCACGGCGTTGCGAACGTAGCCGGAACAATGGCAGGAAAAGGGGCGCAGTATGCCATGTTCAATCAGCTTGCAGGAGCGGCAGGAGTAACACCAGCCATTGAGAACACGCTGAACTCCAAGCTTGGACTGAACGCGGCAAATGTGGCGAGTACCGCGAAGGGAGTTGCCGGAAAGAAGCTTACAGAACAGCTTGCGGATGTCATTGTTGGACAGGCGGCAGACACGGCCTTTGATACGATTCCGACCATTATGGATAACGTGGCGGCAGGAAAGTATAACGGAAACACCAAACAGCTTGCCAATGATGTTGCCGATAACCAGATGAACAATCTTGCAATGAACATGGGAATGAACACTTTGCAGAGTGGTGTGATTCCCTCTATTGCTGATGCCATCAAGAACGTTCTTGGTAAGGGGAAGACCGCCGAAGATGCTGTCTCCAACATTGCGAAGAATGCTGCCTACACCAATGATTCCAACCGTGCGCCGCTGAACTACCAGAGCAGTGAAGATGCGCAGCAGGAAGCACAGAGAATGCTTGCTGACGAATTAGCACGGCAGAAAACTGCTGTTCAGTCTCCGGAAGATGCCGACAAGGAAGCCGCCGACCTTCTCCGTCAGTACACGAATGACACGCATAACAAAGAGAATGTTCAGCGTGGAGGGAACAGTTTTGTTGATAAGGCAAAAAGTGTTCAGTATCCAGACGAACAGGCCGGTTCCATTGTTTCTGCTGCGAAGCAGAATCAGTGGGAAGCCGGAATGAAGAATCTGGAACGTGATGTGAACAACATTGCCACGCAGAACGACAGACCGATTGAAGAGGGAGTGACTTCCCTTTCAAACATCAAGAACACGATTGATAAGATGAAGCAGGTTCGCCCCGATCTTTCGGACGATCTGGACGACATTGCGCGGCGTATTGCTCCGGAAAACAGTGATTATCTTACAGGTTCCGTATCAGATACCGCAGAGCAGACAGCGAGAGAGTACGGAAATATCTATGAGGGTGTCGGCAAGTCCGACAGCAAGGCAACAAGCCAGTACAAGCTTGGCGAGTACAAGGGGAAAGCAATAGACCCTGATATGTCGATTGCCAGCTTGCAGAAAAATATCTCGAAGTTTGAGGACAAGTATGGCGCGGATGATAAGACAGTCCAGACGCTTTTGAACAAGGCAAAACGCGCCGTGAATGACATTGATGATGCAGTCGGTAACGGCAAGGTTGGCGTTGCAGAGGATGCGCTGGACAGCTACCAGTCTGCGCAGAATGTGGCAGAAGAAGAGATCAATCCGAGTGATGCCGTAAGCCGCATGGAAGAACGCATGGACAAGCGCACGAGCAAGACGGACGATGAAGGTTATATTGGTAGAGGATATACCAATACCATCAAAAACTCAAAACTTGCTACAGATGAGCAGTACATGAAGGGGCTGGACGAGCAGACAAAGCACTTTACCGTGTCCGAAAAGGAATCTTTTGAGAACGGCAAGGCGGCGTATAATCGTGATCCAGAAGCTTTCGTCAAGAAATACTCTGCATCTATGGAGAAGGATCAGCTTCGGAATATTGGTTCTTCTGACATTGATGCAATGCACATTGCATACGGCAAGCTGAATCAGGTCGCAAAGGATGCAACCGATCCGGTAGAAGCGGAGAGTTTGCGCCGTCAGGCATCCAACATCGCAAGAAATCTGACAGACGCGCAGCATTACAATGCGCAGACACTACAGGCAAACGCAAAGTGGCGAGGTACTTCTGACGGAGCAATCATGTCCGCTGATGGTACTGTACAGCGAATGATTGACGAATCACTTACTCCTAGACAGCACAACCAGATTGACGATGCGTCACAGAAGATTTCTGAAATGCTCAAGAACATGCTGGACGGTAAGATGGAAACTACCGCCGACAACCAGCTTGCATGGCAGGAAGTCAAGAAAGCACTGGACGGCTATTCTCAGCTTAAAGGGAAGTTCACGGACAAGCAGATTCAGAACCTTACCGATTCCGTGCTGAAAAACAAGGACTGGAATGGTGTACAGAACCTTCTGAAAATGAAAATGACCGGCTATAGCGGTATTTCTACGGATGCCATTGACAAGGTAACTAATCTGTTCGATGAAGCACAGAAGTACAACTACGGTTCCAGAAAGTACATGGATTTGGAGGAGGAAGCCTATAAGGTTCTGGCAAAAGACATCCAGTCTCAGCCCGGATTCAAGGGTGCTTCGTTTGGTCAGAAGGTAGATTCCATCCGTTATCTCATGATGCTCGGTAATCCGAAAACCACGATAAAGAACGAAGCGGGAAACTGGCTTTGGGGAAAAGTTACTGGCATCAAAGACAATGTTGCTGCTGTCATTGAAAAAGCAGCAGACAGGGCAATCAAGGCAAACGGAGACCTTCGCACGAAAACCGTACTTAACCCTCTTAGTGAGAACGACAAAAGTCTCATTTCTGCGGCACGAGAGTATGGAGAAGAGAACGCCGCAAGAGCACTTAGCGGAAACAAATATACAAATCCTAGTGTATCACTGGAACGTTCTATTTCTACGTTTGGAAATGATCCATTCGGGCGGCTTGCGCAAGGACTTTCCGATAAGGTTTCGGACATTCTTGATAATGCCGACCAGCGCGCAATGATGGACAAGTATCAGGACGCTCTTGCTCGTTTCGTAAAGGCAAACGGAAAGGATGTTTCCATCTTCTCAGACGGTTCTCAGGAAGCGAAAGACTTCTTGGAACAGGCAAGTGATTATGCCGTACATCAGGCAGAAGAAGCTGCTTTTCATCAGAGCGATGATTTTTCAAACTACTTATCTAAAATGATAAACGGCTTGAAGGGCAGCAATCAAAAATTGGCCAGAGGGGTTGGAACTGTTGCGGACGCGGTAATTCCGTTCAAAAAGACACCAGCAAACGTTCTCCGGTCGTGCTGGGAATACAGTCCTCTTGAGTATACAAGCGCTTTCTTAGAAACAACGAAACTTGTTCGCGGAGAGATTTCATCCACAAAATACATTGACGACATTGCAAAGGCTACAACCGGAACCGGAATGTATGTTCTCGGTGGCCTGCTTGCAAATTGGGGCATCATCCGCATTGGCTCCAACAAAGGGACAAAAGAGCAGAATACCGATACAAGAACCGGAGTACAGAACGGTGCATTGTATATCGGAAATCACAGCATTGATCTTTCCGATCTTGCTCCTGCGGCTTATCCGCTTATTGCTGGTGCAACATTCCAAGAATCTTTCAAAAACGAAAAAGATTTTTGGACTGCATTAACAAATGCTCTTACTAGCTCTGCGTCCAGTCTTATTGATACGACTATGTTGATGGGTATCAACGACATTCTGGAATCCGTAAAGTATGGGGACAGAAGTGAGAGTGGAATTGCTTCTGTTGGAAAATCCGTTGCAGAAAGTTATGTCGGGCAGTTTCTTCCTACAGCCGGAAGAGCGTTCAATTCAACAGTTGATGATACACAGAGGAGCACGTATTCCAGTAAGACCGGAGTAGGAAAAGAGGTTGAAAGCACTGCAAAGTATCTGGAAACGAAGATTCCTGGATTGCAGCAGGTTGGTGAATGGGCGGACAAGAAGAACATTCCGGTTCTGAAAAATCTGAAACTGCAACCGGCGATTGATGCGTGGGGCAACGAGAAGAAACAGAATAGTGTCGGAGTAAATGTGTATACGGACAACAAGGCTGCAAATTTTGCAGGAAGAGCCGTTGCAAACTTCCTTACGCCAGCAAAAGCATCCGCAGATGCATCTCTCCCGATTGACAACAAGATCAGGGAGTTGAAAGAACGACTTGTCTCCAACGGCGAAATGTCCGCAGAAGATGCAGACGACCTGTTCCCATACACTCCTCAGTCCGAAGCAAAGATTGACGGAACGAAACTGTCCGAGAGTGACTGGACACAGTACCAGAAGGACAAAGGTTCCCTCAGTAAAGACCTTGCAGAAGAACTTCTCACAAGTGGCAAGTATGATGATTTGAGTGATACCGACAAGGCCGAAATTCTTCAAAAGTGCTATAAGTTTGCGAAAACTAATACAGCGAAAGACTACGGCGGCAATGTCTCTTCTGAGAATCAGAAGTTGCTGGATGCTTATACGAGCGGCGGTGTCAGTGGAGTAATTGACACGATGATTTCCAAAAATGAGAAGAGTTCGTTTGAATCTGCCGTCCGAAACAGCAACAGTGATGGCAAGGCAACTATCGACAATGTGGTTGATTACCTGAACGCTCTGGACAAGCAGGATTCTTCTAAAGCAAAGGAATTGGCTAAACAAGCATCAGAGTATCAGAAGGGAGACTACACCAAAGAAAACGGTCAGTGGGTGTATAAGAACAACAACACCACTAAGACCGGAACCGGAGAAAAAGTCACAATTCCGGGGCCTGACGATGTTGGATTGCCGAAAGCTACGACATCTACTAACGAGAACACAACAAGTACGCAGACAACATCACAACCAAGTTGGGCGTCAAAAGACACTAGCGAGTACACAAAGCTCCATGCTGAAGAGTGGGCCAAGTATTCGCCAACATCAACAGTGGGTGAATCTGGAGAGGATTATTCCAGTAGTGCACGGTATCAGCGAGTATCACAGCTTAAAAACGTGAGTGGCGTTGAAACGAACGGAGTAGGCTATGAAAAAGCGTACAAGCAGATTGATTCAGACGGTAACGGCAGTTTGAAGAAGTCCGAGATCACAAGTTGGATCGACAACATGGCTGCGCAGAACGGATGGGATCAGAAAACCAAGCGAAGCGTGTATGCTGCGTTTGCACCGAAGAATTACAAGAACCCTTATTAAAACGAACACCCTACCGGAGAAATCCAGTAGGGTGTTTTCTTATTTCTTTTTGATTGCCTGAATAATCATTACAGCTCCATACACTGCAAACATTGTGTATGCAAGTGTAATGCTTCCAGAATCAATCTTTTGAAGGATAAGGCACAAAATTGCGTAAGCGCCACAAACAATATAACGAATGCCTTTTTTACTTGCTGTGATTTTTTCACATATAGAAATGACATACATACTTAAAATAGCAGGGAGAATGATGTGTATTGAACCAATACAGCAGTATATGATCCACTGCATAATTATTCTCAATATTCCATTCAAAGAAATAAGCCAGTTATAAATAAGTACGAGCACAACAGAAACAAGGCCAAGAATAATTGATGCAATTGTTGAAAGAATACACAGTACAACCCATGACAAAAAGCGTTTCATTTTTTCCCTCACACAGTATATTCGTCTTTTCCGTCTGCAACAGCCTTATAGCATGAATCAATAGCGGCGCGGAAATTCTTCATGTCAGGTTGAATCATGTTCGGCTGACGGATGTTGTTTGTCGATTCAGCAACAGTGTACTTCGAGTAGATCAGTTCCGCAACATCTATTCTCTCTTTGATTGGCAAGTGATTGAGTGCACACATTTCATCTACTTGACCATTCCATGATGATCCGGTTCCACCAAACAGGCAGAATGCAAGACGGCGTATTTCTGAATCTGGTGCAACATTTGAGAAGTACTGAACAACCGCTTCGCGCAGTTCTTGCGTGGAAGTTTTTGTTGTCTTTTCTGCAAATGAATCCGGATGCAGATATTCCAGATAATACCGCAGAGGATTTACACCGCAGACATCCAGCCATTCCACGACATCCTCAAAAGGTGGATTTGCCGTTCCATACTCCCATGACTGAATCGTAGAAACGGAATGGTGTAAAGATTTTGCCAAGCTTCGCTGACTGATTCCGGCAGAAATCCTCGAATCGTGCAAAATCCCTATCAAAGCATCAGAAACCATCCTGCTCATAGAAAAAATCCCCCTTACGTGATTTACAACACGATATTCCGTGTCACTGTTCAAGATTTCTGCACACGACTAATGCAGTCAGAATCCTAAAATTACGGTAAAGGAGTTGGGAAAAATGGCTAGAAACGATATGTATTATCCCCCATATTACGCTTCGATGCAGCGTCCGATCAGTCTGCTACATTGTTCCGGAGCGAACGGAGCAGAAGAAACAAAGTTACCGCCGGAATCAACAGCGGCAGTCTTTGACGATCAGACCGATCGGGTCTACATCATTACCAATGAGGGGGATTTCTCAGGCAAATCAAGAATAAAATACACGTTTGATCTTGTCAAAATTCCCACTCCTAATGATTCGATAACAAGAGCAGAGTTCGATGAACTCAGAAAGGCAATGGAGAATGTCCAGCACACTATTTCCGAACAACTCAAATCAGCCGGACTTGCAGGAAGCGATGAAGCAGGCACAGAAGATGGCAAACAATCCGAACACACTACAGCAAGTTCTCCAAATGGTCGGAAACGAGTCTCCTAAAGATTTATTCTATGCCAAGTGCAAAGAAATGAACATCAACCCGAACACAATCTTGTCATTTCTTAACATGAAATAACCCGATCAGGTTATACATAAACGGTCATATCGGCCAAGATTCCATAGAGGAGGTAACTTATGGATGGAACAATGTCCCCGGCTGATATGGCAGCTGTTATGGGGAACGAAACAAATGGTTGCGGCGGCGGTATGTGGATTTTCGCACTGCTGATTTTGCTTGCAATCGGTGGCAATGGTGGTCTTTTCGGCGGTGGAAGCGGTGGAAACGGAAGAAACGCAACCGTAGGAGACATCCAGAGATCGACCGATTTTGCGGCACTTGAGCGGCAGAACAACGAGACCGTAGCAGCAGTCCGTCAGGGAGTGTACGACACGACCGGAGCGGTAAAGGATGCTAACTACAACACGCTTGGAGAGATTCGCGATCTTGAGACGGCGGTAAACACTGGATTTACCAATCAGCAGAAGTGTTGCTGCGAAACGCAGAGAGCGATTGACAGTGTGAAGTATGAGGGTGCGATCAATACTGCTTCGATCAATCAGAACACGACTGCTCAGGTACAGAAGGTACTGGATGCCATTGCTGGAAACAGAATGGCAGATATGCAGAACCAGATCAATCAGTTGCAGCTTCAGGCGGCAATGTGTGGGATTCCGAGAACGAATCCGTATGCGTATGGGGTATACCCTTATAACGTGTCTCCCTGCTGTGGCGCTCAGTACAACTAATCACAAGCCCTGCCGCTTCGGCGGCGGGGTGTTTTCAAAAGGAGAAAAACTATGGCAAATTGTAACTGCCTTAAAAATCCACACTACAAATCGAGTGCACAGTTCTACAACGCCGTCTCCCAGACAATCGGAGCAGCCGCAGAACCTTTGTCCTTGCTTGGAACAGAAGTTACCGATACCGGAGCTTCTGTCAATGTCCTTCCTCTCGCAATCCAGATTGAACATGGCGGACTGTACCAGATTGAGATTGCCGTTGATATCACAGCAACAGCGGCTGGAGCTGTCACGCTTGCGCTGGCGAAGAATGGAACGGTTTTACCGGAAACGAAGAGAACAGAGAATGTTGTGGTAGGAGATTCCATCATTGAAACAGGCACAGTCAGATATCTGGCTACGTGCTGCTGTCAGGAGCCTACGCAGATTCAGGTTCTTATCAACGGCGACGGAACCGCAGCAGGAGCCGTCAGCCTTATTTCCGGATGCATCGTAAAGCTGGCATAAGGGGGATCGTATGAAGCAGATTGAACGATTCATGGAACAGATCACTGACGAACTGGACGATACGAAAGACTATGCGAAGTGGGCAGCAGAGATCAAAGAGAAGTGGCCGGATGTCGCAGAAACTTTGTACACGATCAGCACTCAGGAATACAAGCACGCTACGATGCTGCACGAAGCTGTAGTGAAGATCAAAGAGCGCAGATCATCCGAAGGATCATTACCAGACGGAGCGGCGCAGTTCTGCGAGTACATGAACGAGAAGCACATTGACATGATGGCTGACGCAAAAGCCTATCAGGATATTTATAAGGAGATGTAACCATGATTATCATCAGCGAAAGTAATACGTTACCGGAGATAGTATCAGACAGCGAATTTTTGTCTGCTTGTTCCAATATAGACCTTACGGAACTGCTTGAAATCATGGACGATCTGATGCAAGATATGGCTATTCTTTACCCGAAAAAATACAGGAAAATTTTGAGGGAAATTTTAAAGCTGAAAAAATAGTGGACACGAAGTGGACACGAAACTTGCAAGAATCCTTTAAAATAGGGCTTTTTTAAGCCTTTAATGCAGGTTCGATTCCTGTCAGCCGCAGTTTTTGCAAAACCTTGTATTCTCAACGAAAAGTGCTACAAACGTTGAAAATACAAGGTTTTCTTAGTTCAAATCTGAAACTTTTTGTTTCACCGTTGAAACAAAAAATACCAATTTTTTCAAAAAAAGTGGACACGGAGTGGACACGAAATCTCAAAAAAAATTACTCCATAATGTCATTAAATTGGCTAATAATTCGTTTGGTCTCTTCTTCGCTCTGATCCTGCAACGTGTGGGTGTAAATATTCCTCAGTGTGCTGTTTGTTGAATGTCCGGATCGTTGCATGATGTAGACATCCGGAACCTTCATTCCGTGCAGGTAGGAGCAGCAGAAGTGCCGGAGGTCATGGAACCGGAAATGCCCAATGCCGTTATTCTTTAGAAACGTTCTGAATGCGTATGACAGGCGGTTTGGGTCGTATTTGGTAACGTATCCCTGTTTCTTAATCAGTTCTGTAACATAGTCTGGCATTGTAACGTATCGGTCTGACGAGAACGTTTTGGGCGGCTTTACTACCCACTTGCGATTATCGTCAAGAACTATGTCTTTACAGACGTGCACTACATTTCCATCAATATCATCCATTGTCAGGGCGCAAATTTCTCCGCGGCGAAGTGGGCCGAAGGCAGCGAGAAGAACAGGAACTTCCAACTCTGTCCCCGCTGCTAGTTCAACAACACGCCTTACGGTTGTTTCGTCCGGAATGTTCATCGGACTTCTTTCCTTTTGAGGGAGACGCGGCGATGTTAGCCGGATTCGGTTGTAATCAAGAATGACCGTGATGAATCCTAGATAATTCTGAACCGACTTAGGCTTCATCTTTCTCTTTACAAGGCCGTCTACAATTCTTTGTAGGTGATCCGTTGTCAGATCGTGTATGTTTGCGTTCATAAGCCACGGAAAGTACTTTGTAAGGCATTTCTGCGCAGACTTGTATGTTCTTACCGTTGCAGGGCTTAAAACGGCTTCTCGGGCAGTTAAGAACGCTTCTGCGGCATCTGCGAACGTTCTTTCACTTAGCTTTTCTGTTCCAGACGGATGATCCAATATATACTGCTGTGCTTCTCGTTCGACTTCTTTTTTGCTTGATCCAGTGAATGACTTCCTGATTGGCTTTCCAGATGCGGTTTTGACGAAAACTCTTATTCGGTAGTTTCCTGATGGTAATTTTGTTGCTTTCATGGTAATATATTCCTATCCTTTCACTTTGTTGGTTGTGTGAGGTTTTGCTGATGCGTTCGGGGTTGCCGCTCCGGACGCTTTTCTTTTTGTTTGCAGTTGCTACAATATAGATAAGTTCACTTTCCCCGTTTTCACCTTTCTTTCTGAAACCGTCACGGCTGCCCCCGTGGCGGTTTTAATCATAATCATTGACTTTTCTTGTTAAAGTCTTCATCGCACCCCATGATTTCCCGAACCATCGCCTTCTTGAGGTCGGACAGTTCTTCATATCTATGGTAGAAACGCTCAATCTGAACGCTTCTTGCGTCTTCGTCTTCCCATCCCATGAGATAGGCTGGGGTTGTGTCCAATGCTTTTGCAATAGCTTCTATCTTAGAAGAAGTAATATTGATGTCTCCTCTTTCGATTCTGGCAATCATGCTTCTGTTAGAATATCCGGTTCTTTTCTTTAGTTCTTCTTGTGACAATCCAAGCTCTTCGCGTTTGCTCTTTATTCTGTTTCCAATATCAACAAGCGTTTCACTCCTCATATCTCTACCTCTTTCCTTATATATAGATAATAAAACGATATGAAAAAAAATGCAACAAAGTGAGAAAAAACTGTTGTATATTGGTAACACAAGTGGTATAACAGAATCATCGTTACAGACAGTAACGCAGGAAGGAGGACCTACTTGGTAAACATTGAAGCGCTAATCAAAAAGATAGATGATAGCGGAATGACAAACGCTTTCATCTGTAAGAAGGCTGATATAGATACAAGAACCTTCTATAACAGACTTCATAGGAAGGGAGACTTCCGAGCAGAGGAAATCATGAATCTCTGCAATGTGTTGCATCTTTCAAAAAAAGAGAGAGATGAAATTTTTTTTGTCAAAAACGTTACTAACAGTAACGCAGCGAAGGAGCCGACATGAGAAAGCACGAAGCGACCTTCTCAGACATCATCAAGGGACGGTGTTCAATCGCCGGTATGAACCTTGACGAGCTGGAGAAGAAAACCGGAATCCCACACGCGACTATGTACCGCCGGATGAAGGACGGCAACTGGACAAGGGAACAGGTAAAGAGCATGAACCGCTTTCTTCATTTTGAAGAAGCGGACATGAAGGCCTTTTTAGAAAGGGGGTGAACAAGATGAAGGGAATGGTGAACGATCTGCTGTGTGCCGCATGGATGGCATCAATCTTTATCGGTTTTCTGCTCCACGGATGCGGAATGTACGGAGCACTCGTAGCGGATGTAGCAATCGGAACTGCCTGTTTGATCGCAGGCATGAAAAAAGAGAGCCGCCGCTGACACGACAAGCTCTCAAAAACAAAAAACCATATCTGGGATAAAAGGAGGATAACACGAAATGGATGAACTTACAAGAGAAGCTGAAAAAATGATAACGACGTATGAGGTGAAAACGCCGTTTGCCCTGATGGACTGGGATGTTGAAAGCACGGCCAAGGATGTCAGACGCCTTTTAAGGAAGGTCAAGGGTGCTGTCAAGGTCGAAGTCAGCGTGGACGAACAGAACCGCGTCGGCATCACCTACACCATGAGCGATGGAAAGGTAACAAGGTTCTGGACGGAGGACTTGAAGGATGAAGATAACCAGTAATCCGGAGCAGGACGCAGAAACGTGGTATGAGGAGCAGACAGCCCCTCACAGAGACCCCGAAGAAGTATGGGGAGAAATGGCAGACCTTTGGGAGGATGAATAATGCAGAGTAGATTAAGCAAGAACAAACAGGGATACGGGTATGAGTACACCGACCTTGCGCAGATTAACAAGCTGATCGAGGAAAACGGGCAGAGTTACTACCAGTACATCGACAGCGTTGACGGCACAGACCACATCATGACCGTCAAGGTCGATGAAGAGGGCAAAGAAAGCGCACCCATCCGTGGATGCAAGGTTCTTGAAAACGGAGCACTGTCCGGGAACAAGGTCAATCCGGTACAGCAGTACGGATCAGCACTGACATACGCCCGCCGCTACTCTCTACTGATGGCCTACGGACTAGCCACCACGGACGACGATGCGGAATCCCTTACGGTTGGGCCGAAGGAAGAGGATCACAGCGATGAGTTGTGTGGATCGACAGAATTGGCAGTCCTTGAAGCCATGGCCCAAAAGGCCTTTGAGGTAGAGGACGTATCTACGGTCTTTAAGTACTGGCCTAAAGTAACCAAAGGCCAGTACGCCGCAGCTATGGAAGAGATCAAGAAGAGGACTGGAAAGGCTGAGAAGTGATTGAGACAGTCGGGACGATCAAAGACATAAGGCAGACGTTTCCGGAGCGGAAAACCGTCTTGACCTTAGAGGTTGAGACGGCCCCCGCGAAGGTCGAAGAGTTGAAAGACAAGCTCTTGTCCATTGTCCTGAAGCCGTACCGGAAGAAGCGGACGCTGAATGCGAACGATTACTACTGGGTCTTGTGTACGAAGATCGCAGCAATCCAGAAGGTCAGCAAGACAGAGATGCACAACATCCTACTTGCTGAGTACGGGGCCGAGAAGGTCACAGATGGGGCTTTTGAGTGGGCCGTGAAATCGCCTACGTTCGACTGGACAAAGAGCACCACAGAGCATTACAGACCGTCAGGAAGGACAGTCAAGACGGACAGCGGAGAACTTCCTTTGTATTGGGTAATACGAGGATCACACACCTACGACACCGAAGAAATGTCTAGGCTGATAGACGGCACGGTATACGAAGCAAAGGAGCGTGGAATAGAAACGCTCACTCCGGACGAAATAGCAAAAATGAAAGCGGCATGGCAAGGATATGAGAGCAGTAAGAATTGAAATTCCGGGCGTTCCGGTCGGCAAGGCAAGACCGAGATTTACCAAATCCGGAAGGTGCTACAACACGAAGAAAACGACCGAATATGAACGCAGTATTGCAATCGGTTTTCTTCATTCAGGAGAGAAATCCTTTCCTGCAAACACGCCGCTCATAATTGATATTATCGCAGAAATGCCGATACCAAAATCAACGCCGAAATACAAATTAAAGCGGATGATCGAAGAGGAAACACCACACCTTAAAAAGCCAGATTTAGACAATATCGTCAAGGCTGTTTTGGACGGATTAAACGGAATTGCGTTTCCAGACGATAACCAGATTTACAGAATTTCAGCTTTCAAAAAGTACTCAGAAAATCCTAAAACGGTGATCGTAATCACAGAGAGGAAAAGCGATGGAAAGGACAGAAAGCCAGAATCAAAAAATCCTTAAATGGATGAAAGAAAAGGGCAGCATTTCGCCGCAAGAAGCTATGTCTTTCGGCTGCATGAGACTTGCGGCAAGAATCAACGATCTGCGGAGAAATGGGAACACGATCATTTCTGACAGACTGGAATACATCGACAACGATGGGCGGCGCGTCAGCTACGCGAGTTACAGATTGGGGCAGCAGGAATGTGCGAAGGAAACTATATCAAGCTAAACCGCAAGATTGCGGACTGGGAATGGTATGACGATCCCGCAACGAAGATCGTTTTTCTGCACTTCCTTCTTACCGCCAACTGGCAGGACAAAAGCTGGCATGGCATCGAAATTAAGCGCGGAGAAACGCTTGAATCGCTTTCATCAATAGCCGAACGGAACGGACTGACAATACGCAATGTTCGCACAGCAATAAGTCACTTAATCGACACAAAAAGTGTCACGGTTCGGACAGCCGGAAAATACAGTATTTACAGTATTTGTGAGTACGAAAAATATCAAGGCCGACAAGGAGATCGACACGAAGGTGACACGAAGGTGACACAGAAGCGACATGAAGGTGACACGAAGGTGACACCACCTAAAGAAAGAAAAGAAAGAGAAGAAGGTAAGAAAGAAAAAGTATTAAGAGAACCTAAAGGTTCTCTTTCCCAGAGCGATCAGAAAATCGCTCATGGGAAGGAGCCAGAAGCAGCCGTTGAAGCGATCCCTCTTACGGATGGCACAGAGTGGAGACCTACCGTCCCAGAGTATGACGAGTACTGCAAGCTTTTTCCAGCGGTGGACATCACAGACGCTTTTAGACGGATGAGAGCGTGGAGTATTGGCAATCCTACAAAGCGCAAAACCAAGATGGGAGTAAAGCGGTTTGTCAATACTTGGCTGAGCAAGCAACAGGATAACAGCAGAGGGCCAACAAGAAGCAGTGGATCGGCATACATGGACGCGATTAAGAACAGGATCAGTGATGTAGACGACTGGCTAGCAAAGAAAGAAGGGCAAAGCAATGACAGCACAGGAATTTTCGATTTTGGTCAAGGGAATGAAAGCGGTGTATGCAGACCCGAAATTCATTTCGGATGATTACGCGAGAAACGTTTGGTTTTCACTGCTGAAAGACATTCCGTATGAGGCAGCAAACAAAGCAATCACGGACATCATCCGGACATCACCTTATCCGCCTACGGTGGCAGACATTACAAAGCGAGTACACCAGAGAGCCGCAGAAGAGGGCATGAGTGAGCTTGAAGCATGGAGCCGTGTGAGGATCGCTATCCGGAACAGCAGCTACAACGCAGAACGCGAGTTCGCGAGACTTCCGCGGCCGATCCAGAAGGCAATCGGCACGGCGGCAAACCTGAAAGAGCTTGCGGCAATGGATGAAGAGACTGTAGAGAGCGTACAGCAGTCGCATTTCGTCCGGACATACAGGGCAGTGATGGAGCAGCAGAAGCAGGAAGAGTGCGCAGAACTGCCGACCTTTTTGCAGAAGCGTCGCGAAGAGCTTACCGGAGCACGGCAGCAGGAAATCGAAGCGAAAGCAGAAAAAGCCGACACAATCGAGCACGATGAGCCGGAAAAAGACGCGGTTGATCTGGAAAAGGTCGAGAAAAAGATCGAAGAAATGTGGCTTGGCAACGTAGAGGGTGAATCATGACAGACGAGGAAATCTTAGGCACTTGCCGGAAGTGCAAAATATCCTGCTATGACTGCCCCTTATCGGTCGAGGACTACGACAGGGCACAAGACCTGAGAGAGGTCAAGATCACAAGCGATATGGGCAAGGCTGAGCGGACTAAGGCGATGAAGCATGACCAGTACCTAAAGCACCGAGAGGAGCAAAGAGACCGTGCACGGAAGAAGAGGACACAGAACCACGAGGAGTATCTGGAGCGAAAACGAGCATGGTACACAGCCCACAAGGACGAGATCAACGCGAAGAGAAGAGAAAGGCGCGCAAAAGAGCCAGCCAAGCATCTGGAGCAGAGTAGAGCATATCGACAAGCCCACAGAGACGAGCTGATAGCCAAGCAAAAGGCATACCAGCAAGCCCACAGAGACAAAATCAGGGAAAGGGAAAAAGCGTACCGGAAAGCTCACGAAGAGGAAATTAAGGCAAAAGATCGGGAGCGGCATAGACGGCTACGTGAGGAACGTGCTGAGAAAGCGCGAGAAACGGCCTAAATTTCGTTTTTATGGTCGGGGACGATAGTTTATAGGGGTACGACAGAAAAATCGATTCTAGGGCACTTTAGGTAAGTACCAAATGAGGAAAGTGAGGTAAAGACGTGGACAGGATGGAGCAGTTTGAGAGTGTATGCAGTGAGAGCGAGGAAAAAGACCTGAAAGACTACTCAAGGGAGTGTGCGATTGAGTGGCTGAGAGGTGACAAGGTTGTGACCGTAACTTTTCCGGCAGGAGCGGCAGAGTGCAACCGAGTTAAGGATTACGCGCAGAAATATCCGGATGATGTGAAAATCTCACATCTTAACCCAGATGGAAGCATCGTAGCGAGGGTAAACAAGAAGTATATCCGTATCAGCAGACCGAGAGCACTGTCGGAAGAGCAGAAGGCAGAAAAAGCGGAGCGGCTGAGACAGTGGAGGGAATCACAGAAATGATGGACGAGATAGAGAAGATCAAGATTACTGGAGATCATCCGAACGAGTGCTATCTGTGTGGAGCAGTCGGGCCGACCGAAGTCCATCACTGTATGCACGGTGTGGCTAACCGGAAGATCGCAGACAAATATGGGCTGACCGTGCATCTTTGCCATAACTGCCACATGAATCTACATGACAGATCGCCGATATTAGACAAATTTCTGCAGAGGATCGCGCAGATCAATTTTGAGAAGAAATACACAAGAGAAGAGTGGATGAAGGCTTTCGGAAAAAACTATTTATAGGGCAGAAAAATGTATGAGAGATTAGCCATTTATCCGATCGTAACAGAAGTCGGAAATGCAAAAGAATGCAAACAGCCAATTCCGTTATATGCAAAATGCGGAGACAGCTGGAGCAAGTACCAAAAAAGAAAAAAGGACTACGAAGATTATAAAAGAGAAAGAGATAAGTGGTTCGGAAGCAGTGCCAGTCTTGTTGATCTCGTAAAAGTCCCATTGCCGAACGGAAGAGGAAAACAGTCTTACGAAAAAAGACAGGCAGCAAGGTTTTTTATCAGGGCAGAATGGGCCGAAGTATTTCTGAAATCTTGTTACGGTGGAAAAGAACAGGCATGGCAGAAAACAGACAAAAAGGAAGAGGTTATACAGGACTATATAAATTGGTTTGCAAGAGAAAGAGAGGAAATGCGGAAAGCAATGAAAACAGATGAAAAGATGGAAATCGAAAAAGTGGGTGAAAATGAAAAAGCAGAAGTATACGCCTATAAGAATGTCAGGGGAAATCACGGCGGTGTTGCAAATCTGCTGAAAGTACTCACAAAAACGATGGAGCGACAGGGTGCAGATATTAGGAGCATTGCAAAGGTGCAGTATACGGTATGCAAGCAGGCAGGAATTTTTATTCCAGATGAATTTATTGAGGACGTAGCGACTGTCTTATACGCAGAAAGCGAGGAGAGAAAATGAAAAATTGGGAGGGAAATATCCGAGATATAATGCCTTTTATGGCTGCTGGCATAACGTGGAGAAAAACAGCAAGCGGAGAAATAAAGAAGTGTGAGGGCGAAGACTGCAATAATTGCGACTTTTTCTCCTACAACGGTTCTTGTAGTGACGAAAAGCTTAAGTGGCTTAACTCCGAATACGAGGAGTCGAAAGAAATTGACTGGGACAACGATATTGATTGGAATCGTGTGCCGGTCGATACGCCGGTACTGGTAAGGAACAGCGAAAACGAGTCTTGGATGAAAGAACATTTTGCAGAGAGAAACGGACAATGTGAAACATGGGTTAATGGGATGACATCATTTACAGGCGGCGATTGGAGAAATATACACTGGAAGCATTGCCAGCTTGCCCGTCCGGAGGACATCAAAAAATACAGAAAGAGGGGAGATGAAGATGAGTGAAATGAGATGGATTCCAGTGACAGAGAAATTGCCGGATGACTTGGAAGAAGTATTTATTACGTACATGAACATAGATCCGGAGTCTTACTATGGTGACGATTTATATATTCCGTTTTCCGCAGCGGCAGTTTTTTATGAAGGAAAATGGTACTGGTATTCTAGTACCACGCAGGACATTCTTGCGGAATACGGAGAATGCGAGGAAGAACGAAAATGGAGATTAGACCGGTGTCGCTGAAAACAGCAAATACATTTGTCGACGAAGTACACAGGCATCACAAAAGAGTTGTCGGATGTAAATTTTGTATTGGTCTTTATAGCGGTGCAGACCTTGTCGGAGTAGCGATTGTAGGCCGACCGGTATCGAGATACTTAGATGATGGCACGATATGCGAGATCACCCGGTTGGCAACGGATGGCACGAAAAACGCATGCTCCATGCTATATGGGGCGTCATGCAGAATTGCCAAAGAAATGGGGTACAAAAAAATTATAACATACATTTTGGCATCTGAAAGCGGAGTGAGCCTTAAGGCAAGCAATTTTACCTGTGAGGGAAAGGCGGGCGGATTGATGTGGTCAGGGAAAAGGAATACTGGCGCTCCATATCCACACGAAATGAAAACACGGTGGGTGCGAATTTTATCAGGAAAACAGGAGGGGAAAAAGAGAAAATGAACGCTTACATTGTGAGGTGGATTAAGCAGCTTATGTGTGCCCACTCATGGACGTGTCGGGCGGTGCATTACCATGACGGAGAAGTGGCACGGCAGTACTACTGCCCGAAGTGCGGGAAGCTGACAAAGATGGTGCATGGGCCATATC